>Ga0315291_10001573_pt1 | contig 30410 bp, 46 predicted proteins | sample YL17G12_20_MG_FD_203070 | JGI IMG/M metagenome (GOLD analysis project Ga0315291, IMG submission 203070) | Sediment microbial communities from Yellowstone Lake, YNP, Wyoming, USA - YL17G12_20 | ecosystem: Environmental > Aquatic > Freshwater > Lake > Sediment | place: USA: Wyoming | collected...
CATTGTTGATGAGTTTCATCAAAGGCGATTCTTCTTCTTTTTCTTCAGAGTCTTCTCTAATAAGACCTTCATACCACATATCTGAACCACCCATACCGCCATAGCCCATATCGCCTGACGGTTTAGAAAACGCCTTTTTGCTTGAAGTTTTCTTCTTTTCATCATCGGGATTTAAAAAATTTCCTAAAATCTTATCTAAAAGACCTCCAGATAAAATGCTTAATGTCTTTGCAACGGCCTTTGGAGCTCGTTTTGCCAAGGAGTTTGTCATGAAAAGTTCTGGTTGATATAAGAATGCTGCAACAAGAACGTCATCATTATGAAGCGCTTCAAACGTTTCTTGATAATAATGACCATATTCATTTCTAATTTTCTCTAATTGCTTTTGTTCATCAGAAAAGATATCTGCATAATCAGATTGCAAAATTGGAATAAGTGTTGTTGCAATCGTTTCAAATGCTATTCGTAATACAGAAATTGCACTTGCTGAGATTTCTTTTACTTTTCCTGTAGTATGTCCAATCGCAGTGATAAAAGGACCAACAAATATATTCATTAATTGATCTCTACCAACAAATTCCATACCCATGGGTGATGAAGCTGCAAGATCCATCATCTCACCATATGCTCCTCCATCATCTTCGGTAAGTAACTCACGAATATACTCACGCAATAATTGTTTATTTTGAAGCGTTCTCATCTTTACTAATTATGTTAGTCAGATGCTTTTAATTGATGACAACACGTGCAATAACGTGGAGGCCACCCATACCACAATCACCCGCTTCATTCACACGTGTATGGAACAATCCGAAACAAGGAGAATAGCAGTACCAGTTGAAACGCTTCATCCGCGCTCGCGCGGAATAACCTTCCGGGTCCACGGGTACGGGGTCCACGGGCGGGCTTCATCCGCGCTCGTGCGGAACAACCCTTCTTTTCGAAGGAAAAAAATCTCTGAACCAATAACTGAAATCAACAACATTGATCCATCAATCGGAATCCACTGCTTCATTGTCTGTGAATAGCATTGTTCGTTATGAACGACAATAGTATTATTGTGGGTGTACACCCACTCGATCATGTCACCAGGTTTCATGGCATAATCACTTCGCGACCTGATAAATCAAACCAACACTTGGCTAGTTTCAATTCAAAGTCATTGGTACGCTGTTTCTTAGTGATTGGATCCCTTGTAGAAAATGCCATGCGTTCTTTTGAAGGTAATGCCTTTAACAATTCTTTCTTTATCGTGAGCCATTCATCAACGTGACCAGCATACGAAAAGACAAAATTAAGTGCTTCAATGATTTTCGTGTCATCGTTTATATTTTGCATCATCGTTTATTTTCAATAATTCTCGTATCTTTTCACGAAATTGTTGGGTTTCAATATCTTCAGATTGTTCAGTAATTTTAGTGTTGAAAACAATATTAACTGGGATTTTTAACAAAAATAAAACAGCTTCTTCAAGAAGATTACGTTGATAAACGTGAATCCTGGGAAGTGACAATATGTCGAACCATTTTGCATCAGCAACTTCAGATTCTGGATTTTTATGATCAGGTTCATGACTACCAACAGGTGTTGCCAAATATGTTACGACCGTTTTATCTTCATTCCTGAAGTGAGTCATAATATCAGACAAACGATCCCCAAGAACTATTTGAATACCGGCTTCTTCTTTAACTTCTCGAATAGCACATTGTTCAAGTGTTTCACCTTCATGCATGTGACCCTTTGGTACTCCCCAAGAGTTTTTATTTTGAAATTGTTTGACTAATAATAGCTCAAGTCTTAACTCAGTTATTCGCCAAACAACTGCTCCGCAAGATGTTGTCTTTATACGTGCGTTGTTTTTACTATACATAATATTTATCATACAACGGCTTTTAAAGAATTGATACATTATGCCAATAAAACCATCGATACGTTATTTGGCTAACGTCTAATCTACGTATTGCCAAATAAATCCTCCCGCATGTTTAAGTTTACCGTGAAGATGAGACAGTAAACTACTTTTAGGAATTTCACAAATATCGCATGCTTCACAAACTGATTTAAATTGTCTAATGAACTCAAGTGTATTTTTGTTAAACTGTGTCACTGCATGACGATTGTATTTTATTGAATTTTGTGCACCAATTCGATGATTTTCACGTACTTTTGAATTTTTCCACGAGTTAGTTACGTAATTTTTTCTCTTTGTTCTAAAATCAGGATCTTCATTAATTGCTTTTAATTTAAGCTTAACGTCATCACGAGCCATGGCTTTTTTTGTCGCTATTTTAATACGATCTTTCATTCCGTCTTTGTTCATTATTGATTTTGTTATCAAAGAACGACGAATTTTTGCTTCTACTTTGTTAGATGCTATTTTTTGAGCAACACTATTGCGAGCTCGTAATACAGGATCATTCATTCGAATTTTAAATCTAATTGATGCTTCAGGCGATCTTTTCCCACCTTCGCCGCCAAGCGTTTCATTATAACCTTTTAATGCTGTTTCAAATTTTTTGATATAATCGATTTCAAGATTGATTGCTTGTTCTTTTGTATCACATATTTCTAATATTTCATGTTTGAACAAGCGTTCACCGTATTTTTTAATTGCACGTTGAAACATAACGTCTGGATGATCATTTTTAGTCGCGCCTAAAACATGTTCTTTCCATCGTCTAGACATCAATTTATTTGATTCGTATAGTTTTTCATCGACACTCAGTTCTACGATTAATCGATTTTCTTGATCGCACGTTCGAGTACCTGCAAATCCGATATATGACTTTTCATTAATTTGATTGATATGTCTATAAATAACATACATATGTATATGTATTACATGCAAATCGGAATGATAGCAGGAAGTTATAAACCCTTCCATTCAGGACATTTTGAATGTATCAAATTAGCGGCTTCAGAATGTGATGAAGTTCATTTGTTTGTGTCATTAAGTGATAGAAAACGACCAGGTGAAGTGCCAATTTTTGGAAAAGACATGGAAAAGATCTGGCATGAAGAACTAGAAAAGATATTACCTCAAAACGTATTAGTCTCTTATGGTGGTTCGCCAATTCAACAAATTCTCAAAGAGATAGGCGATGCATCAAAATCATATACAGAAAACACGTACATTATCTACACAGATGCAGAAGATCTAGCTAAAAACTTCAATGAAGATATACTACAAAAATATGCTGGTTGGTTATACGGATTTGGACAATTGAAGTTACGTGACACTTCTAGCACTCGAGGAGAAAGTGAAGAAAGAAGTGGAACAGCGATGAGAAAGTTTATCGAAGACAACGATAAAGAATCATTCATTAACAACATGTCTCCTGGAGTCGACGGAGACAAGATTTGGAATTTATTACGATCGCGCGTAGTAATCCCAGATCAAAAGATTACAAAAAAGAAAAAAGCATCAGAGTCAATTGAAGTGCTTCTTAAATCTCTTATTAAAGAGACTGTTTCGCATAAATTACGTCGAGCATTTTTCTAATACTATCAGGATCATCGAATGTATATGGAGAATTACCATTAACATTCAATCGTGCCTGTACTCTGAATTGACCATTAGAACCAAATGGACTTCCTTTACTGCCACTTCTTGAGACCCTAATCTCTAAAACTGTTTTACCAGACAATCTTGGAATTGGCAAATTTGCCGGATTATCTTGCATGTAAAATAAACCGTGACCACCTATTTGAATGTAATTCACGTTCTTATGAGCATAATGTGCAAATATGAATGATACGTCAACCATAATAGCTTTGTTAAGTGGTTTTAACAATCCTTGTTTAGATGCTTCTCCCCATGCAGGAACGTAAAATCCAGACATTGGAAAGCCATTTACTTGTTTGGCACCAGCTGGCATTCCTGTGCTATTAAGAAAATCGACAAATGTTACAATATTAGTATCAAATATATCGCGTTCTTGGTTCATAATCTCTACAACCTCTTGAACACGATTTTGTGCTGCTGGAGATCCTGTTGGAAAAAATCCTACATCTTGTTTCCAACCAATTGATCCGCCTCCCATTTGTGCACGATCATTTAATTTCACTTCTAAATAATGAACTTCATTATTAATGATCATGTCAGCATCTGGCGTTGTTGATGCGTCTCCGGCGCCTGATTTTATGTTTCCTTGTATTCCTGCTTCATATAATGCGTTTATTACAACATTTTCATATGCTGAACCTCCACGTGAGATTGATTCGCCAACAATAATTTTACCTGTGCATACTTTTTCAATGTAATCAAGAAGCGATTCATCTCCACCAACAATTGCCGGTAATTCTGCGGCTCTTTCGTGAACTTCATCTAAAAATTCTGTTAAGATTTTTTTTGCAAAGTGATGAGTTTTTGGTGCTGAATTAATTGCTTCAACAACATCTTCAAACTTACGTAAATCATCTGCTGAATAGCCTTCACCGAAAACAATTTGCACAATTTCGTTTTTGTCAGCAGTTACTAATTCTCTATCAAGCACACGCCAATCTTTATTGAACTTACCTGGCTTTTTACTACGTTTCGTTTGCACAACTTTGTACAACCCTTTATCAAAGTCTATAGAATATCTTGTGCGCTCAGTGTCAGATTGTTCGCCAGTCAACGTTAATTGCCCGATAAATCTTGCAACGGTATTCAACAATATGTTACGTATAACACCTTTCACTGGTGAATAATCTCTGTGATCCTTCATTGAAGAAGTTCCGGCGCGGGCCCAAGTAAGGTAGCCAACATCACCAAGCATTACGTCAATTTGCACAAACCTTTCATCAAGCGGATACTTTATTGAAACGATTGTTGAACCAACTTTACTGATATTTTCTCTACCAAACATGGCAATTGCCTTGTCAAAGAAATCATCACGTGTACCATCAAATTCAGCCGCTAAATCTATGTCACCCATAACACTTTTTTTGCCGGTACTTCCAACGGGTTCAATGTTTTTTGCGCCAATAAAAGTAAGGTCATTCAAAATGAATGGGTATAGTTCTTCGTATTCTTTAAGCGTTATCGATTCAGTTTCAAATTCTTTCCCACCTTCACCAATAACATATGCTAGTCCAAATTGTTTTGCTTCACCCAAGTCCATCTTTGGGATACCTTTACGACCGTATTTAAATAAAGAAAGAAGTTGATGTGCTGGTGCGAATGCTCCCGTAAACTTGTATGCCGTTCCTTTATATACAAAAACGAGCCCTTCAATTGGTGCTGCGAGATTTTCAATACTTTCTAATTTAGACATCTCTCGTTGCAAAATTGCCATTGCTGCTTCATTTCCTGAGCTTTCAATTGCTTTAACTGCTTTTGCAACTTGCGCTTGAAGTCTTGCAACTTCCTCCCTAGAGTCAGCGATCATTAATGAGTTCATACCTCTTAATATTTCAATTGCAAAACGATGGATCGCCATTTCTATTGGTTTAACCATCTTGTCTTTCAAAGATTCTGAAGACTTTATGAAATCAACAACTGACTGTTGTAGTTCTTTTGGTGTATTTTTCTTGATCTCTGGAATTCCTGGTGCTCCAGGAGCTTCAATTGATCGTTCTATTGTCATTTTTGCAATATTTGGTGGCAAATTTAATTCTGCAACTTCATCTGCCATCAACGATCTTAGATAATCATACACGGTGTTATTGTCACCAACACCACCGGATGCCATTGCGCTATTTATTTCTGCAATGGCTTTGGCAGAAATAGAATCGTCAGAGATCTTTTTTAGATTTACAAGTGCAGGTCCATGAAGTACCCAATTTTTCATGGTCACAGCTTTTTGCATTTGCTCAATCTTCGATGTCAGTAAGTCAAGTTCAGGACTATACATGCCTTCTTCAATAGAACCATCAGGTTTTACGTCATAGATTGGCATACCATGAAATACAATATGATTACCATCATAGTTGATAGTATTTGGACTCATTTCATAGATGATCTCTATTGAATACCATTTATTACCATTAGGACCAAATATTTTCGTTTTGGTTTTTTCTGGTATTGAAAGAAGGGCGTCATTCAAAACACCAAATGCCGTATTGAATGCATCTTCAACATTTCCTCGACCAAAGAACTTTGATGCTAAGTCGCCCGCTGACATTCCGCCACGTTTAATGTCACCACCTGATCGTGCTGCCTTTAGTTCACCTTCAGCAACGTTAAACGTAAAAACAAGGTTCATGCCATCTGTTTTTTCAGACGTTTTTTCTAATTTTCCTTGAGATGCATTGTTCAAAACATCTTTAATCTCACCAAATGTTAAACCAAGATCATCATACAAGTGTGGTAAATGGCCGCCGGCGCCGCCTTCTGTAAGATTAAATTTCATTGTTACATTTCCTCACGAACAATTTCTCTAATTTAGAATGTACCAATCCTATAATAAAATTTTAAATTTTATAATGGTTTCACTTAGACTTAAGACTTTTTTTGTCACTTGCCTTACGTGCCGATGTTAATTCACTTTTAAGACGAGAAATCAATCGAGCATAGTTTGCTCGAGCTTCTGAACCCCGCCGTTGATTATTTTTCCACTTGTTTAAATCAGCAATTCGAGATTCAAGATCTTTAATGTGTTTATTTGAACCATGAGGAACAATTGTTCCGTCAGACACTTCTGCCTCACGTATCTTCCGTTCGACCATCAAGTCAATTAATACGTTAAGTTGTTTATGATTGTTTGATCCCACCAGATGCCTCTGCTTTATCTATGGCGGTCTTTACCGTACCGAACACAAACATGCGTAACTGATCGTCGCTTGGGCTCTCTTTTTCACCGAGCGTAAAGTGTTGTCTCATTTTGACAAGAAATTCATCTGTCATGTCGATCTCAAGGACACCACCTTTTGGTGTTGTGATCCTACGAGTTTCAACGAGTTTGCTTGGGTCAATGTCAATCATTGATATCATGTTTGTGCCTTTCGAAACAACATAACACTTTCAACGACCCAAGTTCATCTCTTTTTGGCAGTTATAGGAGGCGGACCAGATTTCGGTCCTGATGTATTTTCTTCTTCACCGGATTTATTCTGTTTTGGCGTTTGAGATTTAATTACATTCGGTTGAACATGCTTTACTTGCTTTTGATTATCTTTTTGCATCTCAATATTTGATGGTGTTTCACTTGGATCTTGCGCTTGTTTTGCTGAGATCTCGCCAGTGACAATCTGTGCTATTCCTTTAAGGAAAGCAAGCAATGCAATCTTTTCTTCTTTTGAAAGACTATTGATGTACTCATCCATTGCTCCGGTAACAGATTCATCTTTAAAAGACTTTCCAGAACGAATTGAATTAAGTTTATCTGTTATATCTTTTGGTTCGATGTTTCCTCCTTTAAGTTTTTCAGATTCATCGTCCATTGTCTTCGATGGAGCAGGCTTTTGAGCCCCTGTATCACTACCAGAATTATCATCAGAACCAGAGTCAGTTCCCATACCTTCAATACTGTCAGAATTTTCTGTGTCATCCTCGCCGCCAGTTGCGACTTGTTTTTCTTTTTCTTGTAATGCCTTATGATGAAGAACAGATTTCACACTTTCTTCAATCACACCATCCAAGAAAGAAGCAATACTTCTTCCTGTTGTAAGTTTTATAGTCGACATTACTTTACTCTCCCGTACCTAATTTTATTATTTGGACGATCTTGATTTCTTTCGGCCCGAATACGTTGTGGTGACTTTTCTGTCTCTCGTGGAACGATATTCTTTCGTTCATCAATGACGATTCTATCCATAAACTTGTCAAACCCCTCGAACATTCGGCCCGATGGATCAGTTCTTGCAGTTCTTTCATCATCTTGAACATCGTCTTTAATTGAATAACGTAACATCATCTCAGCATCTTCATCAGACATTGCAAATCCGTCAACAAGACAAGCAAGAACGTCACCATATTCACCAACTACTTCAATGTTTCCACGTGGTGGACTTGAACCGCCTGATGCTGGTTTGATTGTTACGTTGTAATGTCGACCAACTCCAAGAGCTGCTTCGACGTCATCTATGTCAATAATAACTTTATGTGTCATGTTCTAAATATGCTAATCGTTAATAAGATTATGATTTCTTTGTGGGTCGTTCAAGTTGTAATGCTAACACACACATTGATGTTTTTGAGTCGATGTCTTGTATTCTTGCAGCAGTTACAAGAAAAGGTCCTTTGAGTTCTACGACTCTTTCATTTTTGTGTAATTCAAAGGTATTAAAGTGTTGTTTTTGTGCTTCAATTACATCAAAAGCATCATCAGTGTTCATTTTGATCTCTATTTCAGGTTTATTATCAAACAAAACTGACGACAATACACCTGTGATTGGAAGTTGTTTTCCATCAACAATACGGTCAGCAACGACCATAATCATTCCTGATGCAAGACGTTCTAGTTCGTCATCAATCTGTGCATCAGGGATTTGACCAACAAGTTCTTTGCTAGCTAAAATTCTGTTATCATTTTCAGGTAATGTCGAAATTTTGTTCGTCTGAATTTTTGTAACCATCTGGACAATATACTACGTCTTTATAGAGTGCATCAGCAAATGATGCATACTCTTTATCAATTTCTGTAGGTTTTCCTATGTCTTTAGTTGTCAATCTAAGTGAAACTGTATCATGATCAATTGTTATTACAGCGTTATGTTGAACCTCACGTTCATAAGAGAATAATTCATTAACAAATAACTCTCTGTCTTCAATTCGTCTGAACTTGAATTCTTTTACCAATGCATCATCTTGACTCATCCATTTATTAACAGCAATAATTGGAGCTTGAGATTCCTTTGCAGAAATTGGAAAATTTCCAAAATCCATCGGCCTTTGGGCACGTTCAATAAATTCCCTATGAAGTTGTTTTAGATTCATTTTCTTTTTGATCCCATCGGTAGATTTTTTGAATCGTTCTTATCCCATTTGTATTTGCCACCCATTGCTCCTGGTCCACCACCAAATGATGTAAACGTTCCACCACTAAAATCTGATCCAAATCCACTACCTCCTCCACCAGCTCCTGCAAATGGATGTGTACCATGAGCTGAACTCTTATGACCTCGAGTTGCTTTTGCAGCTCCTCTTGGAATAAACTTAAATCCAAATCCAACTAGTTCATCTTTTACTTGTTTCACGTCTGTTGATCCTACTCTATCAACATCATATCCTAACCGTGATGAGGCAATATTTTTTGCTAATGCTTGTAGTTCAATGGTTGTGAATTCATATTCTTCATTTTCCATCTTGTAGTTCATGAATGAGTCAATATTTTCCATTTCTGGAACCAACGACAATTCACTGACTTCTTCGTCAAAAGAATCGTCAGCTAGTTGGTGAAAATCACGAGACGGACCTTTTCTAGGTTCTAACTTACTCGCCGCTTTTTCACGTTCAATATCGCCTAAAGGATCGTTCGAAAACGCTTCACTTACTTTTTTTTTTCTTTAACGGCTTCTTTTTCTTGCCTTCGAACTTGTATCCACCGAAGTCCATCTTTGATGGTTCCTTCTTACGTGGATCAACACCAGGCTTTCCTGGTTTATGTACGTCTGCTTTGCCGCCGCTTCCTATTGACAATTGCATACCAGACAAATCTTCTTCTTCAAGTTCATCTTCTTCGGCAAGGGCGTCGTCCTGTTCCCAATAACGTTCATTGTGATCTGGTTTATCTTTATATGACCCACCTCGTGCAACATCTGGGTGATCTTCACAATTTGAAGTTCCTTCGTCGCCAGGACCTAAATCAGCACCACACTGAGCACAATGTGTCTCAGCAAATTTTGGTTTCTTATTAGAACCCTCTGGTGTTTCACTTAAAGAGATAAACTCTCGCAATAATTCTTTAAATTCTAAATATTTCATATTATTACAACTCCACCAACAACGGCGGCTTCAGTAAATGAAGACCCGTTTGTCCAGATACGCCTATCTCTATCTATAATAGCACTTCCGCCTTTGAACTTTACGTCACGCTCTTTACCGACTCTATTAGAAACGATTATGTTTGCGCGTAGTTCTTCTGCAAGTTCAACCCACGCACTATCCGGATATGCAAAATCATGTCCCCAATTCGTGAGGAGAGCAATCGTATCAACATCACCTTTTCTATAGAACCTATGTTTTGGATTATGCGCATAATAACTTTCTCTAAAATTATTCATTGCATCACGACAAATAAGAACACCAAGACGTCCAGCTTGAGTGAAAACTTTTACTGGACCTTGTTCTGATGGCGTAAACCACATGTTATCGCTTCCATAACCATTATGTTTTTGGAAGTTTCCTTCTAATATTCCACGAGGACCTACAACAGCAGCAGAATTATAGAGTTTTCCATCACATAGTTCAACATATCCAAACACGATATGACAGTTAAACTTTTGTGCCAATGTGCCAAAGGCCTCAGTTTGATACCCATCTTTTTCTTGTGCACATTGCATTGCCTCTCGTGAAGAACGCAACACATAACCGCTGGTACAAAGTTCAGGTAATACAATGACCTTTGCACCTTTTGCTGCGGCTTCAAATGCTAACTGTAAACCAGTTGCAATATTTTTTTGTACATCAAGTAAAACGGGACAAAATTGTACCGCGGCTACGATTGCTGTATTTGATGCTGCGGTGACAATCATTGTAGTATTAGTTCTTTAGTAATTTTCCTTCGGAAATTATCTTATCAATGAATCTGGTAAACGCTTCACCCTTCCATTTTTGTGTGTGACCAGTTTCTGAATTTTTCACGCTGATTGTATCGTCATCATCAAATCCAACACCTGCGAGATCGCCATTCTTGAATTGACTTGCTTGTGTTGGTCTAAAGACACGTCCTTTTATTCGTGTATGGACTGGCGTTGGACCATTTCGACCATAAATCTTGTATGCCGCCTTTGGACCTTTTGGTGCTTTTGCAGAAGGTTCTTGTGGACCTCTTGGTGCATGAGCTACAGGTTCAACTGAAGGAACACCAGCATCATCAGGTGCAGCTTCGCCAGGAATTTCATCGCCGGCTTCATCGCCCAATGGATCTTCTAACTTATTTAAGCCTTTTCTTGCACGGCGAATAACGTTGGCCAAGAATTCACGAAAACCATCAAGTTCACGAACCATATCAGGATGATCTTTCAATAACTGAATATCAGCTGGTGTTAACTCCCCACTTCGGGTTAACATCTTAATGTAATCATTCATGGCATTTAAAATCATGATTTCGCGTTCTTCTGGATCCATTTTCATCAAAAATCGCATCTTAAGAATTGCTTTATCTACCGCTTGCTTTGCGCCAGCAACGCTAAATCCAAGTTCTTGTGCAATTTCTTCAAAAGTTGATCCACCAACGTCTCCAACAACGTTAATCTTTTTTCCCTTTGGTTTATCACCATCGTCTTCAGTACCATATTCATAACCAGAAAATCCGTAATCGAAGTGACTTGGGCTTATTTCGCTCAATACTTTTCTAATTTCATTACGAATTGCTTCTTTTATTTTAGAAGTTCCACCCTGTGATGCTTTTTTCATCTGTTCGTCCTCTTCGGTTTTATCGTTATCCAACTCAATCGCTTTAGTAACTATCTTGTATATACCAGGAACTTTTTCAACGGGCACATCTTTAATTAAATTTCGAAATGCAACATCAAGTTCTGGTTTATTTTGTGGCACAAAATGTGTGTTCATCGGATCAGTTTCCGCAGCTGATTGATCTACGACTGGATTTACATTAACTGGTGTTTCTTGTTCAGGATCTGGCGTTGTTAAATCGCCTAAGTGCATACTATAAAGAGCTTCTTTAACAAACTCTCTAACTGCATCTTCTGTTACTGTGATTGTTTCCATATCACTTCTCTGGGGAATATTTGGCATCAGTATATTTTCTTGCAGTATATGTTACTAAACATAAACCAAAGTATGCGCCACTTGCAGCAACGTCAAAAGGCCTGATAGTTACAAGCCCAACTGTTTGCACTATAGATGCAATATATGCTAGTGTAGTTACCCAAAATGATACAAACACTAATGTAGCTGTTACAGAACCATAACCCTTTGCATCAGTAATCCATAATTTTGAAGGCTTTACTTCAGATACGTCTGGATTACTATCGGTTTTTAATGTTTCATCAGCCATGTTACATGCCTCAGCGCTTTGGGCGCACCTACCGTAAATAGGCTGTACATTTCACTTTGATGCGAGATTAACTGCATAAACTGTTAAGACTGTTACGCCCACACCAGCAACAAATCCACCGCCAATGCCAATACCAAGCCATAATGATGAATTTGAATGATTTTTCTCTTCTTTTTTTAATTGTTCAGTGAGAATTATTATTCTTTTATTTTGTTCTTCAAGTTTCGCAAAAGAAATTTTCTTGTCAGCATCATTGAGCGTAGTGACTTCCGATAATTGAAATGCACACTTTGCTTTTTCTTCTTTTCGGGTATGTTCTATTTCAATTATAATCTGTCGACTTTGTGAATCAATCTGTGTTATTACTGATGCAGCAGCTCGTGGAGAAAACAATGTTCCAGTGTAGGGAGATATTTGTCCTTTTTTCAAAGGTGAAATAATTGCACCAACATCTGATTCTTCACTAATGGTTATTTTTGGAGGATCTGCAAAAGCAATTGCAGGTGAACTCAATTGTAAAAATAATAATGTTAAGGCTGTTAATTTTTTAATGTTCATTATTATTCCGGTAATACAACTGTAAATCCCGTTACATCTGAAAGACGTTTTGTTAACGTATCTGGATCATTATGATATGATTTGATAATCTCTTCAATCTCTTTTTTCTTGTTATCGTCTAAGTCTTTTTTTGCACTATTGTATTGTTTTTGAATAGCGTCAAGAGTGTCTTGCAATTTTTTAACGTTTACTTCATGTTCACGGCGCTCTTGAACATGAGCCTCTTCTATTTTTTTTAATTCTTCATCATGAGCATCTTGTATCTTTTTAAATTTATCAGCAAATGAATCATCTGTCTTTTTAAAGACAACTGCACCAATGATTGCACCAAGAATTAGCAATCCAACTTGCCAGTACTTCTTTACAAATATCAAAAATTTTGCTAAAAATATCATCATGTTAATTTGGTTTTGCTGGTTTTTGTTTTATCAATGGCATTTCCATATTTATAGAATCGTGTTTTAATGCCATTACTAATGAATTTTGACGATCAAAAAGTTCTTTAATCGCTTTATTTTGTAAATTTATTTGTTTCGACATTTCAATCAATTTTTCTGTTGTTTTAGTTACTTGTGTTGCAAGACTTTCAATTGTTTTTGCAACATCAATTAACATGTCTGATTTATTGAGTGAATCTTCGACTATTTTTTTTACGATATTATCAAGCAGCTTCATTTGAAGACTTTTCTTTCTGGTTAATCAGATTATAAAGTGCATCATGATCCATGTCATCAATTTTTTCTTCTTTTTGATTTCTCTTTGGTAAACCCTCTATAGATGCTTTAAGTTTTTTAACAACTAAGTCTTCTACAAGCCTAGTTGCTCTAAAGTCTTCTGTAATAAATGATTTTGCAAATTCCTCAAAAAATTCTTGCATCGAAAGACCTGTCTTAAACATTCTAGCGCGCAATTCAGCATGAACGCTTTTGCTAAGTTTTACGTGTATACACTTTCTTGACGCAAGAATATCAGATTTCATCCCGTAGCTCCGCCTCCACCTGGCGATGCACCAGCGCGATCTGCCGGAGGTGCTTGAAATTCTTCATCAGAAACATCAAGTGCGCTTTCACCAGGAACAAGACCGTGATCATCACGTAATGTTCTCTTTAATGATTCAACGACATCTGGTTCATATGATTTTGCAATAAAGTTCATTGCTCTACGAGCTATTGTACTACGAACTTCTAATAGACTATCATAGTTTTCTATCAAACGCACAACACTATTTACGAAAGATTCCATATCTAGGGCATCAGCTGATTGTTTTGAGGGTTCATTAATGTCATCAGTTGCATCATCTTCATCAGCCTCACTCACAAGACGTCTGGTTAATGCCCTAAAGTCACGTCCTTCTTTTTTTGATGTTTTTGCTTCGCTTTCATACTGTGCAAAATAACGATCAATTTCAGCATCAAGTGATGCATGTTCTTCTTGTGGCGACTCATTAGCCTCATGTAATGTCAATTCCTCAAGCAATAACGTTTTTAGTTTTCTAATTGAAATCTTCATTTTAGTACCTGTGACAAAGATTTTGCTTTTGCAAATCGTTCTTCAATTACATTCCAATTCAACTCACGCATTTGTGAAACAACGTATGACTTCTTATCAGTTAAGTAATCTCTATGATAGGAGTGTTCATGACAATCTAGTACGATGATTGGATAAAATCCAATCATAACATCTTGTGAATTATTTGAAACAATGGTGTTTATGTATTTTCTTAAAAAGATATTATAACCACACACTGCCCAACCATCTCCACATGAAAGTGCACAGGCCATGAAGTCCTTTTGCCAATCTTCAAAAGTGCCAAATTCTCTCTGTAATTCAATATACGCAGATGAATCCATAAAGATTTCACTATGTGGATCAAAACAATTTGCAAAATACAACTCATGAAACCAAACAGAATTCAAGTTGGATGTTTCATCAAGTTTCAATGATCTATAATCGGAATGTTTAGAATCAACATTCAATCTATCAACACTGTCAAGCTTAGCAGAAACATTATTGATTACTTCAATTGTTTGTTTGTATAATTCAATATGAGCATTTTTTGTTTTTTGTGAAACGAGTTCGCTTACTTGTTTATAGAATTTAGGCTCTGCAACGTAAGACTCACTTAGGCTTTTTACAGAATTGATAACTTGATCTTTTCTAATACTTGCCTTGACAATTCCGTCAATGTCTATTCCTGTTAATGGGTTCTTATTTTTTAAGTTCATTTGGCACTTCTCCGCGAGCAAATTGCTTATCAAGTGATTCTAATTAGGCGTCTATTGGTTGATTTGAACCACTCGTCTTGTCTTCTGTCGATTTGATATTTACAATGTATCGTTTTATCTCTTGGCGTTTTAAATCGTAAAATTTCTTCTAATGAACGATTTAAACCATGCCAATATTCATCTTCAAGATTTTAGTCGAGCGCATATTCGTCCTCGAGTGTTTCAGCATCAACAAGAAAATTTTCTCCTTCTGGTGTTCGTAAGATCACGTCTCTTGGACCAACAGATGAAACCGTATAACGGATTTGTGATTTCTTGTGCCTGACTTTGAGTTCAGGTGTAACGACTGTTTGAACACCAGTTTTTTTATCAATTTTCGAATTCATCTTGATATCAATAGTCTCAGAAAGAGCAGAGACCTTCTTGTCCCACTCTTCACGCATAATGCGAATTACGTCAATTTCCTTTAATGCTCGCATTGTTCTAAGTATGGCACTCATTGACGCTACATAAATCATTAACACGTTATTTCTAATAGATTATCAAATTTTTCTACAATTATATTGTATTTTCGTAACAATTCTAAACCACATGCATTTCTGTATGTTTCATGATAAATAACTCGTGAAACACCTCTATTGACAAGCACTTTTGCACATGCTAAACAAGGCGACAACGTTACAAAAAGAACAGAATGTTCGAGCGACGTTACACTCTTTGTAAGAGCATTTATTTCAGCATGTGTGCATCCACACATTCCTGGTTCCAAAGAATCGCATTCATTTGGACCACCTGAAACGTTACCATTATAACCAAAACAAAGTACTCGTTGCATTGACTTATCTGTAAAAACAGCCGCAACTTTTTTACGTAAACACGTTGAACGCGTTGCAATTGTTAACGTCATAGTCATAAAAATAGTTTCAAAAGAAGGTCTAACAAAACGACCATAACTATTTGTATAAGTTTCTAACTTTGGAACAAGATAATCAGGCTTATTGTCATACTTGATCAATGAATATGACCATCCCTTTTCTTTTGCATACAAAATACCTGCTTTCATTTTAAGGATATCATCACTAGACATTCTACCCTTTGTTTCTTCAATCACTGTTTTGTCATTATACGTAACAAAAAAATCTGGGTGATAATTGTGAGAATTTCCAATTTCATCAATCCAAGGAATTGAAAATTGACATCTTTCCCAATTTTTAACATTTTTTTCAACGTAATCAAGTTCTTTCATTCTACGAAGTTCATATGAAGAATCATAATGAAATTTTCGACCATCATTTGTCAAATAATATCCAGTTTTAACGTTGCTTTTTGATGTTTTTTTTACATCTTTTAACCAGATATGTGATCCTTTTGATTTGCATTTATGTGAACAAAATACATGCAAAGATTTACGTTTTTTTCTTCGTTCAATTTTAATGTAACAATTTTCACATTCAACAACATGCCATTTATTTGGACTTTGTTTGAAGCTGGATTTATTTTGATGCTGCATGCTTTTGAACAAGTTCTTTGTTTATCGTAACATTTTAAAACATTAAATTTAGTGTTACAGATTTCACAAATTTTTGTTATTTGTTTTGATTTATGAAAATATTCATATACGCATTTTTTGTACAAAATTGATGTTTTTGATTGGATTTATAAGATTCAAATTTTGTTTGACAAAGATCACAAGAATATATGTGCTTTTTTTTATATCCACCTTTTGGACCAATTGATTTTATAACTTTCACAAACATCACATTCTCTTTAACATAAGATTATGAAATTGCGAAATGAATTTAACTTGTGCATAATCAGGAGCCCATGGCTTTATATTGAATTCATATGCATCAGCAGAAGTAACCCACCCGCGACCTTCTGTTAATGTCAAATCTCGAGCTTCAGTTGCCAACATTCTTTTGTCAGCAAGTTTAACAGAGGGCGGTTCAACACTAGGAAGACCAAACACGTTACATATTACGGACATCAAATTAGCTTCAGCTTTACGGTAAGCATCAAATTCTGGCAATTTTTTTAATGGCGATGGAACATCAACTAAAAATGCTTCAGAGGCATCATGAAGCAATGCCCATAAAGCGTCTTCTGGTGGACACATCAATGAAACAAGTACACAATGTTGTGCAACGCTATAAAATTGTGTACAATGACCTGCAAAACGACATTGATTTGACAAAGCATGTGCAATGTCATTTATGTCAATTTCTTCAGGTCTAGGATCTAACGGGTAAAAACGTTTCCCTGTGTATGTACTAATAAAAGTTCCTCTATCTTTTTCTATCATTGTGCCTCAAGAATCTGCTTGAATAATACTGTCTCCCGGTGTTCAAGTTCATTCCCTAGATTCGCACCTGTAAATCCTAATGCAATTAAATCTTGTCCACTTATAGAAGGTTCATATTCAATGAATGCTGCCGTCAATTGTTGTGATGGCATATTTTTCATGACAGCAAATTCTATTAAATCTTCATCTGACAACTTTGAATTAACGAACGCCTTCTTTAACTTGTAAGCATTTTCAGGAACTAAACCCTTGAACCTTAACAAGAATGACACTTGCGCACACTCATTTGATAAGAACTTCAATGTATTAAGTTTCTTCAATACGATTTGAGGATCATTTTCCCATAGTAATCTTGCTAACACAATTGGAATATTTTTGGTTTCAATTTGATCATATGAAATAATGAGACCTGGGAATATTTGAGACCATAAATCATATTCGTTAATCATACCAAGAAATTGTGGCACCGACTTTGCCGACTTAATTCCTTTCAAAAATTCATCTCTGATTCTTTCAGGTGAAACACCTTTCAAAGAATTGTCTTGTTTAATTGCATTTGAAGTTGCAGGATCTAATTGAGATCCAGATCGACCAGCAAATCTGATCGCTCTCAAGATTCTGAGTCTGTCTTCATTAAAACGTTCTATAGGATCACCAACTGCTTTAACAATCCCTTTTTCTATATCGTCTATTCCACCAACAAAGTCTACAATCTCTTCGGCGTCGATGTCATAAAACAACGCATTGATCGTTAAGTCTCGACGCATAACGTCTGTTTCAATATTTGAAAATTCTACTGCATCAGGCCTACGACCACCAGACAAATCGCGGCGAAAAGTTGCGATTTCATACTCATTTCCAAGAGGTGTGATCACTTTCACAACACCAAATGCCTTGCCAATCTCTAGGACTTTATTTTCTGGGTTTGTCGCAAGTATTTCAGCAACTTTATCTGGAACTGCTCCTGTTGCAACGTCATAGTCTTTAGGTTCTTTGCCCATTAAAGCATCACGTACTGCTCCACCTACAACATAGAGTGGATAGCCCGCTATTTTAAACTGATCTGCTAGCAAAACCAAATCTTGAGGAAGATCCATTTTGAACTTTTTTCTGATCTGTTCAAATAATAAATCACGGATGAGCACTTTTAATAACGACGTTGACATCTAAGTAAAATACCACGTTAGCCCATTAAGTTACATTACTTTTTATCTAACAAGATCTCAAGATTCAATATGTGTGGATGACAAATTCCACATCGAGGTTCATATAGTTCTGAACCACCAACTTGGATTTCGCTACTGTCTTCGTCAACGAGTTTCTTATGAGTATAAAATGCATCTTTACCACACACGGTGCAAACCGCAGCACATTTTTCAACTCTGGTGGCCCATACTAACATTTTTTCTACTTCATGAAATGGTTTACCCGCTGCAGAAATATCAAGTGTTGATGCAACTATGTTAACACCATTACGATAAAGCCAAATCAACACTTCGGCAACATTTGGCAACATAAATGCTTCATCAACTGCAACAACATGCGCAATTTTTTCTAAACCTTCCAAATTTTCTAAAATATCTGCACCAGATTTCACAACCGTTGCTGGAATAGACCATCCACCATGTGTTACAACATCAGTTGAACTATATCTTTCGTCAATCTGCGGTTTGAATACAGCAATTCTTTTGTGTTGGTATTTAAAACGTTCAAGTTCCATCAAAAGTTTGCTAGTCTTAGACCCAAACATGGGTCCTGTGTACACTGTAAATGTTGGATGTTGATTGTTCATTAGCTATTGAGTTTCATAATAGTAAAAGGCTCTCTCACACCTGATGTGTATTCAGCAGAGGCACTAAGTGCTAATTTAATTCGTTCTTCTGGTTGCATTTTTATATTTTTAGTTGCATAAAGTGCGCCAAGTGCTGTTTGCGCTCCAATTCCACATGCAGCATAATTTTCTACTAAACGACCTACTTGAAAATCACTTTCAATAATATAAATTTTTCCTTTATAACCCACTATAAGTTCCGAATCGTGTTCTTCAACTTCATCAACTTTTATTAAAGATCCTTTATCTTTTTGCATTGATCTAATTGAATCAATAAAATCAACAACGAGATATTCCATATCAGAATGTTGTTTTTTATGTTCTGGAATTTCTAAAGAATACCTCAATAACTGACCAATTCTAAAACTTCCCGCAAAGCCAATTATCATTCTTTGAGAATGAAGTTCAAAACAACTTTTAATAAAAACTTTTTCATCAGAACGCGTTCTAATTTCTGACGTAACATCATCGATTGCTGCACTATCGCCACCAACGTAAATGTCGCCGTGGTGTTCAATGGCAACAATACAAGTCACTTGTTAAATTTGCCTTTCTTAACATTTACAACTTTAAAAGGTGGCCGAACACCTGCATTTGCAATTGAAGATGCCTTCAACGCAGTCAAAATTCTTCTATTTGGATTGGTATCTTTTGTCGTTGCATGGAGCGAGCCAATCGCAATGTTTGCACCTGAACCAATAGAGTCAAACATATGAGCATCTGCTATGATCTGAAAATTACATTCCATTCTAAATAATTTTCCATTAGTTCCAAACAGAATGGAACCTTCGAATAATTCACCATGTTCTGGATGTTGAACAATGCAACCAGCTTCTTTGAATGCTGACTTGATTTCAGGAATCAATGATTTTGCAATGAATTCACGCAAGTCTTGTGTCCTCTTTTGTTTTGTGAACTTTGTTAGTTTAAGAGGATCAAGAATCTTTGGTGAACCACAGATACCAAATGCAACAGCGCCATTAACAAAAACCTTGCTATCAGCAATCAACATCTGTGATCCGTCACTTCCTGTCGCAGCACTATCACCACCAAGCCAAACAGTTCCCTTGTGTTCAACTCCAACAATACAGGTCATTTTAATCTTCTTTCTTAATTGATTAGGTCAAAGTGTCGTTCATAAACATGTAAAGAACCAGCATGCCAGATTATTGGTCCAATATTAATCTTTAGATCACTAGCAAGTGAATTATGCACATAATTTTGCCAGAAAAAATCATTTTTGTAACCAAAAATCACATCATTGGATCTCATTTGCACCAATGAAACTAACTTATGATCACGAATGAAATACTGAACAGCATTGGTACATACGAAATCACTCATTCCACCAGCATTATACTCGTGCCACATACTTGGTCGGGTATAAATCATTATAGCCCTACGAGAATCAGGTTTCTGAAGGAGTTCATTTAATACGTTGCTGTATTGACGATGATTTTCTTCACTATTAATCATCCATCCATAATTTGAATTAATCTTTCCTTCGGGCGTTGCACATTTAATCCATTCTTTTGGTGCACCACCAGGAATATCAAAAACGTTTCTTGACATTGATTTATACCATTCAATCTCACGTTTAACATAATCTTCATTAATTGTTCCAAAAATTGAAGATTCATCAGCTATGAACGTTGCACCAATAACTTCAAGCATCTTACAACCTGTTTTATCAACGACATATTCATTTTTGTTTTTCAAATATTTGAACCAGTCTCTGACGTCATTAACTTTTGCTGTAATTTCAATCATATTAAACCTTGAGCGATAAGGTCAAAAACTCTGGTGTCTTTTGAGCCCAATCGATTGTTTTTTCAAGTCCTTCCCAGAATTTTACTACAGGACGGCAACCTAGTACACGTTCAATTTTCGTCACGTCTGCAAGGGTATGTTTTACGTCTCCTGGTCTTGCTGGTGCGTTGTAATATGATGCAGTTGGAAATCGATTACAAAGGTATTCAAGTATCTCTCTATTTGTCGTGCTATCACCGCAAGCAACATTGAATCGTTCGGCATTTAATGGAGTTGGGTGTTTTGCTGCGGCGATACATGCATTGACAACATTATCAATATAGCACATGTCTCTTGACTGTAATCCATCACCATCACTTCTCATTGGTCTGCCTTTCATAATCGCAGATAACCATGCGCCAACTGCAGTTGAATAAGGTGAATCACCAAGTTGGTTCGGACCAAAAACATTAAAGAAACGCAAACTAACAGAGTCAAGATTGTACAATGATTTATAAACAGACAAATAGTCTTCAATGATAGATTTTTGAAGCGCATAAGGCGATTGAGGATTCTTTGGTGTTGATTCAGACGTTGGTGACATTTCAATGTAACTGTACAATGAACTCTGAATTGGTGTGCATGCATCACCATAAACAGAGGAAGAACTTGCAAACACGAAACGTTTTACGTTTCCTACACATGATTGCATTAATTTAAGTGTTTTGGTAACATTCGTGTCATTTGTTTCAAGTGGGTGCTCCACCGAGTAACTCACTCTTGGTAATGCAGCCAAATGTATAACTACATCAAATTGCTTTTTTTCAATTGCTTGTAATACTTGGGGAGCTGTAAAATCCATCAAATACATCGACGGAGAATAATTTTTCAAAAATTCTTTGTGTCCATTTGACATGTCATCAACAACAGTTACACCAAATCCTTCTTTTGTAGCTTGTTTAACAAGGTTACTACCAATAAATCCACAACCTCCAGTGATTAAAATAGTTGACATATGAAAGATATTACTATTTGTAAGAACGTTAGTTCAAAATAACTAAATGGATGGTCTATCATTTTTGTGGTGGAAATTCGTATTTTAGACCACATTTCGTACAATGAAATCCGTGGTGTATTGTTGTCATTTGTTGTCTACTACCTGGACCAATAATCATATGATGAAAATCACCAAGATATTCACTAGTTATCTTGGCAATAATCTTACTGTTACAAACAACACATTCACCAACTCTATCATCTTTTGGTGATTCATTTTGTTTTTTCTTTCGTTCTATTTTAGCTTCTTCGTTATCAAATTTCCATTTTTCAATCTCTTCTTTTGTGAGTTTGATCTCTGGGATATTGATTGCTATCTTTGATTTCTTGCCCGGCATAGGTTAGTCTTTATTTAAGATTTGATTTATAACATCAACAGTTATTTGTTTTTGCGTAAGATTTTTAACACGAATCAATTTCATTTCATGTTTTTGAAAAAATTCATTTTGTTTAATATCAGTTAACATTTTCTTATGAATGTTAACATCACGTTTATTTTTGTACTCAGCGACTTCATCAATAATCCTACCTATTCCGTGCCAATAACTATCATATTGAACGTACGTATCAATTGATTTAATATAGAAGTCAATTGGCCATTTATAGACTAATTTCTGTCGTTCTATGTTGTCTTTTTTAAAAATTTCACATAATATTTCATAAAGACGATCTTCAGGTTTTGATTTCCCATATGTTCCATTTCGTTTCATTGTCTCATGACGACGTTTAGAAAACATTTCACTTTGAAATAAAAAATCAACGCCATAAATATTTTTTACTGTTCGATTACGTTTTTCTTTTAAAGAATGATTTTGCATTGGGTGTGCAACACCCCAACGATCAAGTGAACGTTTTTGTCTTTTTTCTTTAATCGTTAACAACTGCATTATTGAAAAAACGCCATATCGTTGCTGACACGTTTTGATACTTTTTTGATGACAAATTTTTCCTGTTTTGCAGGCTTCGCTCGAACATTTTTTTGAACAAAAATGATACATCTTTTGTATTGATTTTGTTACGTTATTAACACAATCAAACGTATGATTACACATATCGCATATACAAATGGCAACTTTAAATGGACGTAATTTATTATTTTTTGATAATTTTTTTCTAATTTCAATCTTTAAAAACATTCATTATGCCCATTAATTTCATCATATGCGGAACAGTTTGTTCATATGAACAACGATTTCTAATGATATTTTGCAATTTTGGTATCCATTCATTATGTTGATTATTTTTACATACTTCTATCAACGTATCAGCTGCTAACACAATGTCTGACATATCTTGTTTTGCAGAATATGGCCAACATATCAAATTTGAAATTTCTTTATATTCATATTTATTGATCCAGAGAGGTACACAACCCAATTCAATGCACTCACGTATGCTCGTAGAACCATACGTATCACGATCATAAAGACTAATGGCGATGTGACTATTACGAGCAACAAACCGATATTCGTCTCGATTTAACGTAAAATCATGTAATTTAACATAACCATCATTTCCACAACGTTGAAAAAGTTCAATATTTGAAAATTTCATATTTGGATTACCACAAATAACAACAAAATCCTGTCTATATTTTCGTAATTCTGGAAGTACGTCGAACATCCACTTCATTCCATTTGTATAATCGTTGCTACTTGGACTGATCCTATTTGGAAAGAACAGAATTATCTTTCCTTTTGTTTTTGATGACCATTCACTTAATGAAAAACGTAAATTTTGTTCATTTACGGGTTGAGTTATTTCAGTCGAGCTGTACCCGTCATCCCAAGGTGCGCTCTTCGCCAAGATCTCGTCAACAACTTTGTCTTGAAGCGTCTTCCGAGCCTCACGCTCGAATTCAACGAGGGCGCTAGAACACTGCCAGAAATTGTAATCAGCTTTTATTGCAGACTCCAGTTGACCGTGCCACAAAGATGATTCTAATGGAAATTTGGGGCACGAAGGGACATCCACAAAATGACTGTGCACGTAAAACTTGGGTTGATACCCACCGCGGAGCAAGAACAAAGCCTTGAAGTTTCGCAGATGCATTGGATCATTGATATACACTGCATCGTACCTGAGCGACTCATTGCTCTTATGAGTCTTCAAACCAAGAGCCCAATCCATGACATTAACATCAAAATTGTACCGAGTAGCTAGTGCATTAGCTTCAATATAAGTCGGGATGTACTTGAGCCTGTCTTTGTACATCTTGAACAAATCTGGATTTATATCCCATGGATCAGTCACCAATTGGCCCGTGCCGTACTGTTCGTCAGACTCACGAGTCATCGGACCCATGATGTGGATCTCGAGATTTTGGTTCAGCTTGAGCATCTCTCTGACTCGCCCGATGCACATCTGATATCCTGAATCAGCTTCTAAAACGAAGCGACCTTCAGGCGTGTAGTTTGACAATTGTGTCTGAATTAACAGACGTTTTTTTATATGCAGCGTCATCTTTACACGCTTTCCCATTTATCAATCATGACTATTCTGTCTTTAACGAGATCATAGAAAAAATCATATTGAAATTTACTCGTAAAATCGACCTCAAAATCGAGATAATCTTCTGGGTCTGGGTTATTACAGTTCTTCGGTGGATCTAAAACAACTCTGATTTTCTTCAACACTTCTTTACCTCCTCATTTGTTATGTTCCCAACAAGTAAAGACACCACCAAAAATGAATGAATAATTCTTGTTTCGATATTTTGGGACTTCATAACGATACCAACCGTTTTTTGCAGAATGGATCGTTAACACTTTTTCAATTTGTGAATCGTTAATGTACATTTCATCAAAAATAGTGTGAATGTCTTTTTTGTTGCGATCATAAACAACGTCCCCCGTTGTCAACTCACTCTCAAGAGCAATTTTACCGATCTTAGCATTACAAAAATCACCGACGTTCATTTTTCTGTGTTTCTTCTCTTCGTTCCTTCAAAACCCTCTGCAGATGTTCGATCAAAGGTAGTCTAATATACTCAACCATGTGAGCCTGTATCGACGGATTATTCAGCGCAAATTCTAGGTCATCATTATCAATATCATGCCAATGATGATCCCAATGATGGGCACCTTCATCGATGCCTGATTCAATCAACGATAGAACTGCATCACCCAACACTACGTCAAAAGAAACGTTGACCAACTATTTGTGTGTCGTCATTCTTGTATATTTTTTCACGTTGTTACCTTCGATGCAGCATTCATAATCTTGAGTATCTCCATGTCTTCCTCTGTTTGAATCTGCATTATTGTGCTATTTATTGCGTTCTCATATATGTCAAATTTATACTTCACCCACAAAACTTGTGCATATAATAGACGACTAATAAATTCAACACTTATGACAATGCCAATAGAATTTAGTACTTCACGATGACGCACAAGCATCCCTGGACGTATATTTTCGGATTGTTCAAATGATACAAGGTGAATGACACAATGAGACTTGATCATTCAATGATGATTCCCGCATCTTTGAGAACTTTCTTTGCATTCTCAATTTGTTTAAGTTGAAATTCTTCTTTTTCTTGTTTGACCCAGAGTTTCCATTCCTTAACTTCGTTCTCATAATTTGTCTTTTTGATCTGATAGTCAATAAATTCTTTTTTATATCTCTCCATTTCACGTTCATAGTGAGGATTGTCAATAGTACGAATTTCTGTCACTAAGAATCTGCATTCTGCGCTGATATTGTCGGATGGGCCATAGGCGTCAATAGTAATGCTGACGTCAGCCAACGTTTTGCCTGGAGGTAGTTTCAAACTATTTAAGTCACAACGACTATAATTTCCAATATTTTCTAACTCAATTTCAGTTACTAAATCTACATTAGTTGGTGGCTCCTTAGGAGCACTACCTAAGAAAGGTCGTAACGATTTAATCCATCCTGGACGTTTTTTTATTTTTTTCATGTTGTTACCTCGGGGGCCACTGCCAAGATCTTTGAGTATCTTAGCATCTTCCTCTGCTTTGATCTGTGCTGCGGCGATGTTGCCCTACGTTCTCGTACATGTCAAATGTAAAGTTCGTCCACATAACTTGTGCCCACAACCTACGATCAAGATATTCAACACCTATGACAACGCCAATAGAACCGGGGTCGTCGGGGTGACGCACAAAACTTCCTGGGACTATATTGGGCTCGAGTGGTTCAATTGATTCAAGACGATCGACACCATGAAATTTAATCATCGTTTCCCACTGTATCTTTCTTTAACGTCATCAACATGCGTTCCATGTCAGTGTAACCCATGAACCGCAAGACTTCATCGATCTCACGATCGAGGTTTTCATCGTCAACGTATAAAGTGTACGTTTGACATTTCGTCCATTTAATAAAATCTTGATATAAGGACGAAATCTTCTGTAACGCGACTTCATCAAGCTTTGGGTCAAGATCGTCCTTAATTCCAATGAATGACTTGCGGGTGCAAATAAGAATTTTTGTATTCAATTTGGCATATTCGTTATCAAGCTCACGTAACATACGCATATCAGTTGAGCGATTGAAAAATTGAGCATATGAAAATTCACACATATATGATCTGTCTACGAGAACACTTATACCTGTTTGATACAGAAAATCAACCATTTTTGGATCTGAATAACGTAATTCATTAATGAAGTGTTCCTGTGATGATACAAAATTACGATGTTCATTGCTTGCTTTGTAATATGGAACGTCTGTTAATCGTTCAATTTCACGAAGAATATTTGTTTTTCCACAACGATCTGGTCCGCCGCAGAGAAGAATAATTTGTTTACGTGTGTTAAGTTTTTGATTTAACGTTCGTGCACTTCGTCTTTCTTGTGATAATTTATGATTAATTTTGTGTTTGGATGACCAAACACGACCAGAATGTACTGCACTAATTCGTTGTTTTGTTACGTCACTAGTAAGTCTATTTTGACGATTGATACCCATAAGAACGCGTGTTTGTGTAGTCACATCACGATTTTTATTGTTTGCAATAACAATTTCACCTGAAACACCATCTCCACCCAACGTCATATTATATCCTTTGTCGGTGTTATCAAAAGCATATGTTTGATGTTCTGCAATCATTTTAATTTCAGCATTTTTTGCATCATCATCACTAACATATGATCCCAACACATCGTGATCCCATACATCTTGACCGTGTTTACGAATGGCGTTGTGAAATAAAGTCGTCGACCCTTTGTCAACTGCCCGTAAATGATTTTTCCATCGTTTTTCAATTGTCAACGTAGACCAGCCGATGTATGCTTTTCCGTTATTTCGATTAGTATGTTTATAAACAATTGACATTTAATTCCTAAGCATTAAAAATTGTTTGTTCATGTCTTGTTGCCATACTTTGTTTGACGAACAGAAACCATGTCTATTATCGGTCCATGTGGACTTCTTTGCGTTGCACCACATGATTCACACTGTGGCACCGGAGGGATGATACCGTGCCAAATCGTAGGCACTGAAACACGACCTCCACAGATCGAACACGTTCCTATTGTTGATGATGATGTCATTTATTTCCTTTTGTTGATGAGTAACCGTCTTTTGCCCAAGAGTCACCCTTAAGAACAAATCCGGTTTTATTTGGTATTAGACGATACAATGCACAAACAAGGCATTTTTTACAATCAGTTAATGGTTCGTCAGTAACCTTTTGTTCTACTTCAAATTCGTTACTGCAACAACGACATTTGTATTCATATTGTGGCATAGTTTAAAATAATTTGTAATGTGCTTATTGTTCACATGATAGTATTTATCGTATGCTTGAGATTTCACTTGCAGAACTAAGAGAGTTAATTTCAAACGTAATCATGGAGGGTGGTTTGAAGCTTGGTGTAGAAAAAAGAGTTGAGCTTACACCTTCTCTTGTGAAGCAAGCATGTAGTGTATATGTTGATTTCATTAAAAAATGGAATTCATGGCTCGCTCTTCGAGGTTTTGCACCAGTTGAAGCAATTGCACCATCAGGCTCATCAACATATGCAGAAAAAGATGCAATTGAAAATCCTGAAACTACGTATGGAGATGTTGATTATCTGGTTTCATTTCCAATAGCATACACGTCTAATGACATTAACCAACAAAGAAAAGATGAAGCAACTTCAGAAAAACTATACACAGAATTGATGACAAAGTTTTTGAAGGAAGCAAGACCAAAAAATATTGATGTAGAGTCAACTTTAAAGGGAGTAGCACTACAAGTCATAGTTGAACTTCCTGGTGGGATTCTTGTGCAAGTGGACACGACTGTCACCCATCCAAAACATACAGAATGGATGAAGGGACGATACACGCCTGAAAGAGGAATTAAAGGTTACGTCACTGGCAATCTTTATAAGGCTCTTGGCGATTTTTTGACATTATCAATTGGAACAGAAGGTGTTCTAGCTAGAGTAAAAGATGGTCAAAGGGTTTCTTCGAAACAAAGAACTGGTGTTAGATTTGAACGTGTTTCTAACGACTTTAAAACATTCTTGGCTGATATCGCAATATATGTTGGTGGTCAAGACATACAATTTGACAAATTATTATCGAAATATTCAGGAATGGATCCAAACAACATATCAATTGAAAGTTTAGCACTTGGAATTGTTGGTCTTGCAAAGACGTTTGATGTTGCAGGAATCTATGATAAAAACGATATGTTACATCAAGTATTATTAAATTTTAATCATGGAATGGAAGAAAACGTCAACAAAAAAGCTACAAAAAATCTTGATCAATCAAAAGAGTCAAAGCTTCGTCAATTGAATAAGCAACAATATGATAGGGTCAAACAAATCTTCAAGATTTAGTCTTCGTTAATTGCTGCCAATAATGACATACATAATTCCTTTGCTTCTTCTCTTGTGAGAAACTTGTGCAACTTGTTTTCAATCTTTCCGTTTTTCACTTTAAGATCAAAAGTATCAGTCGATAAAGACAACAAAACACCATGCTGGTGTTGATGACCAATAAACAATTTTGGTGTTATGTCCAGTTCATTTGATTTCTTAGATTCAAAAATTGTTTGATATGCTACAATCATTATTCGCTCTCCTAGATACTTGACAATATCACGTTATTTCTTTACATCGCCACAAAGTCGTGGAAAAACCATAATCATTCCTGTCCACTTCTGCTAAGACAACTGCAAACGGTGAGAATGTTTTTATGCCATCCCATCCCCATGCATTCATCTTATAAACTTTGCCGACTGGACCTATAGCTTCAAACAAAAGATATGACTTCCCAGTTTTTGTTTTCTTGGGATGTGCTGCTTGCACACAAAACCAATAAAATCCCTTTTCTGTCCATTCGTCTATAGGTTTTACATTTTTCTCTTCAAGCTTGTCAAGCACAGATTGTTCAACAAGTGAAGAAACGTCTAGGCTACCAAAAACATCAATGTTGTTTTGTGCAATTTCACGACGAGACCATTCTTTTGTGTCTGGTTCAAGTGCTCGAGCAAGTTCATAAAATGTCTTTCTTCCTAGATTTGGATCCTTTTTTGGATTTTTCTTGATTGCGTCAGAGTTTTCAACAACAACTTCATACATGTGATTGTAACTGTTAAATTGCTTTCCTTCTCCAACACAATCGAGTGAACCAAACGCACCAACCTTCACAAGAGCATCAAGTGCCTTTTTATTAAACTTTGATGGTTTCCACGTACCGTCTTCATTCCAAAATATATCTTCAATCGTATTATATGGTCGAGATGCAATAATCTCGTCAGCAGCTGTTTCACCAACACCCTTACAAGACAATAGACTTGGCATAAACTTCTTGCCAGGCAAAACAGTCCATCCTTTATCTGCATGATTAATATCGATTGGTACGATCGTGTAACCCAATTTCTTGATCTCACCAAATGCCTTTGCCTTTTTATCAGGATTTCCCAACATTGATTCGATGTATGCTGACAACCACTGTTCCTCGTAATATGTCATCAACCAGGCACACCAGTATGAATCGATACCGTATGCAACGGCATGTGCCTTGTTGAAACCGTAACCTGCAAAGTACAAGATCTTGTCATAAAGGTTGTTCGCGACCTGATCCGTGTATCCGTTATTGATGCAACCCTTGACAAAACTCTCACGTGTTTCTTGGGCAGATTTCTTTGCTGCTTCACCACCGGAGATGCTTCGTTTCATGATTGCACGGCGAACCTCGTCACATTGCTCCTTCGGGAACCCGGCACACTTCTCTGCAAGTTCCATCACTTGTTCCTGAAATATTAAGCAGCTCTTTGTCTTGCTGAGGATTTCATTGATCCTCATATCGCCCCAATCCATCTCTTTTCCTTCACGAGCTTCCAGGTAAAGCTTGTCAACGTTTGCAGCAAGAGGTCCCGGTCGATAGATTGACGTCAGTGTTGCGATGTCAATGATTGATTGAGGTTTTCCTTTAACAAAAAGGCGCTGTGCGCCCTGTCCGCTGCAATTATGAACAACAATGCCGTTCGCAATAAAGTTATGCGTGTTACGCACTTCTATATCATAAACGTGTTTTTTACCTACGTTCTTTAACGATACAATCTTCAAGTGATATCTCTTTTCTTTCTAACGATTCTAACACGTCTTTATTTA
>Ga0315291_10001574_pt1 | contig 30403 bp, 24 predicted proteins | sample YL17G12_20_MG_FD_203070 | JGI IMG/M metagenome (GOLD analysis project Ga0315291, IMG submission 203070) | Sediment microbial communities from Yellowstone Lake, YNP, Wyoming, USA - YL17G12_20 | ecosystem: Environmental > Aquatic > Freshwater > Lake > Sediment | place: USA: Wyoming | collected...
GTCTTGAGGTTCCACCACGTTTTAGTAAGCGCGTAACAGCCGAGTGCCAACAGCGCCGCGGCCCCGGCGTTTGAAACAAATTCCGCGAATGCGATGCTGCCTGACTTGGCGCGCACGACGCTGAGGAATTTCCTGAAGTAGCCCTCGTTTTCCCGGTGGAATTTCTGTTTTTCCTCCGCTTCCGTGCCGAAGGCCTTGACTATCTTTATGCCGGTGAATGCCTGGCTGATGGTCTGCGTGGCGTCTGCAAGCCGCTCAAGGCTCTTGCGCGAGGACTTGCGGATTTTCTTGCCCAGTTTCTTGAGCGGGATGACGAGCAGCGGCATGCCCAGGAACACCACGAGGGACAATTGCCACGAGGCCGCGAAGGCCACCACCACCGAGGCCGCTATCGTAAGCGGCTGCTCGATAATGTCGCCCAGGAGCAATTCCACGGAGCCTTGCGCCACCTTGACGTCGAAGGTCATGCGCGTAAGAAGGTCGCCGGTCTTTTTCTTGTCGTAGAAGTCGAGCGACAGCCCCAGCAGGTTGTTCGCGACGTCCGTACGCAGGTCAACGACTATGCGTCCGGTGACGTATTCCTTGAAGTAGGTCTTCAGGAAGCCGCCGACAGCCATGCCGACTGCAAGCGCCAGAGCGGCGTAGACTATTGGCAGCGCCCTGTCAAGCAGCGAGGCGGTATCCGTGTTTTGGAAGATTTTCTCGACCACCGGCCCGCTCAGCGCGGCGCGGCCCACGGACGATGAGGCATAGAGGGCGGTAACAAGCAGCGTAATCACCACGGCTAGTTTGTACCGCACGAGGTATTTGAGCAGCCTGCCGTAATGGTCGCGCACCCGGCGAAGGATGATGCCGCGCTTGAACAGCATGACAAAGGCGGTCCCGACCACGGCGACTGCGCCCACCGTGATTGCCATGGCCGCCGGATTTGTAACGAATTCCGTCAGCCTTCGCGCTATGTCACTGTCTATCTTCATCAGGTTTCCGGTATTCGGGATTATTCCCTGGCGCAAATTATACCAGATTGGCGGTTTGTTCTCTAACCTTTCGCGCCTTCATCGGGATTTTTTGCGGGTCAGTATGCGGAGCGGCTTGCGAAACCCCTGTAAAGGGTCATGAACATGATGCGAATGTCAAACCATATTGACCAGTTTTCGATGTAATAGATATCGTACTGTATGCGTTTGAGGAGGGAGGAATCCCCGCGCCAGCCGTTGACCTGGGCCCAGCCGGTGATGCCGGCCTTTGTCTTGTGGCGCAGCATGTAGCGGGGGACCTGCTTCTTGAATTCTTCTATGAGCACCGGTCGTTCAGGCCTCGGCCCGACGATGCTCATGTCCCCTTTGAGCACATTGATTAACTGCGGCAGTTCGTCCAGACTGGTCTTGCGGAGGAACGCCCCCAACCATGTGCGGCGGGGATCATTCTTCTTGGCCCAGACCGCTCCGGTCTCTTTCTCCGCGTCGGCGCGCATCGAGCGAAATTTAAGTATATTGAACCTGTGTCCGTCAAGGCCCATTCGCTCTTGCTTGTAGAAAACGGGGCCTTTGCTCGTGAGTTTCACCATTAGCGCTATCAGCATCATGGGCGTTGCGAGCGCGGTCAGCGCGGCGAACGAGGTCGTGATATCCAACAGGCGCTTTAACACCGCACTCCAGCCCGCGAGCGGAGACTCGCGCATGTTCAGGATCGGAATGCCCTCGAAGTCCGTTACGCTCTTTCGAAGGGTTGTAAAACTGAAAAAGTCCGGCACCAGGCGAACATCCACCATCTCGTCGGTCAGCGCGTCCAGGGTTTCGCGCATTTGCAGGTGCTTGTCAAAGGGCAGCGCGATGAAGACCTGGTCGACGTCCTTTTCCGCAATGACGCGCTTGAGGTCTTTGATCGACTCGACCGGCGCGCCCCGAAAATTTTTGCCTATGCGGTCGTCGCGGTCGTCAAGATAGGCGACAACATGGATGCCGGTCCACGGGTTCCGGATAATGTTTTCATGTAATGCCTGGCCCAGTTTCCCCGCGCCGACGATAATCGCCCTGCGGATGTTGCGTCCGCGCTTGCGCATGCTCATCAACACGCCGCGCACCGCTCCTCTTGTGATGATGAGCAGCAGCGGGAACAGAATCAAGTAAAACGTCAGGACATAGCGGGAGAACGCAAATCTGTGAAAGAGGTACAGGATGGCCAGCATCGCCACCCACAGGGCAAACGCGGCCTTTATGATGTCCAGAAATTCTATGAAGACGCGCTGGACGCGGCGCGGTTCGTACAAATTGAAATGTATATTTGCCAGCAGTTGAATGGCAAGGACGACCGGCATGAAGTGGAGGTATTCCCACCGCTCCGCGGGTTCCGGAGGGAAATTGATCAAGCCGAAGAGATCGAATCTCACCTCGAAACGCAGCACATACGCCAGCGTCCACGCGATTAGGATGACCAGCGCGTCAAACGCGAGCATCAACGCCAGCGTCAGTTGGCTGTGCTTCTTGAGCATGCGTCCTCTTGTGCCACTCGTGGGATTTTAGACGTCATCTCGTCGAGGTAATCGGCGAACCGTTGCTTGAAGGCTGCCCTGTCGAAACGCAGCGCATTGCGTCTTGCAGCAGCCGGGTTGAAACGGTTTGCGTTCCTGTCGAAGATTTCAACTGCCTGGTTCAGCGCGTCCGGCGTCTGCTCGTAGAAGAAGACGCCCGTTGGGGCTGCGCCGGGCGTCTTCGCGCCGTCTCGGGGATTCAGGGGAACGACCGTCTCCAGCGCGCCGCCTTTTCCATACGCTATGACGGGTCTTCCCGCCGCTTGCGCTTCGAGCGGCGCGATGCCGAAATCCTCCTCGCCCGGGAAAATGAAAACCCGGCAGTGTGCGTAGTAATGCGCCAGTGTTTCGTCATCCCGCCAGCCGATGAATTCAATGTTCTTTGCAGCGATTCGCCTGAGTTTGCTGGATTCGTGGCCGTTCCCGATTACCTTCAGCGGCCTTCCGCTGCGGTTGAATGCCTCAACGGCGATGTCCAGCCGCTTGTACGGCGCGAAGGCCGAGACAATCAGGCAATAATCTTCGACGTCTTTCGCCGGCGTGAATCTGGCGCAGTCCACCGGCGGATAAATCAGATCGGCCTCGCGGCCGTAATGCCGCCTGATGCGGTCGCGGACGTGCTCGCTGATCGCGATGAATCTGTGCACGCGCTCGCTTGCGCGGACATCCCATTTTTGCAGGTGTTTCCTGAACAGCGGCATTACCTTGCCGGCGATGCCGCCGCGGCCCTGACCGAAGTACTGGTCGTACATGTCCCACACGTAGCGCATGGGGGTGTGGCAGTAACATACGTGTTTCGCGCCGGGGGCGGGGGTGGCGCCCTTCGCCACGCAGTGGCTGGAACTGATTATCAAGTCGTAGGCGCTGAAGTCGAAACTCTCTATCGCCTTCGGAAAGAGCGGCAGGTAGTACCGGTAGCGCGAATATACGCCCGGCATCTTCTGGATGAACGAGGTGCGTATGTCCATCTCCTCGATGGTCCGGGACATTTTGCCCTTTTCATGGAAAAGGGTGTAAAGATGCGCCTGGGGGAAGAGCTCGCAGAACACCTCGAGAACTTTTTCTCCCCCTCGCATCCCATTCAGCCAATCATGTACAAGCGCCACTTTCATTTTGTTGCCAGGCCGCGATGCGCGAAATAGCGGGTGCGGTTTTTCATTCGAAATCAAGCGCCTGCCAGCACTTCATCAAAGATCGCCAGTATGTTGCGCGCCATTTTGTCCCAGGTGAAATTCTTCGAGAATTCCAGGCCCTTTGCCGTCATGCGTTGACGTTCCCCTTCGTTTGCCAGGACGCGTTCGATGGCGTCGGCAACGGCCTCGGGACTATCGGGATCCACAAGGCAGGCGCAATCGCGGAACAGTTCCGCAAGGGCGGTGTTGTTGCCGGCGACAACGGGTACGCCGGCCTTGGTGGCTTCAAGAACGGGCAGACCGAAACCCTCGTACCTTGATGGTAAGACGAAGAGCGACGCGCCACGCATCAGTTTGACCAGCCTCGTATCATTGACCTGCCCCAGGAGTTCCACGTGGCGCCGCAGCCCCTCGTTGCGGCTTATCATTTCCTCCACGGTTTTGTTCTGCTTGCCGATAATTACCAGTTTATAGCGCCCGCCGCCCTTTGCAAGGAAAATCTCATACGCTCCAAGCAGGGTTGCCGTGTTCTTATGCACGAAATGATTGCTCACGTTGAGTATGTACGGGCCGTCGATGTCGGCGGGACCGGCGTCCGCTCCAAAGGCTTCGTCCGCTCCGAGATGGACGGTCGTGATTTTGCCGGCTGGTATCTGCAATCTAGCGCTGAGTTCCCCCGCCACGTAGCGCGAGTTGGTTATGACGCGCGCGGCGTTTGACGCGGCCCGGCGGACGACGATGTTAAAATATGCTCGATGTGCGATGCTTCCGCAACCGGGGACGCTGGTGTATGTCAGATCGTAGATTGTGAAAACGACCGGACAGCAGGCGCGCGACGGCGCGAAATAAGTAGGGGAGTAGTACAGGTCCGGCGAGAGGCGCTTGAGAATGCGCGGAATCACGAACCGTTCCGCAATGCCGTAGAGTTTCGTGTCGCAGCGACTGATGCTCAGGCAGTCGGCTTTTGGAAGAGCTGTGATGTCGGTTCCGTGCCGGGTTAGAACAATATATTCATTTTCCGGCGCCAGTCGGACGGCGTTTTCGATGAAACGCAGCGCAACGCGGGCGATGCCGTGCATGTGCGCCGTAAGGCATCTCGCGTCTATGACTATTCGCTTGTTTCTCACTCCGTCTCCGGTTTCATCTATGAAGCCAATGGCTGAGGAATCTTGCCTGGGAGAGGCCGCACTCGCCATTTTATACCGCTTCCCTGCGCAGTCAAGGATTTCGCTCTGAGGCCGGGGCCGCAAGGGCGACTGCTTGACATCCGGCGGAGGCGGTGCTAACGTTTGCGCGCAATAGCGTTGGAAGAATTGTCTTGCGGGGAACATTATGCCGGGCATATACGGTGTGGCCAGCGGTACGTTTAAGGGGCTTCATCTGGTCAGCGACAGGATGTTTACAGAGGTTACGTCCCGCCGCGACGCTCGCCTGTTTGTGTATGATCCCGTACAGGCGGAAGGTTTTGCGGGCTTTGCCCTGGTAAACAGGATGTTCGCGGACCTCAAGACGCCTTACGAGGACGCCGATGTTCTTGTCCTTTTCGACGGCAACCTTTTCAACCTGGACGAGATTGGGCTGGGCGAACACACCTATGCGGAGGCTGTCGCGGCGCTCTACAAGTCGGAGGGCGAGCGCTTTGCCGCGCGGCTGCGCGGGCATTTCGTGATTGCGCTTCTGGACAAAAGGGAGCGGATATTCCGTGTTTACGCAGACCCCTTCATTACGAAACCAGTCTTTTACATGCATCACGGCGGCGCCCTTTATTTTTCCTCGGAACTCAAAGCCCTCATGCCGGTCGGTCCCGTTCCCAAGCATGCCGATCTCAGGGCGCTTAACAATATGGCGTTCACCGGTTTCGTGATTACGCTTCGAACGGTGGCAAAGGAGGTGACGGAGTTGAAGGGGGGCGGGATGTTGAGTTACAACATAAGGGAGGACCGCCTTACGGTGGGAGAATATTACAGCCACGTGTATCAGACGCTGCCGCTCAGCAGGGGGGAGCACATGGAGCGGGCCGGCGCGGCCATGCTGAAGGCGTTTGACAGGGTCTTCCGCCACACCGTCAATCACGGCCGCAAAATACTAATCACTGTCACCGGCGGGATGGACTCGCGGTCGATGGCCGCGGTGGCGTGCAGGAATTTCCCCGGGGCCGTGTTCGGCATTACGCACCGCTTCCACGACGACTATGAAATGGATTACGCGCAGAATGTCTGCGCGGCCTTGGGGATGAACCAGATACGGGTCATCCTTGACGGGGGCGACAGACTGCGGGAGACAATTGACGCCGCGGTCGTTGCGGCCGAGTCGATGGCGCATTTTAACGACGTATGGCGGTTTGCAGCCACGGTGAAGGACCTCAACCCGGAGGAGTTCGGCGTCATGCATACCGGCGTGCCGGGTTCCGCTGCGTGGGGGACGTTCGTGAAGCCGGAGATGCTTAGGAACCCCGGCGGAAGCATCAATGACCCGCTTACCGCGCCGACCGTACGGCGGGTGCTTCGCTCGTTCGGCCTATTCAGCCATCCGCATGCCACTCGAATGTTTTTCGATGTGGTGGGGGACGGCACCAATCGATTTGAAATGATTCACGAAGACCTTCGGGAGGTCGCCCGGCTCGGGTGGGAGGGGCCGCGCGAATGGGCGCTTGAACGGGAGAGGATAACCGTGTACAGCCGCGATGTGCGCGGCGTCCGGGGATCTTTCCGAGGAATTGAGGAGCGCATGGATTTTTCCGCGCCCTTTTGGGACCTGGACTTCTTCAGGGCGGCGATGGAAATGCCCGCGCGCGTGAAAGTCCTCGCGAATATTTATTACGACTTCCTCCGTAAACGGGTCCTGCCGCGGAAACTGAGACGCCTGCCGAACACGCGCAACTTCGGCCCGTTGAGGAAAAGCACAAGTCTGGCGTGGATGGAACACCACTGGAAACTCCGCTTCCTGCGCGGCATACTCGGTCGACTGGGCAAGAAGAAATACGGACGCATATACGGCTGCTCGTACCGCTATGTTGTTCAGAGCGATCCTAACCTGCGGAATTTCATGGCGGACATGCTGCTGGACCTGCCTGAGCCGTCGGTGTTCGGCATCGACCCGGCGAAGTGGAAAAGGGTCATTGAACGCTGGCGCAAAGACCCCACGCCCTATCTTCTCCTCACGCGGCATTTTTTCTGGCTGCTGTTTTTCAAGCGCTGGTTCGATTTTTGGGGCAGATATGTTTCGCTGTGAGGCAGGGGCGAAAAACTGCTAGACCCGGCGCGAGTATCTGCTAAAATCACGCCTTCGTTGTCATCAAGAGTCCGGAGAAATAGAACGGATGGCATCACGTCTTTCAGACAAAGCCGCGCACCTGATGCTGGGTGAGACCCTGGGCGCCCTGGTAAGCATTGCCACGGCCATGATTCTGGTGCGCGTCATGTCCAAGGAAATGGTCGGCCAGTGGAAGGTCCTGATGCAGATAAACATGCTTGTCGTAGATATATTTATCCTGGGCCTTCCGGCGAGCCTGCTTTATTTTGTGCCTCGCGCGCGCGACAACGAACGCGGTGTTTATATCGTTCAGACCATTGTCGGGATGTTCGTGCTGGGACTGGTCGCAGGCGTAGCGCTCCTTATCGCCTCGCCTTTCATAGCCGCCGTGTACAAGCAGCCCGACCTGGCAGGCCTCCTGCCGCTGTTTGCGCTGTTCGTTCTATTTGAGATGTCGGTTGCCTATGCAAGGCGACTTTTTCTCCTGTATGATCGAACGATACTCATGGCGGCGTTGATTGTTGCGGACCCGCTGGGAGTGCTGTTCTGCTTCACGGTGCCGGCCTTGTTGGGATATGGCTTGGGCACCTCGATCCTCTGGCTTATCCTGTTTGCCGGCGTAAGAATGGTTTTCACGGTCGGTTTTGCCCTGCAGGGCCTGCGTTGGGCGGATTTCAGGCTATTGCCAAGACTTATTGGCGCTCAGTTGCGGTATTCGGTTCCGCTCGGCATCGCGCAAGCGATACCTACCATCGCGAAAAACGTTGATAAACTCATTATGCCCATCTACCTGGGCGTGAACACGTACGCCGTTTATGCCATCGGCGCCAACGAAGTCCCCCTTGCCTGGATGATTAGCGGGACGATTGCCGTGGTTATCCAGCCCCGCCTCGCCGCGATGCATAAGGAGGGGAACCGCGAAGGTCTCCTAGATTTATGGCGTGAGGCCACGGTCCGCGCGGCGTTGCTGATTCTGCCTTTCTTTGCCCTTCTCGTGGCGGTTTCCGACAAGGTATTCGTTCTGTTTTTTACCCGGCAGTACGAGGACGGCATGTGGCTGTTTCGGACGTACCTCCTAATGATTCCGCTCTATATAACAATGCAGCGAACGGTTCTTGCCGCATTCGGGAAGACGAAGTTTGTCCTGCTGATATCTTTTTTGCAGACGGTGTGCAGCGCCGCCGCGAGCATTGCGCTGATAAACTGGGTCGGCTTTTACGGGCCGCCGGTTGGCGTTGTCGGCATAGCGTATCTTGCCACTATTGCCCTTGGCTTGCGGTTGAGATATGAAATACGGGCGAAATGGTCAAGGATATGGCCGCTGGGCAAGGTTTTACTGGTACTGGCCGTATCTTTGTTTGCCGGTGTCGCCGCGTGGTTTGGTGCGCATTTGTTCCACGAAGGGATCTTGTCCTGCCTGCTGGCCACGGTGATAATGGGCGCCGTGTATGTTCCATTGCTTTTCTTATTTAGACTGCTTGATCAAAAGGATCGAGATCTGCTGCGGCAGAACTGGCAGCGACTGCAAAGATTCCTGGGAATTGTGCGGTAAGCCATGTGGGACGGGGGTCATCAATGGGAAACGACGATCCTAAAGTGACGGTAATCATGCCGGTTTACAACGCGGCGAAATACCTTCCCGCCGCGCTGGACAGTGTCCTCGCGCAGACGTTGCAGGATTTCGAGATAGTCGCGGTCAATGACGGGTCAACCGACGACAGCGGCGCTATACTTGAACAGTACGCCGCCCGTGATTCCAGGATTCGTTTTGTGACCCAGAAAAACGCCGGTTGCGCTGCGGCGCGCAACGCGGCCGTCGCCCGCGCGAAAGGGCGCTACCTCGCCATGCACGACGCAGACGATGTTTCTTATCGCACCCGCCTTGAAAAACAGGCCGCCCTTCTGGATGCGCGCCCGGGCTTGTCCGCGGTTTATTGCTGCACGGTCGTTGCGGACAAGAACCTCAAGCCTCTTGCCGCGATGCGCATGGCGGGCGATCCGCGTACACTCCGGCGAAATGTGCGGCGTAGAAACGCTCTGCAGCAGAATTGCATGGTTCGTAAACAGGTCTTTGACAGGATTGGCGGATACCGCGACGCTATATTATTCGTGGAAGACTTTGATTTTAACCTTCGGCTTCTGGAAGCGGGGGATATCCTGTGCGTGCCCGAAGCATATCACATTTATAGACAGCATTCCGCCCAGATGTCCAGGACAGGAAAGGCTAAGATGCCGATGTTCGGCGCGCTTACCAGAACGTTTGCCCTCGAAAGAAAACTGCGCGGGCGTGACAGTTATACGGAGTTCAGCAAAATTCGCGACATCGAGAAATTTATGCGTGATTATGAGTTCCGCAATTACTTCTATTTCTTCGCAGGCAGGAGCGCGTTGCGGCACTTGCTCCTTCCCCAGGCCAGGGCATACATTAAGCGGGCGTGGAAGGAAGGATACAGGACATTCGGCGCGGCATTGCTGTATGCGAAGGCACTTTTGCCGTTCACCCTTCTCAAAGCGGTCTCGTACTTTTACAGCCGTTTCGTTGCCAGAAAGTGGAGCCGAAAAATGCCTCGCTACATTACTGAAATGCTTTCCCCGGAAAACATAAACGCGCACTATAAGGTGGCTCCGGACAAATGACCCAGCGAGCGGAACAACCAGCGGTATCGGTAATCGTGCCGGTTTACAACGCGGCGAAGTACCTTCCCGCCGCGCTGGACAGCATCATCGCTCAGACGTTCCAGGACTTTGAAATAGTCGCCGTGAACGACGGCTCGACCGATGAGAGCGGCAGAATACTTGAGGAGTATGCCTCCCGTGACGGAAGGATTCGCGTGGAATACCAGAGAAACTCCGGCAGCGGGGCGGCGCGCAACAAGGCCATCTTGCTGGCGAGAGGAAACTACGTCGCCCTGCACGACGCCGACGACTTTTCCCTCCCCGCACGCCTTGAAAAGCAGGCGGCTTTTCTGGACACGCACGCCGACGTATGCGCTGTTTATTGCAGAGCCGTTATCACGGACGAGAACCTTAAAGGCGGCCAGACGATTTTGAGTCAGGAGGATGACGCCACTTTGCGCAAGGTCTTGCCCAAGGGCAACGTCCTCCAGCCCGACTTTATGATTCGCAGGGATGCGCTTGCCGCTGTCGGCGGCTTTCGCGAGGCGTTTCTGTATTCGCCGGACTATGATATTACTTTGCGGATACTTGAGGGGGGGAAAATCTTCTGCATTCCTGAGCCTCTGTACATATACAGGACGCATGGTGAGCAGATCTCCTGCGTCAAAAAATCGCGGCAGGACGAATACGGCACGCTGGCGAAAGTCTTCGCGCTGGAACGGCGGATAACCGGCCGGGATAGTTATGACGAACTGGCATCAAGCCGCGACCTCGGGCATTTTGTGGACGGATATTGGCTGCGGTACAAGTTTAATGTCTTTGTTGCGGAACGGAAGATGCGCCGCCTTGACATCGCGGACGCAAGGCCGTATCTCGTCTCCGCGTTGAAACAAAAGTCGCTCCCGCTGAAGGCCCTCGCCTTGCTTGCGGCATCGTACATTCCGCGCGGGGCGCTGCAGGCCCTGCGCGCGTTCAAGAATCGTTTCGTGGATCGTTTGGAGCGCACCCCGTGGGCTGACGATAATCAGGAAAAGGCTTGAGGCCATACATGTTGAAAATTCTTTTCATCGCTGGAACGGAGGTATTCGCCGGCCACGGCGGAGCGGTGCACACGTGGGAAGTCGCCGCCGAACTTGCGCGGCGCGGGCACAAGGTAACGCTCATCGGCGCAAAGACCTCTTCGGTGAGGCACGAGCGCGCGCCTGTGGACAATCTCAGCGTCGTGGAAGTTCCGATGCGCTTCGGAAATGTCATTATGCCGATACGCGCGCTGCCGGCGGCGTTGGCAGCCTCCAAAGACAGACCCGACGTGATAATGGAGCGGCTTACAATACCGGGCGGCGCCGGCGCGATAGTTTCCCGTTTTCGCAAAATACCGCTTGTCCTTGACGTTAGCGGCCATTTCCCGCATTTGGACATGGTCCTCAGACGCCACGCGGTCGCCCGAATGCCTGTGATACGGCATCTCCTCGCGTGGTGGACGCGTTTTCAGTACGGGTGCGCAGTCGCTACGATTACCGCCAACCCCATATCCATACCATCGTGGTTCAAAGGCCGCCTGGAAGTCATGGAGCAGGGCGTGGCGACCGACAAGTTTACTCCTGACCTCCGCGATTCCGCCGAAGCCGCGCGGCTGAAAAGCCGGCTCGGCCTTGACGGGAAGTTTGTCGTCTTCTACGCCGGCGCTTTCCTGAAGTGGCAGGGGTTCGACATTCTGGACGAAGTCATTGCAGATGTGTGCGGCGGAAACAAGGATGTTATGTTCCTGCTCGTGGGGCATGGAGAAGAATTCGAACCTTTCAAGGCCAAAGTCGCCTTGCGGCGGGTTAGCGACAGGGTGATATTACCCGGCTCGGTGTCTCCCGACGAAGTCCCGCTCTACGCGGCATGTGCGGATATTGGCATTGCGCTTTATCAGCCGCTGAAGGGGAGTGACAAATTTTACTTCGCCTCTCCGCTCAAGATATTTGAATACCTGGCCGCGGGGCTGCCTGTTGTTACCACGAACTGCCCGCCTTTGCCGGATTACGTGAAAGACGGCGTTTCAGGCTTTGTTGTCAAGCCGTACGACACCGCGGCGCTTGCCTCGGCGATTTTCAAACTCGCCGCGAATCGTGAACTCGCCGCGGAGATGGGGCGCCGCAACCGCGAAATAGCGGTTACGGAATACGGCTGGAAGCGGCACGTGGATAAACTAGAGGCTCTCCTTACGGAAGTCGCTGAAAAAGAAAAGGGCCGGACGTAAGCCCGGCCCCACGCGCTCAAACTGCGTGCTGATTCGCCCCGCCTATTTTCCGTAGAAATCTTTTATTGTATCGACGACATACCGCTGCTGCTCATCCGTTAATTCCGCGTAAATGGGCAGCGCGAGCACTTCTTTGCAGGCCTGTTCCGTGACCGGCAGGTCGCCTTTCTCGTAACCCAGATACTTGAAGCACGGCTGGAGATGGAGCGGCTCGGGATAGTAGATTGTTCCGCCCGCGCCGGCCTTCTGCATGTGCGCGAGCAACTCGTCGCGCCGCTGCGCGCGAACGACGTACTGGTGGTAGATATGCTCGTTGCCTCTGAGCACCGCCGGCGGCGTGAGGAAATCATTGAGTCCCGCTTCCGCAAAAAGCCTTTTGTATTTCGCCGCGATTTCCTGCCGCCCTCTGGTCCACCTGTCGAGATATTTTAGTTTCACGCTCAAAACCGCGCCTTGGATGCCGTGCATGCGCGCGTTCAAGCCCACGAATTCGTGATGATAACTCGCCGTCATGCCATGTACCCTCAATGCGCGAATGGTGCGCGACATGCCGTCGTCGTTAGTCGTGACGAGGCCGCCCTCGCCGCAAGCGCCGAGGTTCTTTGAGGGATAAAATGAAAAGCAGCCGAGGATGCTGAAAGTTCCGGCCATCTTCCCGTTTCTCCGTGCGCCGATGGCCTGGCAGGCGTCTTCGATAACCGCCACGCCGTGTTTGTCGGCAAGCGCCGCAATGTCCTCCATATCCGCAACCTGCCCGTAGAGGTCAACAGGTATTATGGCGCGCGTCTTTTTTGTGATGGCCTTCTTAATCGCTTCGACGTCAATGTTGTACGTGTCGGGCCGTATGTCCGCGAACACCGGCCGCGCCTTCAGGCGGGCAACGCAGCCCGCGCTGGCGAAGAACGTGAAGGGGGTCGTGATTACTTCGCCGCCTTCGCCCACGTTGAGCGCCATGAGCGAGAGGAGAAGCGCGTCGCTCCCCGACGACACGCCGATCGCGTGTTTCACGCCGATATAACAGGCGATTTCGTTTTCAAATTTTTCGACCGCCGGTCCGAGGACATACGACTGCTGTCTTACGACGCCAAGAATTGCCGCTTCAAGTTCGTCCTTGATTGTCTGATATTGCGCGTTCAAATCCAGTTGTGGGACTTTCATACGGTGCTCCTGTTGTTTTCCGCGTGGGCGGCTATTGTGCCAATCAGTTCGTCAAGGCGCTGGGGCGACACTCCCTTTCCGGGGCTTTTCGCCGTCACCATTCCGGCAAGCACGGCTGGCCATCGCCGATTGTCCTGTTGCCGAGTTGTATTGATTTCGCGTTCAAGTATTCCCCGCCCTTAGCCCCGATTTTGCCGGGCACAGCATGAGATGCCACAGAAAAGCCCTGGCGTAAACGCTCAGTTTAAGCCGCCAGCGAGGCATTGCGAAGGCGGTAAACACGTTTCCAAGAAATAGAGACAACATGTTTACAAAAAGCGCGCAAAACTTCAAGCCCCGAAACAGCGCCGTGGCCGGTGCGCCGTAATGCTTTCTGAAGTATGAGTACAGCGAGCGATAGTATTCGATCTTTGCGGCGGCGCGCCTTGACGCCTTTGTCTGCCCCTGCAGGTGAAAGGCGCGCGCAGACGGCACAAAGAAAATCCGCCAACCCGCCTTTCTCATGCGCAGGCACCAGTCGGTCTCTTCGTACAGGAAGAAGAAGCCTTCGTCCAGGACTCCGACCTGTTTGATCGCCTCTGCGCGGACCATCATGCAGGCGCCGAGCACGGAATCGGCCTCGAGCGGTTCGCGATATTCCTGCCGCTTGCTGGGGTACTTTTTCGGAAACAGCCTGCGCAGAAGGCTTTTGGGGACGAGTTCCGTGACGAATGTGGGGAAATTGTCGAAGGAGTTTTGCCGCGTGCCGTCTTGGTTGAGCAGTTGTGCGCCGCAAGCGCCGGCGTCCTTGTGCGCTTCCATGAATGAGAGCAGTTCTCGCACGGCGTCCGGCTCCACCATCGCATCGGAATTGAGCAGGAGGACGTATCTGCCGGCGGCCCTGGGAATCGCTACGTTGTTTCCACCGGCAAAGCCGAGATTCCTCTCCGTCACAATAAGTTTTACTTCGGGATGCTTTGAGCGGACCGCTTCCCCCGTGCCGTCGGAGGACGCGTTGTCCACGACAAACACCTCCGCGTCAATCCCCGCCACGCCCTTGCGCAGGTGTTCCAGGCAGCGCAGAGTCATCTCACGCGTGTTCCAGGTGACTACTATGACGGAAACGTCCGGCATGTTTAGTATTTCACCTTATAGACGAGGTACCGCTCGCTGTCTTTGAGTACGACGTTCATTCCGTAGCGCTTCTTGATGCACGCTTCGTCGGCGCGTTCGCCCAGAAGTTCAAAATGCTCTTTGTCATACTTCCCTTGCGGGTCAAGGAACGTAAATGACTTCTTCGCGTCTCTTTCCGAGACCACGATGAAAGCCACGCCGCATATTTTCGCATAGTCATATACCCGCTGGGCCGTGACCTGGGGGTTGTTCTCCGAAGGCAGCTTAACCTTTTTGCCGCTGGCGTAGTAGGGAATTTTCTCCTCGGATGTCATGATGACCGGGGAACTCAGGCCCTGCGCGGAGATAATATCGGCGGCGCACCTCTGGCCCAGTTGGTCCGCCCTGCGCGGGCCGAGCAGGCTCATCCACATCGCGCCAAACGCCAGCACAAGGAAAACAAGCGGCACAGCCCTCGCCGCCGGCGCCGGCATCCGCCGCGCCAGCAGTCCTTTCGACCATAATGTGAACTTTTCCAATCCGTAGCCCGCCCACGCCAGGCAGACGGTTGCGATTGGGAGCAGGTGGCGTTGGTCGGGTATGTCCCAGTTGTACACGTTGACTGCGAGCAATGCCGCCACCACCGAATACAGGGCTGCGATCAAAACGAGCCAGACATTTCCCCATGCAGGCTGGCCGCGGGCAAGCAATACGATTGCGCCGGTGAGCGCCGCGAGACCGAAGACGCCGATGGTTTTTACGAATTCATTCAGAAGCGCGACAAGTTGCACAATTGCCGCTCTGGGCGTGTGGTCGAGGTATAGGATTTTTTCGAGTCTTTCTCTTTCCGACTCAGGGGCGTTCTCGCTTGGCTTGGATGTCTTCAGGCCAATCAGCGAGAGCAGGCTTTTCTTTTTGGTAAATATATGATTGAGCCCACCGGAGTTCTTCTGAATATATATCATATACGGCGCCGCCACGATGAGGCATGTCAGCGCCACAATTAAAATGGCGACGCCGCGCCGGCCTTTGGTGAGCGCGGTCTTGCGGCAAACAACAAGGTACACGACGGCGAGGACCATAAGGCCGAAGCCCTCCGGCCTCACAAGGTACGCCAGTCCTGAGGCGATTCCGCACGCGGCAAAGTAAAACAGGTTCGGCCGTTTCATTCCCCGGAGCAATGCCGCCGCGCCGCAAAGGAGGAGGAAGATGTACGATGTGTCCGTCTTTATGTCCGCGGACAATCTTGCGTTGTCCAGGTGAAACGTCAGTATGAGGGCGGCGAAAATGCCCGACAGCGGGCCGAAGAGTTCCCTGGCGATGAAATACAACGGCAGTATCATCAGACTCCCCAGCGCTATGGAGATAATAACTCCACACGTCTCCAGATTCAGTCCGGTCAGGGAGGACAGGCCCGCGATGCCGGCGGGATACAGGGGATGCGGCTCATGCGACAGGGCCGCGCCGAATTCCCCGGCCTTCATGTCGGAGGCCATTCGAAGAAGGAGCGCGCTGTCGGTGCTGATGAGGTATGTATTCGCCGCAATCCATGTTCGTACGGCAATCGCGATCAGCAGGACGACAATTATCGCGGACCACGGGTTTCGTCTTAGCGGAGTTGACTCCGATTTCTCACCTATCATGTATTTTTGCCGCCCCCTCTCGGCATGTTCAGCATTTTGTTTGACTTTCGGACAGCGAACAGCCTTTTTCAACGTTCTTGGGACACGGTTGACTGAGACCGCGTGGATCGCGCAGGATGCCATAAATGGTTCCGCGCGATGCTGATGTCCCTGATCCTCCGGAGCATCTCTTTGTGATGTCCAGTCAGGTTGTTCTGGCCGGTGTACGCCTTGAACGCTCGCAGCCTGTCCGTCGCCGTAATGAAGTTCGGAATCGCCGCGTTTAGGCACCCCAGATTGAACTCCGTTTCCCGTTGCGGGAGCGGCCTGTCAAACTGCACCCGGTCCAGGTCAAGCAGAAGCAACCGCCGCACTCCGGACCGTTCCGAGACGAGCACGTTGTTTGCCTTCAGGTCCTTGTGGAACACCTCCGCTTGGTGGAGATTGGCGAGCGTCCGGCCGAGACCTCGCATGAACTCCCATTTCTCGCGAAGGGTTTTTTTGTCGCTGACCTTTTCGAAACACGCGCGCAGATACTCGTCGAGAGGCCGGGCGTCTTCCTCGTATCGCGTGAGCAGATACTCCGCGCCCTTCGTCACGACGTATGCAAGCGGTTCAGGCGTGGCTATCCCGCGAATCATCAAACCGTTCGCGTTTATCCAGGCGCGCTTCCCGCGTGACCCTCGAAGTAAGCGCTCGAGGACCGGGCCGAGGCCCCGATTGCGAAACTCCTTAACGCAGATTTTATTATTGCTCGAAGCATCCGTCAATACTGTTACGCGGGTCTTCTCGATTTCCTTGAGAATTGCAGCGGGGGCGCGTGCTTTTGCCTTGACCAGCGCGCCGGGGTCCGCCGTAAAAGCCGTCTTGCGATACACGGTGTAATCACGCGCATGCTCTACGGCATAATTCTCGCCGTCCCGCAGGCACCGGCGCGTGCGGCTGCGGAAATGCCTTGCGCCCCAGGCGCGGCTTGCCTCGTACACCGCGCGGCGGAATTTGTCATGACCCATCCCGATGCGCCGGTTGTTCAGGTACGCCGCAACGACCGCCTCTCTTTTTTCTTTATCCGCTACGCGTGAAAACGAGAAGTCTAATTGCCCGAGGTTTTTTGCCGCTTCCTCATCTGCGACGACCGACTTGATCTCCAGACGATGCATGTCCACAAGGTACAGATTGCCTTTTCCGTCACGCAGTATATTTCCGAGGTGAAGGTCGCGGTGAAGGAACCCCGCCTCGTGGGCCTGTGCCACAAGCCGCGCTGCTGTGTCAATCAGTGCGCCGTCAAGCGCATCGGGATTCCGGCGCAGGATGTCAACCAGAGGCCCGGCGCCGGGAATCAGTCCTGTGGCAAGATAGGCGTCCCACCCGCGCCTTCCGAAAAAAATCAACTCCGGCACAGGCAGCCCGGCCTTCTTCGCTGCGATGAGGTGCCTGAGTTCCAGGTCCGCCTGCGATGTTTTCAACAGCGCCCGTAACCTCTGCACGAAGCCAGCGGCCTTGTATTTCTTGATGTGCGCGCGCCTGTCCCCCTCGACCGGCACCACCGCAACGGCACGGAGTTTCCGGTCGCTCACCAGAAGCGAATCCTTCCTGAAAAACGAATCGGGCTCTGCCGCGAATTTCGCAATGAAATCCGCGCAGGTCTTATCACCGACCCACTTTTCTCCGGCGAGTTCGTACTGTGTGAGATTTGAGGACATTTCAGATGCCCACCCCGGATTTTTTCATGCGGAGGACCTCATCATAGACCTGCATCGTGCGGCGGTAATTTTCTTCGTACGAGTATTTTTGTGCTGTGAGACGGGCACGCGCGCCGATTTCCTTACGTTTTTGCGGGTCGAGGAGCACCTTGATACGCTCGGCAAGCGCGGCGGCATCGCGCGGCTCATCGACGAGCAGCGCATCCGTCCCGTCCGTGATTATCTCCGACGCCCCTGTGAGTTTGCTGCATACGACAGGCAGCCCCGAGGCCATGGCCTCAAGCACTACGTTGGGGAAGGCATCGTGCAATGACGGGAAGGCGAAGACGTCCGCGGCGGCGTAATATTCCTCAACGCGTGCCGAGCGTCCCGCAAAGAACACGCGTGAGCCGATGCCGAGAGAGGCTACGATTTTCGTGTACGCTTTGATGTCTCCTTCGCCGACGACAATGAGTTTTGCCTTCGCGTCATCGAGCAGAGGCATCGCCTCGATGAGATGTCGCAGGCCTTTTCTCTGCCAGCCCGTGCCGACGAAGAGGATGGCGGTCTCGTCAGCCGCAAGGCCGAGTTTTTTGCGCATTCCCGCCCGCAAGGGGAGCAGGCGCTCCGGCGCGAATCTGGCGGCGTCAACGGGGTTGTAAATAACGGTGATGTCCTCGGGCGGCACGTTGAATTCGCGTGCTACTTCGCGCTTTGTCAGTTCGGAATTGGCGGTGAGGCGCTCGTAATTTCTCCTGTCATACCGCATCTTTTCCAGCGCGATAATCGCGCGGTGGCGTGGGCTGAGGGCGATGAAGATGCGGCCGAAAAGCGTGCTCGCCCAGGAGTATGTCTGGCGCAGGTATTCCGCGTGGCAGCCGCCGCCTATGCGGTAAATGTCCTGATAACATGTGCGGGAGAAACCGTGGATGACGTCGTATGATTCCTTTTGCAGCATCCGCGCGGAATTCCGGGCGAAGGAGCGCACCGTGAGCGGCGACCATGATTTCGTTGCCGGGACATCGTGGAATACCAGGCCGCCCGGCGCGGAGCCGCCGCGTTTCGCGCAAAATATATGCGCCTCGTGGCCGTGGGCGAGCAGTTGACGCGAAAAGTTCGCGACGTATGCCTCTACGCCTCCCTTTGTCTCATCAAACTGGTAAATGACCAGAGCGACCTTCATCTTGTCCGGGCCTCGTCAACTTTTCCGGCGGTTGCAAGCACTTCCCTGACGACCCTCTCGACGTCGTCCACGGTGATGTCTTCCATGCAGAAATGATCGGTGGGGCACGTACGACGCAGGCACGGCCCGCACTCGGGGTTCACGGTGATGATGCGGTGCCCGGCGCCGTAGGGACGCGTGGTGACGATGTCGGTGGGGCCGAAGATTGCGACAATCGGCGTGCCGACGGCGTCCGCAACGTGCATCGGGCCGGTGTCGTTGCCGACGAATGCGTTGCATCGCTTAATCAACGCCGCGAGTTGCAGGATGCTGGTCTTGCCGGCGGCGTTGACAAGCGGCACGCGGGCCTCGCGGTCAACGCGGCGGGCGAGTTCGACCTCGCCGGGGCCGCCTACGATAAGGAATTCCGCGAGTTCCGCCTCAGTGAGCCTGCGGGCGAGTTCCGCGAAGCGCTCCGGCAGCCATTGCTTCGCCAGCCCGTAGGTCGCCCCGCAGAGCATGCCGACGAGTTTTCTTCCGGGATAGCGGCGCTGTTGCGCGAGGAATTCCTCCGCCCATTTGCCGCTTTCCTCGTCGATGTGAATTTCCGTGTGGTCGGGGATTCTTTCAATGCCGAGAGGCCTGAGGAGCCTCGCGTAATAGTTGGCGCGGTGCGCGGTGAGGACTTCCTCTGAGCGGGGAAGCCTGTCCGTGAGCAGAAGGCCGCGGAATTCCGTCGCATAGCCGACGCGCTCCGGCACATGGCCGAGAAACACCGGCAGGAGCGCGCGGAACGAGCGCGGGAATACTATCGCAAGGTCGAAATTCCTCTCCCGGATGATGCGGCCCAGGCGGCGGATGTTCCGGATGCCGCGGTCGCTGTCGTATGGGATGATTTCATTGATGCACGGGTTGTTGCGATAGACGTCCGCGACGCTTTTGTTGCAGAGGATGGCGATATGCGCGCCGGGTTGCGCCTCGCGCAGGGCGCGAACGGTCGGCGTGAGCATTACGGCGTCGCCCAGCCAGTTGACGCCCCGCAGGAGAATTCGCTTGTATTCCTGTTTCTTCATTTTCCGATAATCCGCCACCATGCCCGATGGAGTCTGCGCCATTTTACCTGCGCGCGCACGAGTTCCTTGAAACGCCCGTGGGTCTCTTTCCGCCCCCCGCAATATGCCTTGAGAAACCGGAGGCGGTCGGTCAGCGTTATAATGGGGGACTGCAGATTGAGTTTTTCCGCCGATCTGTCAAGGCGCATCAGGTTTTCAAGCCGGCGCTCATCCGGCATGTCGCTTATGTAGTCGCCGTTGTCGAAGTCGATGATATATACCTTGCTCGGATCATCTTTTTTAACCAGAATGTTTTTCAGGTGCAAGTCCGCATGGAATATGCCGCAGTTGTGCATGTTTCGGACTTCCGATGCGACGCTGTTGACGACGACGCGCCGCTCGGTTGGAGTCGCGTTTGCGCGCGCCTTGCAGTATTCAGCCAGGTCCGATGTGCCGCGCAGTTCCTCTGTGAAAAGGTAGGCCCGCTTGAAGAGGCCCGCGGGCTTTATCGCGAGCGCGGCGATTTTGAGCGTGGGAACGGATTGCTTCGCGGCGATTCCGGTCAGGTAAAGTTCCGAAAAAAACCTGAGGGCGCTGAGAAATTTGTCCTTCAGTATGCCCCGGAATAATCCGCCTCTGAGATACTGCTTTACAAGGATTGCAGGCTTGTCCTCGCCGCGGTCTATGCGGTACAGGCGGCCTCTCCCCGAATATTCCCGTGCGGGCTGGGCCGGAAGGGGGCGCGAGAGGAAACAGCGCACCGCCTCCGCCGCGTCCGGGCGTACAATCATTGTGATCCCGTTTTCCCGCAGGAGTTCGAATCCCACCGGTATGTCGTTCTCTGATATCATGGAAACGCCAGGGTGTAAAGGTTTTCTCGTCAAGCAAAATAATACCAGAGACGGGCAGTGAGTTAAAGCCTAATTGAGGCTGTACGGCAAAGATGCTCTTTTGCAGGCGATACCACTTGATATTAACGAAGGTGCGCATATAATCGGCACGGACGTTAATAAAAAGACGGACTATGCTGGCGAGGAAAACACAATGCCTGAATATGATGTGATTGTGGTCGGTGCCGGGCCTGCGGGGTCAACGGCCGCGAAATTGCTGGCCGAGAAGAAACTCTCGGTTCTTTGGGCGGAGAAGAAGACTTTTCCGCGGGACAAGATTTGCGCCGGCTGGCTGAATGTACGCGCTTTGGAGGATTTCCCTTATCTGGGGGACGGCCTGGCGGACATTGTGGAGACGCCGTTTTACGGCATCACGTTTTACAACTGCGGCATGAGCAAGCACACGGAGTATTCGCGGGATGAACCCGCCGGGTACCTCACGATGCGCGCGAAACTCGATTCATGGCTCAAAGACTGCGCGGTGAAGGCCGGGGCGAAACTCGTCGAGGGATGCACGGTGACGGATGTGACACACGACCGCGAGGGGGTGAGAGTGCGCTGCGGTGACGGAGAGACGCGGACGGCGCGGATCGTGGTTGGCGCGGACGGCGTGTCGTCGCGCGTGGCGCGGCGGACGGGCCTTAACCCCGGCTGGCAGAACCATCAACTGGTCATCTGCGTCAACGAAGATATTCCCTGTCCGCCGGAAACCATCCGCCAATATTTCGGCGATAGGCCGAGAATCATGATGAGCATCGGGTATTCGATGATCGCCGGATATGCGTGGGTTTTCCCGAAGCGCAGTCATCTCTGCATCGGGATAGGCGGACGCGTTGTGAGCACGAAGAACATTGCGCTGATATTCTCGAATTTTTTCGAGGACCTCAAGCGGCTTGAGATTATACCGCCGGACCTCACATGGACCGAAACTCCGCCGGCCATGGACCCGGCTGGCGCGGCGGCGATGCTTACCGCCGAGCAGACCATCGCCGAAGGGCGAGTGCTCCTGGTCGGTGATGCGGGCGGATTCTCCAGCGGCAGCACCGGTGAAGGCATCTACCCCGGCATGATGAGCGCCAGGTGCGCCGCCGAGGCAATTGCCGCGGCGATAAAGAGCGGCGACGAGATGCAAGCCGCCGGGATGTACAAGGCGGAAGTGGAAAAGTCGCTTCTTGGTTACATCCGCGGGGTGAGCGGGACAGCGGTTCTGATGATTACCAACATGATGTACGCTTCGCCCAAACTCGCGGAAAAAGTGGCGAAGTCTTATCTCTTCGGGGAGCCGCTGAAACTCTGAGGAAGAGGGGAGTTGTAATGCGGCGGACGGGCGAAGGCTATTGGTAAAAAAGCCGCCCCGATCAGAGTCGAGGCGGCCATGGAGGTGGTCCTCCTTTTTCTCAGCCGACTTTCGCGGTCTTTGCCGCGCGGCTTTTTGTCCTTCTGAAGAACACGTCTTTGCGCAGCGCATCCAAACGTTGCGCCGTCTCTTTATCCGCTTTCAGGAATTTCACGCCGACACGGTAGGCCTTCTTTTGCGGCACTTTTGCCGACCAGACGACCTCGCCCTTAAAACACATGCCCCCTACGAACAGCGGCACATCAACCTGAAGCACGATGTTTGTGCCCGCCCGGATGAACTCCGGTGTGAGGAACTGGGCTCCATGCCGGCCCAAGTTGATAAGGGGATTGCCGACGTTCAGGTTGTTGCTCAGGAAGGAAAACAGGCCTGCCTTTTTGTACGCGACCTTGCTTCCTTGCACCGCGAAACGTGCGCTTCTCCTTCGATCGGATTTTTTGTTTAAGGCTATCATCCTTTGCTGCCCCCGATAATCAAGTATTGACTCAATATTAAGAGCAAAGAACATACCAGAAACCGGGTTATTCCAAGGGATATTTGCCTGTGATGTAAAGTTATAATTGATGGGCGGTTAATGCGGAGTTCGTCGGCGTATCGCATGTGCGTGGGGTCATAAATACAAGACGAAAATATCAACAGTGTGTTGCTATTCCACATTCCCGTGTCGAACTTTGCAACGGTGGGGTCTGGCGGGGGGTGTGGCTCGCGGCCGTCCCTTTACTTCTGCATGACGAGGAGATTGTGATAGTTGTCGATCACGATACCGGTGAAGTTGCTGTTGCCGGCGAGTTTTTCGGATACTTCAATGGACTCTCCCCACATCAGGCTGGTTCCCTGCTGGAAGTAGCTTTGAGAGGGCGGAAGGCTGTCGGCGGTTTCCATCGCGACCTTGACCTTGCATCCAGCGGGCAGTTTTTTAAGTATTGCATCAGTAATTGCCACGATGTCGCTTTGGTTGTTGCTGTGCAGGTAGAGGCAAATCGTGTTACAGGATTCCGCAAGCGCGGCGTAAAGCAATTTATCTCCGATCGCGTAGCCGCTGGCCGCGCCGGCTACGGAAAATCCGAGCGGTATGTTCATTTCCTTGCAGGTTTTTCCGGCGTACGCGATGATGTTCAGAAGCCGTTCCTTCCTTGATTCAGGCCATGCCGCCGAGTCCCTGAAATCGCCAAGGCGTTTCCCGTGGAAGTCAATGTGGAGAGCGGTGAAGGCGCGGTGCGGCGCAGGAGGCTGTGTTGGTGGTTGTGTTGCGGCGACTGCGGCGGCGGCTGAGTATCCCGCCTGCTTCTGAAAATTGAAGAAGGCGTTAAGGGCGGATTCTGCCGCCTCGGTGGTCGGCGCATCGAGCCAGGCTTCATCGCCCATAACCGCTGCTACGCCAAGGCGGTGCGCGTGCGCCTCTTTCAGGAAATCTTGCAGTGTTTCAAGAGCGAACTGGGCCGGTTCAACCCGCAGGTATATTGTTGAGATGTTTTCGATGCGGCAGAAATCAAACAGTTGCTTTCGCATATCCGGCGAGTCAAGCACCGTGCCTGTCTCGGTGACAAGGATGCTGCGCGACTGCGCGGTGAACAGTTCCTCCGGGTTGTACTTGTGGGCGAATTCCCTCAGTTCCGCGGCCCGTCCGAGCAGGACGTACTGGTCCATTATCGCTGACAGGTATTTGAGCCGGGCCTTTTCGTAATCGAAGCGCGAGTTGAGCATGGCGATTGCGGAGATTGTTGGGAGAAGCACGTTGTCGGGATCGCTCTTGAGGCTCTCATCGGTTGTGCCCTTTTGCTCGAATATCTGCGCGATCCGAAGGTTTTCCTTCGCCTCGTCGATGCCCGCGAGGTCGGATTCCATGTCCGCGCGGTTTTCTTCGATTGTAGAGTAGAGTGTTTCGAGATCGTTGAGCAGCCGCTGTTGCTGGACCTCGCGTTCGATCTCGAACTCCTCCATGCGCTTCAATCCCCTGACGACGCGGGCGTTGCGCGCCTTCACGTGGAGAAGGGGATAGCGGAAGGACAGCGATACGGTGAGGAAGTCATCCGCGCTGGTGCGAAAGTCCTGCAAGTCATACCCATAACGTACCCAGAGGTCCAGGTCGATGTCCATCCATCGCCCGAGCACCTTCTCCCAGTATGCCTTTTCCACCTCGTGATCGAGGACGCGGAATTCCATGCTGTTGTTAGTGAGATAGTCGGTCGCCTCGTCGGGAGGGATGATCGGGATTTCGTCAAACTCTATCGGCTGTATCTTAACCTGAAGCCGGGAGTCGATTCCGAGGATATTCTTTATCACGCGCTCTTTCGACTGGAGCACGCCGTACGCAGCCTCGGCGTCGCGCCGCGCGGCCTCCATGAAACCAATCGCCTTGTATGTTGACGGGGAAATAAGCAGCCCCTTTTCCACGAGTCTTTTTACCGTCGCGACGCGCTTCTGGTCGAGGTGGTACACCGCGCGCCGGCAGTCATATTGCTGTCGGGTCTGTGTCAGTTCAAGGAACGCCTTGCACACCTCTGCGACAACCTTGTTCTTTTGGATTTGCATTTCGGCCTGCAGTTTTGCAATTTCCTCGTTGTTCGCGTTCAGGTATGCGCGGCGTCGCTGCCACTCGAAATAGAGAGGCTGCCTGAGTGCGAGGCCGAAGCGGGTTGCGCCGGGACGGAGGACGTCGCCGGTGGTCGTCGGAGTGCCGACGAACATCCTCGCCTTTGTGGAGTACGTGATGTCCGTCAGGAATTCCGCCCAGCCCATCGTTTCCAGTTCCTTTGTCCGGGCGATCGCGCCGTCGATCCTGGCTTGGGCGCGGCGGATTTCAGGGTGTGATTCAAGCGCTATGTCTGTTGCGCGTGAAAGCGTTATGGGCCTGGTTAAATCCACGCAGCCTGTCGTCTCATGGACGGGCTTGGCGTTCGGGCGCGCGTTGTACATGCGCTCGTTGGGGTCCGGCACCCGGATGTCGAGGGACTGCGCACGCGAGTTGCGCTCGACACCGCTAAGGCAGCCGGCTGCTGTCACAAGCAGGACCACGGTCGCGATGGCGATGAGGCACCTTGTTCTTGACATGTGAATGTCTTTTCTTTGCCGCACGTTCTGTTGAAATCAATTAGCGCAACGCTTGACTCTTATTTCTTTTTTTCCGCGATCAGGTCTCGGCTTGTGTTCTTGGCGCGCTCAAAGGCCGCCTCCGTGGCGGCGAGCAGCGCTTCGGGCGTTTCGCCGTGCTCGGGGAAGGCTCCCATGCCCGCGCTGATGGACATCTTGATATCGGTGCGGGTGAATTTCACCTGTGCCAGCCTTTCCCTCAGGCGCTTGAGGAACGCCGCGCATCCCACTGCCGGTGTCTCGGAGAGGAGCATGATTATATTTTCCGCCTTGTAACGCGCGGGAACATCCGACATGCGCATCATTTCTCGTATCACATGCCCCAGAGTGCCCATAAACTGCAACGCGTCGGCGCGGCCGAATTTCTTGATGTAGTCTTCGTAAAAGTCGATTCCGATGATGATGAGGCCGAATGGGTGCTTATGCCGCGTGGAGCGTTTGATTTCTGTGGCGAGTTCGCGCTCGAAGTATGTGTAGTGATACAGGCCCACCTGCTTGTCCAGCAGCAGCGGGTCAATCTGTGTCGGCTCGAGCTGTCCCAACTGGACGACGTCCTCGGCGCGGCCGGTCAGTTCGTAGGAATATATATTCCTGTCGATGAGGTCCTTCGGTTTGAACTTCCCGCCGCAGGCTACGCATGTGGCCTCAACTTCCGGGTCGGCGAACACGTGCCCGTTGGGGCGGCAGAGGAACGTCTCGGTGGGCTTTTCGTAGTCAAGCCCTATGTGCCTTAGTTCCGCGCGGCACTTGGGGCAGATGAGGCGCAGGCCGTGCTGGAACTGCATGATGGGACCTACGTGTCCGCACGCGAAGTGGTGAATCATTTCCTGCACGTCGATGTCCGGCTGGCCGCAATTGGGGCAGACCTCGCGGAAGTTGATGTTATATCTCATGCAGGTGGGGCACAGGTGCACCCTGTCGAGGATCTTGCGTTCGAGTATCGCACGGGACGCGAGGTCGTCCAGCAGGTCCACCGTCTTGTCCGGCGGCAGCTCGACGTACTTCGTTAGCGACGGATAGGCGTACGCGAAGGGTGATTCCGTGTCGAAAATGGGCGCGATGGTGTACACACCGTCGTCGAGCAGATTTCTGAGCAACTGGAGTTTCAGGCGGTCCGAGTTCATTTTCGCGGCCTCTGGAAGTGTTTTTTTCGCGGTTACGCCCAGCGCCTTTTTGATGCGCTTGACGAGTTCCTCGGGGTAGTAGGGCTGGGTGACGAAGTCGGTGAAAACCGCGCCGATGGCGGCATAGTGCGCCTCGCCTTCATCCTTGTCGAGAATGGCCAGCAGTCCTTTTCCTGCGCGTTGCGCGGTGTCGGAGACCTTTTTTACCGTCGATTCGACGTACTGGCGGGGGTCAGTGAAACCAAGGCTTGTTACGTCAAGGCGCGTTAAATCAGGATTGGTGAGATCGAGCACGACGAGATCGGCGCCCTTCTTGAGGGCCTTTTCGATTTCCGCCGTGTCGGCGCAAATACGCGCGGCGAAGCCGCTTTTCTCGACCAGGTCCTTGAGGAATTCTACATTCTTGCTGAATCCTTCAAGCAGGGCAATCGTCTGAGGCATCGTATTCTCCGCAATTCACTATTAGTAACGGCTTTCATTGAACATAGTGAGAGCCTGTTGAGTTATCGTTTTAATTCGCGAAAAACTTTACGTGTAAGGCGCAGACGAAAAGCGCCGGCTGTCGCGGTCTTTTGAGCAATCCAACGGAACAGCCCCGGCATGTCCTCATTTGCCGAATTTCTGCAAGGAACGAGATAGAACCACATGATGACAGTTCGTCGCGGAATGAAGTATTTTCGTTTCTTTACCGATACTTGATTTATTAGAAAAACCGGATTATAACAAAGCAGGCGAAGGTGTCCAGAAAATATCTGGAACGTTCATCCTGCCGGGGGAAAACGGCAAAGTGTCGGACTTTATAACCCAGGTCAATCAGTTCTTCACCGAGTTCGGCGCCGGGGTATGGAACATGGTCAAGGGCCGATCTCTGGGGGAGTGGCTCTACCTCTTGTTCCCGTTCTTCATCTTCGCTGAACTGCCACGCTACATCATCCCCGCGGTCATGGTTCCCATCCTCAGCGTCTTCAAGCGCGGACGCGCCAGGGAAGCGCTCCGAAGGCAGGCCTTCCTCGCCACCCAGCCGCTTGTCAGCATAATCGTACCGGCGCGCAACGAGGAGAGGATAATCAAGGACTGCATCCGATCCCTGCTGGAGACGGATTACAAAAACAAGCAGATAGTTGTCGTCGATGATGCCTCCACTGACAGGACATACGAGATAGCGAAAAAATTCGCCGACCGCGGCGAGATCATGCTCCTGTGCAACACCTCCCCCGAAGGCCGCGGCGGCAAGGCGTTCGCCATGAACCTTGCGCTCAACGTCTGCAAGGGGGACTACGTAGTACAGGTGGACGCGGACACGACCTTCGACCGCGCGACGCTCGAGGAAATGCTTGGGCCCTTCGCGGATCCGCGCGTGGGCGCTGCCACCGGCAACATCAAGGTGCGCAACGCGAACACGAACATTGTGACGAAATTCCAGGCCTGTGAATACCTCCTGAGCATTACGCTGTGGCGGAACTGGGCGTCGCGGCTGGGCATCCTGCTTCAGACAGCGGGGGGGCTGAGTTGCTTCAGAAAAAACCTGCTCAACGACGTGGGCGCGTGGGACAGCGAACTCGTGGAAGACGCGGACCTCACGATGAAAATCAGGAAACTGGGTTATAAGACTTGCTTTGCGAAGTCCGCCGTTGCGTTCACCACCGTCCCGGAGACGCTCAACGGCCTGGCCGCCCAGCGCCGTCGCTGGGAGCGCGGCTTCTTCCGCACGTTCTTCCGCAAGCACGTTGACGTCATGCTCCCCTGGCGGTTCCATTTCTCGAACTTCATCGAACTGACGCTGCAGTTCTTCTTCACCATCCTCTGCCCGTACCTGTATTACTGCTACTTAATCGCGTTGATAATCTGGAGGCCGGAACTTGTGCCGATCTTCATTGTGGCGTCGTACATCATTTACGAAATATTCTTCTTTTTCCTGCTCCTGTCCGCGATATCGCTCTCCGAGCGGCGAAAGCAGGAGTGGCATTATCTCATCTACGTTCTGATACTGCCGCTCGTGAACGAATACCTGCGTTTCGTCCGCGCGGTGGCGTACATCCTTGAACTCCTGCGCATCCGCTATGAAGACCCGCATCTTCCAGACAAGGCCTGGAAGCACTCTCCGCGCTGGTAAACTTCAACTGCCATACTTGTCGGCGATGGCCGCAGATAGAAAAGACAGGGGCGCGTGATCACGCGCCCCTGTCTTATTATTATTTTGCAGTTGCCTTTACCGTCTCTCCGTGTTCTCTGTGGTTGGCTTACACGGCGGCACAGGCGGCCTCATGGGTCTCGGCGTGGACGGGCATCGTGGTTACTTCTTCCGTCACGTCCCAATCCGTCCCGCTGACGCGGTAGTTGCCGGCTTGCCGGTCGTGCAACTCCCCGACCTTGGACTTGTTCCAGTTGCGGACTTTGCTGTAGTAGCCGACAATGCGCGTGACGTGATCCATGATGATGGCGTTGCGCTTGCCGGTGAGGATGGCTTCGAGCGCGCGCCACGGCTGGTCGAGCAGCGTTGCCACGAGAACCTTGTACCGCGCGCCCGTGGAGCGGTCGGTAACGACGAGGAAATCCGGGTCATGGCCGCAGGATTCAACGAATCCGGCGCATGAGAGTCTTTCGTGGGTTTGAATGGCGGCGAGGAAATCTTCAAGTTTCATGCTCTTCTCCCCTTGGCTGTCTAGACACATCATGAAAAAGTGCAATTGACCATATCACGCCTGTTTACTGCCTACCCCCTCTCAGATGTGTCCCGACTTTGTCTAAATCCCTTATCGGGCTTGAGAGATGCATCAGCAGAAGCGCATCACTATTTATACCACATTATCGGCAATAGTCAAGTGAAAAGTTTAGAAGAAAAATACAAGATATTGGGCAATAGAGCGCAAATGGTCTATATATTGGGGTTTAGGGAAAACGATTTTTTGAAATTTTTAGGGCGATATTTTACATTTTGTAAGTTATACCCTAACTGATTATCGGGAAATAGGATAGATGACAATTGTCGGTGCATGCATACTCGTCTATACACGCGTAACATATTGGCCTATATGAATATATGGCGCTTATCGCCGTTTTCGTGTGTACCGCAATATACATATTTTCAAGTTTAGCAGGTGAACAATGACAAAATTTTTCACTCTCCTCCAGAACATAACATCAACAAATGGATTTAGATAAGATTTACCCGCGCATACCAGCACGTTATAGGGGGTATAACATTTGCTCACTGTTACCGAGCCCGTGCCGAAAAATGTCATGTAGTGTGGTAAAGGCTTCGCCTTCAGACACGGGCTAATAAATACGTTGATGCGAAAATACGTGCATGAAGAAACAAGTGAAACAACCAGCCGGCATTCCCAATCAAATCGCGCATGTCATGGCCGTGGCGGCTTTGCATTCCATACGGCCTTTCCCGAAGACAGACTATACAAGTGTGTGTGGGGACAACGTTCTTTCCGCATCGGAGGCTTCATGATGCTCACTACTCAAGGACGAGTGAGTTCCTGCGAAGGAGTTGCAGGGGTTGACGGTTTGGACAGCGCAACAAAGGTCAACACTCCCGACAACGTTCTCGCCGGTCTTTCCAGACTGGAGAAACTCATCCTGACCCTCACCTATTACGAGGGCCTGACACTCCGCGAGACAGGCACGATCCTGGGACTTTCCGAGCAGGAAGTCCGCAAGACCCTTGCCTCCATCGAGCGGCGCTTCGCCAGAGCACTTGACGAGGACCACGCCGCGCTCGAAATGGCGTAATCCGGCGGAGGCCTGCGGGGACTCGCGTTCCCGCGTTTCATCAGCCGGAGCCGGAGACGGTCTTTCTATTGCAGCGGAGTCTCACAGTGGGGGACAGGCGAAAAATAATCCTCGTGGAAACGGATGCAGCGCTTCAGCGGAGCATTGCGGAACTCCTCGCGCCGCTCGGCGTTTCCGTCACCTCGTACGCCGACAGGTGGCGCGCCTTCCGAAAAATCAAGCGCAACCGCGACTTCGACGCCGTCCTCATCGACCAACACCTCGCAGGCATAGGCGTCCTGCGCACACTCTTCGCAAACATGATCCGCGACCTCGACGCCGCCATGCAGTTCGTCGTGCTCATCGATTCACCCGATGAATTCGACTCCCGACCCTTCGATGACCACGGCTACCGAAACCTCCTCCACAAGGCCGACATACCTTACCGCCTCGCCCACGTCGTAGCGGGACTGCTTGGCGTTCAGGCGCGGCCCGCGACCGCCCGCCGCAGGCGGACCACACGGCGCCTGCGCAGGCGCGTGCCGGAGCGGGTTGGCGCCTGCTGATACGTCCTTCAGAGCAAAAGAGACCTGATGGCTGGTGGCTTGTGAACCGAAGAGGGGCATCTTTGTTTCGCAGGGCCACAAAATGCGTAGAGGGATTCCAAAATGCCGGCCC
>Ga0315291_10001575_pt1 | contig 30402 bp, 36 predicted proteins | sample YL17G12_20_MG_FD_203070 | JGI IMG/M metagenome (GOLD analysis project Ga0315291, IMG submission 203070) | Sediment microbial communities from Yellowstone Lake, YNP, Wyoming, USA - YL17G12_20 | ecosystem: Environmental > Aquatic > Freshwater > Lake > Sediment | place: USA: Wyoming | collected...
ATTGGAATTATCTTAGGGATTTTGTGTTCAAAATTGATCTCAGTGATTTTACACTGGCCTATTTTTACTTCTATCCCTGCAGTTGTATTATCTTTCTTTTTTGCCGGTTTTGTAGGAATTTTCTTCGGCTTCTATCCTGCTAGAAAAGCTTCCCTCTTAGACCCGATAGAAGCTTTAAGATACGAATAATTTTTTTGGTGATTTTGTAGGGACAGAACATTGTTCTGTCCTCTTTTTTTTTATTTAGTTCAACCATGTCTGCTAAGGGCGAAACTGGTTGACAACTATTTCTGATTTGTCAAACAGGTTACCTTATGCTTGACCTACAAACTGATGTCATCGTATATTTTTTGCAGCAGATGAACATCCAACAGCCTCCCAAATTTTCGACCAACTTCCCTCATTATTCCTATGTGCTCAAAACCCACTGATTTGTGAAGATGAATACTTGCTTCTCCACCCTCAGCCACTCTGGCTATTACTGTGTGGAGGCTTGCTTTCTGACCTTCCTGCATAGTTGCTTCCAAAAGCTTCTTCCCAATTCCTTTGCCCTGGAATTCCTCCTTAACATAGAGTGAAATTTCAGCAATATTAGAATACGCACATCTATCAGACCATTTACTTAAAGATGCCCAACCAACCACAAGACCATTTTCCTCTGCAACTAATAGGGGATACTTAGTGCCATGATTTGAAAACCATACACTCTGTTCCTTAAGAGTTTTAGGCTGGGTGTCGAAGGTGGCTACTGTTTTAACGATAGCCTCATTGTATATCTCAGTAATTCGATCCAGATCCTTTAGCTTCGCATTCCTAATTCTCAGCATATATACTCTTTAGATGATTTTATTCCGCCAGAGTCGGAGCTGGTTGCCAACCCTTTTTGTTTTGTCAAGCAGGCTACGCCATGCTTGAACTACAAGATTAAAAGGGCAGACACAAGGGTCTGCCCCTACGAATTACGAACAAACGCCAAAATTACAAACTCCAAACTTTCTTCAGTCCCGCCTGAGGTGGGATTTCGCTTCGCTTAGCACGGCGGCGGCGGTCCGCTTTTGAAAAGATAATTGAGCAAATAGATTACATCGGAAACAGTTACTTGACCATCACAATTGACATCTCCTGCTTCTAAAAGACGTGGAGGGGTTCCACCTTTGAAAAGATAGCTGATTAGATAAACTATGTCTGAAATATTCCGTAGACCGTCGCAGTTAGCATCGCCACGCTGGATGGCTAGGACGTTAAAAGTATAGGGTCCACCCCAGTAAACCTCTACCGGTCCCGCTGGATCCTCCATCTTTAAGCGACTGCCAGTTTCGAGGTCGGTCATAGTATCAATAACTATAGTTCCTGCACCGATCACTTTGTAAAACATCCTGCAAAAGAGTCCACTGCTTGGAAATACTACCCCAACATCAATATCCCACGCCACAAATAACAATGGTGGACCATATGGGTCAACCATCCTTATAGTGAAGGGGTTGACCAAACTTGGCAAAGCAAATCCCGGAGGACTTATATCTCCCCTGCTGCCAGTGAGCACTGTATCCAGAATCGGGTTGGTGGTACCGGAGACATTCAAGGGTATCACAAACCAACAAATATTAGGGATACCTGTTTGAATATTTATATCAATCTGTACAGTGCCGCCGCTGTCACCTAAAATTAGAAGATTAGTTCCATTAAGAGTATATTCGTTCCTCTGCAACCCGGATGCGGAGGAGAAAAGCACCACACAGAATACAAAGACCAATAACAAATTCCATCTCATTTTCTTCCTCCTTTCTTTAAACGCCAAACTTACAAACTCCAAACTGCTTTTCAGTCCCGCCTGCGGTGGGATTTCGCTTAGCTCAGCACGGCGGCGGCGGTCCGCTTTTGAAAAGATAATTGAGCAAATAGATTACATCGGAAACAGTTACTTGACCATCACAATTGACATCTCCATTTTCCAAAGGATTAGGAGTGGGTCCGCCCTTGAAAAGATAGCTGATTATATAAACGACGTCAGCCACGTTAGTCTGCTCATCACAGTTAACGTTTCCGCGTGGTTTTACCAATTGAGTGACAGTAAAACTACCAACCTCTCCAGCCGCAGGCCAGTTAATGGAAGCAGTGCTACCATCTACCCGCTCCATGCGTACTGAGCCAACGATTGAGTGAATTGCTGTTCTAAAGTTTAAGGTTCCAGGACCTGCTATTTTATAGAACATCCTGCAATAGAGCCCATAGGCAGGCGGAAGATATCCAAAAACAACAATAAAAAGCATAGGATCAGTCGGTGGTCCATAAGGATTCACAATCCTCTGCGAAAACCCCGCAACTAGGCTGGGCGGGTAAAATGCTGGAGGGCTTGGATCGCTAATATCACCAGTCAATATAATATCTAAAACTGGATTGGAAGTTCCTTCAGCAAATAAGGGAACCACAAATGTTCTCATGTAATCTATAGTGTTGATATTGATATTGACCTGGACAGTGCTATCGCATCCGGGGCAGATCTGAAGATCAACCGGAACCAGTGAATACTCGTTGATTGGCCCGGTCACGCTGAAGCTCCCCACCTCTCCTTCAGCTGGCCAGTTAATGGGAACTGGCCCATATCCACCTTGCATCAGTACAGGACCAGCTACTGAGTGAATTGCGGTTCTGAAAGTTAACGTTCCAGGACCTGAAACCTTATAGAACATTCTGCAATAGAGTCCACTTTGTGGGGGGATGGGGCCACCTCCTCCAAAACAAACCACGACGAAAAGCATAGGATCAACTGGGGGTCCGTATGGATCCACAATCCTCTGCGTACACCAACTCACCAGGCTGGGTGGGTTGAATGCTGGAGGATAAGCGTCGATCAGTCCACCGGTCAGGACAGTATCCAAGACTGGGTTAGAAGTCCCCTCAGCATGCAGGGGAACCACAAATCCGTTTATCTGACCAAGCTCCTGAACTAGTTTAATATGAATATCAACTTCGACAATACTGTCTAGGGAGCTAATCTGAAGATCAACCGGAACCAAAGAATATTCATTAACCTGTGTAAACCCCAACCTGGGAAAGAATAACACCAGAGAAAACACCAAGACAATTAATAAGAATTCTCTTCTCATTTTTTACTCCTTTCTCCAAACTTACAAACTCACAAACTCCAAACTTTCTTCAGTCCCGCTTGCAGCGGGATTTCCCCGATTTATCGGGGCTCAGCACGGCGGCAGCGGTCCGCTTTTGAAAAGATAATTGAGCAAATAGATTACATCGGAAACGGTTACCTCACCATCACAATTAGCATCCCCGGCTATTAAAGGATTTGGAGAAAAACCGTTCTTGAAAAAATAGTTAATTAGAAAAATCACATCTGAGACAGTTATCTGTCCGTCACGATTAGCATCCCCACACAGAACTGCTATAACCTCAAAACTGCCAACCTCTACTTCAGAGGGCCAGTTAATCGGAGCTCGAGTTGCATCTTCTCGCCACATACCCACCGCTCCAGTAGTGGAGTGAACCGCTGTTCTGAAGGTTAAAGTACCCGGACCAGAAACCTTATAGAACATCCGGCAATAGAGTCCGCTGGATGGAGGAAGTGATGTCGCAAAATTGTGTGCAAAAAATAATAACGGATCAGTTGGGGGACCGTACGGGTTTACATACCTGGTCGAGAATGCTGAAACCAGGCTGGGTGGATCAAATGCTGGTGAATTAGGATTATACGGAGTGCCTGTTAGTATAGTATCCAATACTGGATTTGAAGTTCCCTCCGCATATAAGGGAACCAAAAATGCAAGGATGTCATCAAGGGTGTTGATATAGATATCGACCTGGACAGTGCTATCACCAAACCCGATCTTAATATCCGTCGGAGCCAAGGAGTATTCATTAACCTGGGCAGTCCCAAGCTGAGAGAAAAGAAAAAACAGAGAGGATACTAAGACCAGCAAAAGTAAATTCTTTTTCATCCTCCTCACCTCCTGAAAAATTGAGGATAAAAGATTTTTAAATAATGGCTATAAAATGACTCCTAAATTATAAATTAATCTAAAAAAACCTTTTGTCAAGTAAAAAATTCGGCCGAAGGTCAGGGTCGAATACAGCCCAACGGTGAGGTGAGATCTTATCTTTAGAATTATCAGCTTATTGATGTTAAAGATTGTAGCGGAGGTCTTCAGAACTCCATCGTTTCTAATTAAAAACTATTGTTAAATTAGTCCCAATTTAATTATATTCATTCTGTTTAATCTGCTGTGAAATTTTTAAGGAGAAACCATTGTTTAAAATCTATAAAGATAAAGACGCTACCCTAAAATATCTAAAAGGAAAAACCCTTTCCATCCTTGGTTATGGGAGCCAGGGAAGGGCTCAGGCTCTAAACTTAAGAGATTCAGGCTTGAAAGTAGTGATCGGGCTTCCAAAAGGGAACCGGGATATAAAATCTGCCCTGAAAGATGGTTTTAAGGTTTGCACTCCAGAACAAGCAGTTAAAATTGGAGATATAATCCCGGTCTTAGCCCCGGATCATATGCATAAGGAGCTCTACGAAAAAAGCATCCAGAAAAATCTCTCTCCTGGAAAAACTTTAGTCTTTGCCCATGCTTACAGCATCTATTTCAAGCTGATAAAACCACCGGAGAATATCGATGTCATTTTAGTAGCTCCACACGGTCCAGGAGAGCTTATGCGAAAACTTTTTTTAGAAGGAAAAGGTGTAACCTCATTTATCGCCGTAGAAAAAGACTACTCGAAAGAAGCTCTTAATAAAGCCCTTGCCTGTGCCAAAGGAATCGGCTCAACCAAAGCCGGGGCAATATTGACTACTTTCAAAGACGAAGCCATTGGAGACTTGTTTGGTGAACAGGCGGTTTTATGCGGAGGGCTCTCTGAGCTTTTGAAATCCGGATTTGAGACTTTAGTAGAATCCGGTCTATCACCGGAAAATGCCTATTTAGAATGTGTTCATCAATTGGACCTGATCGTGGAGCTTATCAAAAAATATGGCATGGCCGGGATGTTCAAAAGAATCAGCCAGACCGCAGAGTTCGGTTCCTATGTCTCCGGGAAAAGCGTCATTAACAAAAATGAAATGAAAAGAATTTTATCCAGAATAAAGAGTGGAGATTTTGCTAAAAGTTGGATGAAAGAATATGAAGGCGGAATGAAAAATTATAAAAAGATAAAAAAAAACTGGGAAACCCACCTGATTCAGAAAACCTGGGAGAATTTGAATAAACTATTTTAGTAGGTCAGACATTCCTGTCTGACCTCCAGTGAACAGGCAAGAATGCCTGTTCTACCGAGCTACTAAGCCGTTGTTCGTAGTGCGAACCTTTGAGGGTCGCTCAAGTTCTTTCGTTGCCACAGGAGTGGCAACGCTACAGTTCTTAAGATTGTAAGGACGGTGGTATGCCCCTACAAATGCAATAAAAACCTTGCTTTTTAACAAAAAAGGTTTAAGTTTTGCAGGATGGAATTACCTGAGGATAAAATCGTTTATCGCTATTTTGGAATCGAGCTGCGGATAGTTTTTTATCTTACTTCTTTTATTTTTCTTCTGCTTTCCATATTCAGCTTTAAATCCTCTTTTCTTTTCAGTCTTTTCTCTTCTTTGATCTTTATCCTAACAGCCCTGATAACCTATCTGGATTATACCCGTCATCTATTAATTTTAGACCGGGAGGGAATGAGTTTCAGCCGGTTTTTAACCAAGAAATCTGAAAGTGATCATTTATACTGGACAAACGTCCAGCAGATTACAACTCAGGAATATGGTATATTCAAGCTTTTAAAAGTTACCCGTATAATCTCTGAAGTAAAAGAGATCAAAGTATTTTCCTTTATGGAGGATTATCCACATTTTCTAAAAGAAATCTGTGAGAAATCTAAAAATGCCGAAATCGATAAGCTCACCAAAGATTTACTTGGCGGGCAGGCAGATTTTTAAAATTTTTATAAACCTATCTATGAAGATTATAAATTTATTAACCTGTTTTGCGCTTACCTTCTCCATCAGTTCAGGGATAGCCTTTTCTTCCCAAGCTAATTCTGACATAGATTCCATTATCTTCAAAGGTATAGATTTTATTCATCAGGACCAATTCGATTCCGGGATTGCAGAGTTTAAAAAGGTGGTTCAGCTTTATCCGGATGAACCGGCAGGGTATTTTTTTATAGCCGCATCTTTACAGACCTTGATCGATGATTACAGAAATGAAAAATATAAAACTGATTTTGAAAAATATATTAACCTATCAGTTGAAAAAGGGGGTAAAAAGGTAGAACAAGACCCGAATTCAGCTTTAGACCATTTCTATTTAGGTGGTTCCCTGGGTTATAGAGGAATCTACCGCTCTTTTCACGGTAACTGGTGGGGTGCATTCCGGGATGGAGGAAAAGCAAATTCCCATCTGAAGAAAGCTGTGGAACTGAACCCGAATCTATATGATGCCTATTTCGGACTGGGATCTTATCATTACTGGAGAAGCGTCAAATCCAGGCTTTTCTGGTGGCTTCCCTTTTTCGGAGACGAAAGGAAAAAGGGGATTCAGGAAACCATGCTTGCTATCCAAAAAGGGAAATATGCCAAAGATGAAGCCGCTTACTCCCTTTTAAGAATTTATCTGGAGGAAAAAGACTATACCTCTGTTTTAAAATGGAGCCAGGAGGTAAAAAGGATAAAAGAGGATGACCCTTTTAGGTTGTGGATGACTGGTTTTGCTTATCTTGGCTTGAAAAACTGGACTGAAGCACAGAAAATTATTTTGGATCTATTAAATGTCTTGAAATCCTCCCCCTATTATGACCCGGCTGGCGAATATGAATGCCTTTACTGGCTGGCATATTTATATTTTAACCAGGGGGATATACAATCTGCTCAGGATGAGCTAAATAAAGCAATATCTTTCGAGCTTCAGGTAAAAGGAAACGATTATGCAGAACCTTTTGCTGATAAAATTAAAGACCTTCAGAAACAAATTTCACAAAAATTAAAATCTAAATGAAACTTCTCTTATCCATTTTATTATTCATCAGTTTTTTAATCTACCCTTTGTCTGCTTTTCCTTCCAGTGAGTCCGCCGGACAATCTCAGGATTCTCTCTCTTATATTAACCTTATATTAGAGGGGATAGATGCTACCTTAAACGAGCTCTATCTTTATGCTGAGAATAAATTCAAACAAATTGTAAACTCAGATTCCCAAAATCCGGCTGGTTATTTTTTCTTAGGAGCTTTATATCAGGCAGAGATGATGGACTATGAAGGTGCTTTTAAGGAGGAGGAGTTTTACACTACTCTTGAAACTGCCATAAGATTAGCCAAGAAAAGGATTAAGGCAGGAAATGAGACCTCCTGGGATTATCTTTATTTGGGAAACTCTTATGGTTATTTAGGAGTTTATAAAGCCCGTAAAGGGAGCTGGTGGTCAGCTTTTAGAAACGCTTTAAAGGCTAAATCAGCTTTTAAAAAAGCAGTGGACCTCGATTCCACCCTTTACGATGCCTATGTGGGACTGGGTTCATATCATTACTGGACCAGTCATTTCACCAAGACTTTTGCCTGGCTGCCATTCTTTGCAGATGAAAGGAAAAGAGGTATCCGGGAAATAAAATTGGCTTCAGAGAAAAGTCTTTTTTCCAGAACTGCCGCTTTAAATGCTCTTATCTGGATCTATATCAAAGAGAAAGATTATCCCAAAGCCATTGAGTTGGCAATGAATTTACAAAAGGAATATCCAGACGGGAAGATTTTTTTGTGGGCTTTAGCTACAGCCTATTATGAGAAATATGACTGGGATAAAGCCATAGAATATTATAATCTGATACAAAATAAACTTAAAAACAATCCTGCAGAAAACTATTATAACCTGATAGAATGCCATTACCGGATTGCGGATTCATATTTTAACTCTGGTGATTTCGCTGAGTGTATCCGTTTCTGTAAAGAGGGATTAAGCTATAATCTGGACACAAGGACCAGAGAAAGACAGAAAGACAAACTTAACAAGCTCAAAGAGCTTCTGGAGAAATCCCTAAAAATTACCGGAAAAAAATAATAGTAGAACAGACATCCCGTCTGTTCTATCATTTCGTAGTGCGACCCTGCTTGTCCCATCGCAGGCGGGATTAGGGTCGCAATGTGTAGGGACAGAACATCGTTCTGTCCTTATTCTTTTCTATCAGACAAGTAGAGACGCATCGCTATGCGTCTCTACATTTTTAGATGTAGCGGAAACCTTCAGGTTTCCATCTTTGTTGAAAAAAATTGGAAGGCTGAAGTTTTTCACTATACATCTACTAATGGGCGGGAATTCCAACTCTCGCCTGAACTAAAGTGGTGGTGTTGCCTCTCCTGTGGCAACGAACGAATGTTTAATCCTTTCTACATATTCAGTGTCCATGTCTATGATGAGTATCTGGCCAATGGACATGAATATGAGATAGTTCAAAGTGAGTGTGTTCATGAGTATGTGGCTCAAAAAAAGTTCCTGAATGCTCGTGAAGATGATGCCTATCGCTATGCTTGTGTGAATGAGTATGGGTTATCGCTTTATGAAGATGGAGATGTGAATGTCTTTCACTAATTATCAACCATACGCCGATTATCATAAATCCCGCTGCAGGGAACATCACCCATCCAACCCATTCTCTGAGAATGATAAGCGAAGCTATGGTACCGATAAAAGGGGCAAAACTAAAGAATGCACCAGCTCTTGAAGAGCCTAATTTCTCAAGTGCTTTAATGAAAAATACCAAACTAATACCATAGCTGAATGATCCCAGTAATAGAGCAAGTGCAATTTTCAAATCTAATAATATCTTCATCCCAAGGATTAATGCAAGTGAGAGCGATATTGTCCCGGCTACAAGCCCTTTGATTCTGGTAATCTGTATGGGATCTTTATCAGAAATGTTGCGAGTTAAATTATTATCTATTCCCCAGCAAACCATTGCAAGAAGAATCAATAACGGGCCAACCAGGTTAAACTTTCCTTGACCAGGGTCCCAGGTTAGAAATAGTCCTGCTATAGTCATGCATACTAAAGCCAACCATAAACGCTTTCCTGCATTTTCCTTGAAAATAAAAACAGCAATTATAGCAGTAGCAAGCCCTTCCAGATTAAGCAGTAGCGATGCAGAGAAACCTGAGACAAGAGTTAATCCCATCATCAGACTTATTGGACCTATTATTCCACCTGTAAGTACAGCACCAGCTAACCAGAAAAAATCCTTTTTCTCCAGGGATACTACTTTTTTATCAGGGTCAATCAATCTTTTCCTTCTTGCTATAGAATACAGGGACAAGCCAGCAAATGCACCAAGATAGAAAAGTCCTGCCAAAGCCACCGGGGGTATGTTTTTTACAAGTAGCTTGGCAAGAGGTGTGCTAATGCCAAATAAGGAAGCAGATATTATAATAAATATAAAAGGAGTTTTATCCAATTAATTTCACCTCATTTACTTATACTTAGAAGTATAAAGTCTATTTAGATGATTTCTTATAACATTACCAATATATATAATTTTTTCAGTTGGTTCGGGAATTAGATTTTCCCCCCATCGAAGGTGGGGAGAATCTTGGTGACCCGAACAAACTAACTGGCTTATAAGTTATCACTATCATTCTTAAACCAGTTCAGTAAAGTCAAATAAGAAGCAAAAATCGTAGATAGAAGCTGTAAGAATGGTGATATAAAAATCATCAGAACCAGCCAGCCGATAAAACTTATTTTCGGGTCATAAAGGATTAGGGGAATCCCGAAATTCTTGAAATCATATCCAGGTATGAAAAGCAATTTAATCGTAGGTCCCCAGAGGATAGCCATCACCACAAAAGTAAAAAGAGAGGTGGTAACTGCATATTTAAAGGACTTTTTTAAAATATCCTTTGGATTTTCCTCATTCGGAGTTACTCTTCTAACAATATACCATCCGACCACAAAACCGAATGGAATGCAGAAGATTGGGACACCCATCCCCATCCCGACACAAATCAAATCGAGAAAGGCAAAAATCAAAAAGGCAATCTTTATGTTCACTTTATAAATTTTATCCAAATCTATCTTCCTTTGAGCAGGTAGAGGCGCATGCTATGCGTCTCTATCTAATAATTATCTCGCAGTATACCCTCCATCTATAACCAACTCACTTCCGGTAACGAATTTAGATTCATCTGATGCCAGGTAAACAATCCCGTAAGCAATATCTTCTGGTTCACCTATATGTCCAATCGGCTGTAGGCTGTCCAGCATTTTTCGCCCGGCTTCAACTTCACCCTGTGATTTTAGAAAGTTTTCTAACATAGGTGTCCAGATAAATCCAGGGTGAACTGAATTTACTCTGATATTATCTTTGGCATAAAGGAAAGCATCTGTTTTGGTCATAATCCTCACTGCACCTTTGGACGCATGATAGGGCGGCACATCCGGCGCACTTACGATTCCATAAATGGAAGAAAGATTAATGATACTTCCACCATTGGCTTTTCTCATATAAGATATCGAATGTTTGGTGCAGAAGAAAACCCCTTTAACATTTACTGCCATAACCCTGTCCCATTCTTCCTCAGTTATCTCATCTGTCGGCTTACTCACCCCAGAAATCCCGGCATTGTTCACCAGCACGTTGATTTTTCCAAAGGTTTTATGAATGTCCGCAAATACCTTCCTCACCTCTTCTTCTTTGGAAACATCCAGGTGCCAGAACTTTGCCATTCCTTTAGAATCTTTTATTTCATCTACTACTCTCTGCCCCTCCCGGTCTAAAATATCCGTCACAGCCACTTTTGCACCTTCTTTTGCTAATAAAAGACAAGCAGACTTACCAATTCCCAATGCACCACCGGTTACGATAGCTACTTTATTTTCCACTCTACCCATTTTTACCTCCAGATTAGTTTTAGCTTAAGTTCTATTGTGATAAAATCTCATCTATTTAATTTAAATTTTTGCATTTTTGCAAAACCTCTCTAATATCTGGATTCAGATAATTCACCCTTCAATAGGAGAGCTTGAAAAAAATTGTTATCAAAAAGTAAATTACCTCCTTTTAAAAATTTATTCATGAAACACCGCCTTTCCATTCAACAAAACTGTATGTTTGGTTTCTATATTTTTAATATCCTCAAGAGGATTTTTATTCAAGATCAAGATACTTCCCTTTTTGCCAGGTGAAATAGAGCCTGACTGGTTGGCAATGCCCAGCCATTCAGCCGGATATATGGTTGCACCTCTGATAATTTCTGATTCTGGAAGTCCAATTTCCTTCAGCAATTGCATCTCCATAAAAGTAAATTTTGGGTTCCAGCCATCCTGTCCCACCAGGATCTTTATACTTTGCTTAATTATCTCTTTGGTAATAAAACAACTTATCTTATACAGAATTTCAAAACGTTTTTTAAACTTATCGATCTCGTCTTCGCGGTATACTTCAGGGTGCTCCGCATAATTTTTAAAAACATGCAAGGTTGGACAGAAATATACACCATTCTCCAGCATCTTATCTATCAACTGTCTTAATTTTGTTACTGAAATGGAATCAACCCCTAACAAAAATATTTTATTAATGAAAGTTTCTTTTTCTTCTGGATTAGCACCTATCAAATTATCATGCTCTGATTTCAGATCATCCTTTAATACAGCATACCAGGGAGATTTTCCATGCTCAAAACATCTGATACCCAAATCTATACCTCTATCTACTGGAACTGAATGAAAAAACGTTGGACCCGGGTCATTAGTAACAGGGAGGTTATGTTCTTTTGCTTCATCCAGTAAATGCTTTAAAACATCTTCATCAAACTTCCCGAATGTTTTAACCAGACTTGCTCCCTGGTTTGATATTTGCTCGATTATGTTTTTTGCCTCTTGCCTTGAATTGACCGCAACCGTAAAGCCAGGCCAGCGTTTATTATTTTCCTCGCCCCTTAATGGACTCTTTTCAAGCATTGGACCCGCATAGAATATTTCAGGGCCTAAATACTCTCCCTGGGTAATTTTATCCTTCAAATCCTTAAGGGTCTTAACTGGACCACCCACATCTCGTATCTGAGTGATCCCTTTTAATGCAAATTCTTTCAGGACTTGCTTCTCTAATTCGTCTTCTTGAGCGATTCCTTCAATGCCACATTCTTTCAATATCTCTTTTTTAGTCTCATCCTCCTGGTTTGTCAACAGAGTTAAATGGGCATGACATTCAAAAAGTCCGGGGATGGCATATTTCCCTGAGTAATCATAGTGTCTCAGGTTTTCCTTATCTGCGCAGTCAATTTTGCCTATTTCTTTGATAATACCATCTTCAATCAGGATATCCAGATTTCTCCTCAAAATGTTATTTTTGACATCAAGGAGATTGATGTCCTTTAATAAGATTCGTCCCTCCATCCTTTTTTCCTCTTCTCCTTAATCCTTTAAATTCGAACCATATTCACTTTGTTTTCCACTTTGCCCATTTTTGACCTCCTTAGTATGTCAACTATCCCAAAGGGTGGCTAACAATTTTTATCTTTTTTGTCAAGCAGTACCCTGAAAAAGCGGACATGCTTGACCTACAAACTTGAAACCTTTAAATAAGTCTCCTTCAACAAGGAATCATCCTGAATCAGCCGGAGGAAGTTGGCTTGAACTGTCTGTATGATAACCTGGACAGTTGTTTTTCTTAGCTTTGCTATAGCTTGAACAACATCTTTTATCAATAAAGGCATTCCAGGTTCACCTGTCAACCACTTTTGCCCACCGGGATTGTCCGTTTCAGTAAGCAATTGTTCCTCTGGCAACTTTTGAGCGATGGTCTTTATATGGTCAGAATAAAGCACCTCTGCTCCTATGGTGAAATATAATCCTTTGACTAATAGTTCTTGGAAAATATCAAGAGGTCCTGAATACCAGTGGACAATAGCCCTATGAATATCATAGTTTTTGAGCAGTTGCAGGACTTCTTTTTCCGCCCCTCTGGTGTGCAAGTTCACAATCTTCTTTTGTTCTTTGGCTGCGGAAAGAAAGAACTCAAAGACTTTGTGCTGGGCTGGAAACTGGTCAGTATCTTCTGTAGAGTGATAGTCCAATCCGATTTCACCCAGAAGGGGGCTTTGTTCGACGGCATCCCTTAAATCTTCCAGATGGTCAATATATTCAGGTGCGTTCCAGGGGTGAATGCCAAAACATGGCAATATGAGCTGGTATCTTTCAGCTATCTCCAGGTTTTGCCTGTATGAGGGAAGATCCATCGAGTTGCTCAGAGTAAAGATTTTGTTCTGGTTTATCTCTTCTAAAACTGAATCCAGCTCATCTTCATACCTGTCCAGATGTGCGTGGGCATCGATGAGCATATTTTCTCTCCATCCACATAGAAAATCAAAGAATTGTTTTTATCTTATTCATTTTGAACTAATTTTTTTTATAATGCGATAAACTATTAAAGTTATCCACCTGCTCGGCAACTCCTTTTGACCAAAGTCGAAATCAGAAAAAACCTCGTGGATAGATTCTGCATAGAAACGACCATTTTTATCCTGCTTTGAAATGAGCAGGTCTATCATCTTTTTAACTCTGGAATCGTTTTTTATAAACTCAAACTGTGAAAGGACATCTAAATATTTCAGAATTCGATAATCGGTAAAAGGATATTTGAGTTTTTCCCAGCCTTTGCCTATTTGTGAATCATGGCCCGCATATTTTATCTTCCCTCTGTTTTCCCAACACTTAAGCAAAAATTCTATACTCTTTTTGGCGACTTTACTATTTTTAAATTCAGGGTTCTGGGTTAATGCACCCAAAACGCAAAGGGTTGCATAGGCACAGCTTGGCTCACGCTCTCTCGGTTTACCAAGAAGCCCGGTATTTTTACACCAGAAGCCACCATCCAGGCGTTGTCGTTTTTCGAGCCACCCATAAGCTTTTCTTAATCGTGATTCATCTATATAACCTAACTTTGATAGCGATTCGGTTAAAATGCCAGTAAAACAATCACCTGTCGTAGGTGGCGGCGCCCAGCCAAAACCTCCGTCCGGAAGCTGGGTGCTAAAAACATACTCACAAGCACGCTCAATTTTCTTATTATCTTTACTAAAACCAAAGTCAGATAAGATGCCTAAGATCCAGAAAGTTGTATCTTTCCTGGGCCACCAGGCATAAATATCTTTTGGTGCCCCCCAGTATCCATCTTTATTCTGCTTATCAAAGATTTTTTTAACCAGCCTATCTTCATAAACTAATTCTTGGGTCTTTATAACCTCTTTATCTTCCCTGCTTTTATCTAAAAAGTCTATGAGGGTTCGATATTTAACAAAAGGCTCACCCTCAAGAAGCCAATCAATGGGCATTAGTTCTAAGAATTTTTTCGATTTATCCCGCATTTATCTTAGTCCTGATGATATATTTTCCATCTATGAACTCCCTTTCATAAAATGGAAAGAGTCGTCATATTCGGCAATTATCCCCAATTCTCTCTGTTTTTCCAGAATTCTTGTCATCGCTTTAGCATGAACCCTGTCGTGCCAGATAAACCTTCTAAGAATTTTATTGATAGTCCAGAGTTCATTCTCCACTTCAAATATTAACGAGTTATTGTTCACACGATATAGCTCTTCGATTTTCTCCAGACAAAACTTTCTGATTTTTATGAAGTTTTCCTCTTTCTTCTCAAATGGGATCTTAGTCCTTGATAAATAGTAATATTGGCACCCTTTCACGTGATCGAATATCTCCTGTATGGTCTTTGGATTTTCACCATAAAAAGTCTTCCTGATCCTTGACTCATCCACCCAGTCTTTAGATTTAATTTTATGATAAAGTTGTAAGAAGGCCTCTTCAGAATACCAGACCAGTTCAAGCAAATTTCTAAATTCTTCTTCCCCCATGGTTTCTTTGTCCGCTTCTAACAAAATCTCATTATCCGCATCCTCAACCGCCAATGCGCTCTGATGTCTTTGAACGACTTGAATCTTATAGTCGGTCTTTTGCTTTTTGTCTAACCATTTCAGATATAAGTTCACCTCTCGTCTAACCTTAGAAATAGCTTCTTCTTCTGTTTTACCACGAATAAAAGCACCTGGCAACTCCACAATATATCCGATATAACCCTTTCCATTGGTTTCGAATGCTATGGAAATTACGCCGGTAAATTTTAGTGATGGTATTTTTGACATCTCATCGCCACTCAGAAATCTAATATAACTTTTCCGCCTCTGGGATATTGTAACAGAATCCAACTTTAGAATAACTACATAAAATCGCTTTTAGATAATCGGCTGATAATCCATCTGTTTACGGATTATTTCTTTAACCTCCCTGTCAGCTAACTTCTCACAAAGATAGAGCCCTAAATCGATCGCCGAGGTTACCCCCCGTGCGGTAATGACTTCACCTTCATCTACAATTCTTTGATCTAAAACAGTAGAACAAAACTTCTTCAACTCATGGAAAGCCTCAGGATGTGTAGTTGCCTTTTTCCCTTTTAAAAATCCAGCCGCACCTAAGAGGAGCGAACCTGTACATACAGAAACTTTAAATTTGCAATCTTTTGCTGTTCTAAGCCAATCAAGAAACTCAGGATCATCAATCAATTTTCTGGTACCAAATCCACCGGGAACAATCACCATATCATATTCTTGAAGGGATTCTCCCACTCTGGTAGGAATAAAACGAAGCCCGGTGTTATCTTTTATATCTTTAGTATATGCACAGATCTCCCATTGCAAATCATTTATAAACCCCATTGTTTTAAGTCGGGTGACAGGATCATAGATCCCAATAAAATCCAAAGCGGTCATCCCATTATAAATAATGAATGCAATTTTCATAATAGATACACTTCAGTTCTGTTCTGGCTCATAGATCTTTGGTCTGCTCCAGTCATCTCTCCATTCGATTTGCTTGGGGATGATTTTCAGCACACAAAAATCTTTGGATTCTGGACCTTCCGGGAAATGTTCAAATAGATTGAAAGTTGCCAGACTCCAAACTCTCTTTTTCTCCTCTATCTTGATAATTATTTCAGCCTCACCGATGACAGTTGCGGCTCTCTCTCCATTGGGCTGTTCCACAAAGGCAAGACAGACCTTGGGATTTTGCTTTATCTGTTTTACTTTCCTGGAACAGCAAAAAGTTGTTATCCAGATAGACATATCCTCTTCAACAATTGGAGAGACTGGTCGAACTCTTGGCTGGTCACCATCACAGGTAGCCAGGTAAGTATGAAGATAGGTTTTTTTCATTATGTCTATTATCTTTTCCTTTTCAGTAGGATTCATTTTATTTCTCCTTTTTAATTTGATTAAATATTTGGACCCCCTGACTATTCGTAACACCTGGTTAAGCAACACCGCCATACTTGAAATAGCAATGTTGATCTACCTCTAATCTCCTTCATACTCTGGAAGGATCTTTCTTATAATTCGCTTTTCCTCCTTAAACTCTCTATCTAATTTCCCCCAGAATTTCTTTGCTTTTTTAAATCCTTTCTCGCCTAATTTTCTTCCAGTTCGAGTATAAAAATCTTTTCTGAATCCTTTTCTTCCACTCGGAATTTCCATCATCTGTTTTACACCCATTTTCTCTTCTCTCATAAAATAATCAAAAACCCTGGCAACTCCGATATATCCGGTTGAGCAGGAAAGAACCTCTACATCATAGCAAACCTTTGCTTCTAAACTTTTAGGCTTCTCCAGTCCTCTTGGTCCATGCGCTCTGATGCAATGCACCACCTTTTCAATTTCTTTCTTTATAAAACCAGCGCTCTTTAAATATTTAGGTGCTAATTTTGCTCCTGCGGAATAATGTTCTTTACCCAGTTCGGGATAAAGTCTGCCTACGTCATGCAATAAAATGCCTGCCAGGACAATTTTTATATTTGCCTTCTCTTTTTCACCTATAATAATACCTTTAGCTAAATCTCTTAAGGTATGGCTCCAGTTATGATGCACCAGTCCCTCAGAAAGAAAATCAAGTTTTATTACCTCATGCAAAATTTTTAATTCTGCAAATCTTGATAGATAGATATTAAGTTTCATAATCAGCTCTCCTTTTTACTCAATACTATCATTTGGTTCTGGATCCGCATTTTTATGTTTGTAGTGCTGTCAGGAATTACCTCCTGACACCTATTTATCTTGGAAAACTCATAGAGAACTCTAATTTCTTTCATCTCATCCCGATAATCTCACCATAGCTTTTCCAGCATTCTTTAATCCGGGGATATGCCTTTTCCAATAGGATACTATGACCTTTTTTGGCTAAATCAGGGTTTTTAACACCCCACTCTTTTAAATGTCTTTCTGAACAGAAGAAGTTAACCAGTGGACAACAGGTCTTCGCCTGAGGCGATTCCTGCTTTCTGGGACTCCATATTAGAATGTGAGGATGAGATTTTGATATGATCATTCCATTTTTTATTTGAATGATTATCTCCTGTTTACACCCTTCGCATTTTGAGACAATTTTAGCATTTTCTTTGAACATATTCGGTATACCAAGAGCATCCACGGCACACATTGCAAAAAGGCTCTCGCTTTTTTCCAGAATTACCTTGTGATCTGTAGGCAGGAGGGATAAGGGATAAATGCTGAGGATCTTTTTAGTTTTTTTCCTTCTAAGGAGGAGGTCTTTCTCTTCAAGTTTATTTATAACACTGGATATGCTGGGGGAGGATTTTCTTAATGCGATATTTAATTTCTTTATTGTTGGTGCCTTTCCTGATTTCAATATGGCTCTGAAGATCTGTGTCAATACTTCTATCTCAGGAGTACTCAACGTGCAGCAGCCTGACTCGGCTTTCAAAAGTTTATTTTTTTTCATCAAGCTTATCTTATATTTAGTCTAGTAAGTCAGAAGCACAAAGCTCCTGACTAACAATAATTTTCCTTTATTTTCCCGCACCTACCCCCTGGTTCCCTGTATCCAGAACCACTTTCCAGGTACCATCTATTTGTTTTTTCCAGATCGTAATATAAGTCCCTTTTGCTATAAGGGGAATACTATTCTGGTCAGTGGTCTTGAATTCATAAACTCCATAAGTGTATCCCTGATCACCTGACTTTGAAACGTCTGCGAACGAAGGCTTCCAGGTCAAGGTGAAATTATCATCTGGAGATTTGGACAAATGTTCTTTAATTACCTCTATCCCCTCAATCGGTAGATTATTTGGACGTAATAAAACTCCATCCTTTGCCAGATAGGTGAAAAACGCTTCATTCATCCCTTGCTGTTCAGAGAGTTTTGAAAACTCAATATCTGCATTCATCAGAGCTTTTTTCTCTTTTTCCAGATCCAATGGCATTGAGCAGGTTAGAAAAAGGATGATTATTAAGATAAATAATGTTAAAATAAAGTGGTTTTTCATAGTCTTGATAACCATCCCTTGAACCTCCTTTAGAGTTTAAATGTGATAACCTCTAAAAAGATTATTTGCTTAATTGCCACTATCATTTTTCAGCCTGGGAACAAAAGTAAAATCTTTGTCTTACTTATTATCCTCCGTTGTGCGAATGAGACTAACCAAATTTTGTTGATACCCAATCTCCAACATAATGAGCTATGACTATAACTATCAATGCAATGATCAAGTGTTCTGCAACCATCTTCCATGATTTTTCTCTTTGTTCCCGGGCGATACTGAAACTAAGAATACAAAGTGCGGACAAACCCCAGATTATGCTTACCACAATTGCAGTTGAAAGTTCAAACAGCGAGATCGGGATAGCAAAGGTCAGAGCAAAAACGAACTTGGCGAAAAAGGTGGAGATGGTCGCTTCCCATATCTCTCTGGGAGTATGTTTATTTTCAGACTCCTCAGAGATATGAATGCCCAGGGCATCTGAGAACGCATCAGCTATAGCTATGGTTAATACCCCTCCAATGACCACAATCTTTGAGTGAGTACCCGCATGTAAACCGACTATTAATCCAAGGGTGGTGATTATTCCAGAGGTTAAGCCAAAACTAAATCCCGTTTTCAATGAATGTTTCATAGATTCAGTTATTTAATGTTTAATATAAATTATTTTGTAAAATCCTTGCAATATAGCTCAACTCTCTTCTTTCCTGATTGAGGATAAACGATACCGCCGAGGGGATAAATCCTTTTATTCTGCTCCATTTATTATCGTCCCTAACTCTTCAACCGAATGTGCAAAATAGGTTGGAATAGCCTTTTTTAATTCCTCTATAGAACCATACCCATAAGTCACCGCGATCGAAGAGAGCCCATTATCTTTAGCCGCTAAAATATCATCTTCACGGTCGCCAACCACAATAAAATCTTGTTTTTCAAAACTATGTAATTCTAACATAGCATCTTTAACCATTTCATTTTTAAAAATTCGGGTCCCGTCCGGACTGCTTCCTACAATTAAATCAAATAAATCATAAAGGTCAAAATATTTTAGAACCTTTTCAGCAAAAACAGTCAACTTTGAAGTTGCCAGGACCAGTTTCTTATTATTACTCTTAAGCCCTCTCAATAATTCAGGTATGCCCGGATAAAGCTTATTTTCATAAATTCCGAATTCTGAAAAATATTCCCGATAAAAATCCACTGCTTTTCTGGCTTTGGATTGATCAAAGGAATAATGCATTTTAAATGATTCTATTAATGGAGGACCAATAAAGAGTTTAAGTTTATCCAGATCGTTTTCAATAATATCCAGTCTGGATAACGCATATTGAATCGACTTGGTTATTCCAATTTTGGAATCAGTCAATGTTCCGTCTAAATCAAATATTATTACTTCATATTTGGACATTTTATTTTTGTGATACATCGGCATTGGGAAATACCGGTGCTTTTAATTTTCGGAAATTCGTAGCGTCGGGTTTTATGTCCGACGTTCATCTATGTAATGCCTCAGCCTTCAGAAATGCCAATGCTTTTAAAACTCACAACAGCCTTCTTGACTTATTTCTTACAAACTATTAAGAAATGTTCACTAATGCCCACTGCGCTTGGATGAGTACAGGTTTTCAAATGAATCTCCTGCCAGATCTTCCAGGCTCTTGGATATTTTTTAAAGAGCTTATTCGTCTCTTGCGGATGATAAGTAGCCAGTCCTTCAAGACCTGCCATCTCGAGAATTTTCATCTTTCTCTTTTTGAATGAATACTCTAATTCTTCGGGCAAGTAAAAGTGGCAGGATGTAAAACCATAGCCCCCATAATAATCGCCATCATCTCTAATCTTTTGATAGAGTCCCTTTATTTCCAACTCCTCTGGAAATCTGACCAATCCGCCTGCTAAAACTGCTAATCTTCCAATCACCGAGACAAATATCGGAGCACCTCTCTTCGCCACCCTGATTAATTCATCAATCGCTTTTTCTCTTTTCTTTCTATTTAAAATATGAGATAATGCCCCACCTAAACAAATCACTGCCTCAAATGTGTCGTTCTCAAATATAGAAAAATTATCGATAGAACCTTGCAATATCAGTTTAACTTTATTTTGCACTTTAGCTTTTTTAATTTGTATTTTAGCAATATTTATCAATTCAGGAGTCAAATCAAGCAAAACAATATCGTATCCCAGTTTTGCTAATTCAATTGTATATCTGCCTGGTCCACCTCCAGCATCCAATACTAAACCTTTTTTGGGAAGATATTTTTTAAGGAAGTATATGGTTGTATCAAACTCCAATCGATGGTAAGGATCTTGGGTAAGTCTTCTCCACTCCTTTATGCCAAACTCAGAATAATAATCTTTGACTAATGTTTCAACCATAATTTTGTAGCGTCGGGCTTTACGCCCGACGATTTCTCCTAAGCTTTGGGAATTCACATTCCTGAAGATTCAATAAGAGTAAGATGGGGCGGAGTTAAACTCCGCCCCTACGTGAACTAACTACCTTATAAAGAACTTATTAGTAATTCGGTCCGAATTCCTTTTTGAAGACCTCAGCGAACTTTGCACCCCAGTTATCCAGTGGAACAAGCTTCCCGAAGAAGAATCTTAGCACCGGTGGTTCCTCTACGAATTTTAGTCCCTTAACTAAATCCCTGTGCTTATATAACCAGTTCAATCTGTCAACCACATACTCGATCTGGGACATTGTATAAACCCTTCTGGGGACTGCCAGGCGGGCTAATTCCAAATCAGAATAGACTTCATTTCCATCTTTGTCCCGGTCCATAGAGATAGTACCTCTCTCCATACTTCTCACTCCGGAGGCAAGATAAACCGCGGCAGCTAAAGCTCCGGCAGGATACTGGGATTGAGGTAGATGAGGTAAAAAGAGCTTGGCATCTAAATGGCAGGCTAAACCTCCTGGAGGTGTAACTACCGGGATATTATTATCGATAAGTCTTTCTGCAAAATATTTAACAAACTCTGCCGCACTCCCGGCTACGTTCACATCCGTCATCTCTCTTAAACCTACAGCCATAGCCTCTATCTCTTTAGTTGACATCCCTCCATAAGTTAAGAAACCTTCGTAAACCGGGAGCCAGGGTTTTATTTTTTCAAAATATTCCTTATTGTTGGTGGCGATAAATCCTCCTCTCACGCAGCTGCTTTTTCTGCCTGAAAGGTAGAAGATATCCACATAACTCATCATCTCCGTGATAATCTCCTGAATCGATTTGTTCTCATACCCTTTTTCTCTCTTCTTGATAAAATAGGCATTTTCTGAGATCAGGCTTCCATCGTAGACTAAGAAGATATTATTCTCCGAGGCAATCTTTTTCACCTCTCTCAGATTTTCTAAGGAGAAAGGCTGACCGCCTAAGAGATTTGTGGTTGCCTCCATCCTGATAAAAGATATTTTTTCTCTCCCATATTTCTTTATAACATCCCTGAACTTCTGTAAATCTAAGTTCCCTTTAAATGGGTTGATGCTCTGGGTGTTCAAAGCTTCATCTCTAAAAATCTCTAAAACTTTTCCACCAGCTAACTCGAAATGGGCTTTGGTGGTGGTGAAATGATAGTTCATCGGAACAACATCGCCCGGCTTGACAAATACCTTGGCTATGAGATGTTCTGCCGCTCTTCCCTGGTGAACCGGAAGAACATAATCAAATCCTAAAACATCTTTTATCGCTGCAGTCAATTTATAGAAGCTCTCACACCCGGCATAGGCATCGTCTGAGACCATCATCGCCGCAAGCTGGTTATCGCTCATTGCATTAGTTCCGCTATCAGTCAGCATATCCAGGAAAATATCTCTGGTGCGCAAAGAGAAGGTATTATATCCACCCTCTTCTATAACCTTAAGCCTTTGATCCACAGGCACAAGATAGGTCTTCTGCACAATCCTCACCTTGTGCATCTCCACGGGAATCTCTTTCCCATTCGAAAGTCTCACTATCATTTAGACCTCCTTAATTGGTTTTAGTTTTAATTTACTCTTACAAATTTTTCTTAATATCAAATTTATATCTCTTAAGAGACAATTTATTGCTCTAATCTATCTTTTCCTATTAAAAAATCAACTATATTCTTTGTTTGTTAGGGGACTAAAAGACTCTGGTTATCGAGGTTAAGGTTAAAAGACCTTTATCCTTTTTGAAATAAAACACTGCTTGAAGAAAAAATGTGGTGGAGGTCCTCAGGCTTCTCTTCTCTCTGAAAAGAGAGTGATCGAAACTCACCACTGCTTCTTTAATTTCAATTTTTGGTATTGCTATCTTTATTAACCCCAAACTATATTTACTTCTTATATTCCCCTCAAAATTTCTTGAATTGCCAGCTCAGCCTCAGAAAACAGGAATGTGAACCCTGCTTCCAGCAATCTTTTCGGGGCAACTCGCTGCCCGGTTAAAAGCAGTTCTTCAGCCATCTCGCCCATAAGCAGACGTAACATAAAACCCGGAACTGGCAGCCAGGATGGCCTTTTCATAACTTTTCCCAAGATTTTCGAGAATTCCTTCTGTCTGAGATGTCCTGGTGAAGTCAAGTTGAATATACCCTGCAAATCTTCCTTCTCTATCAGGAAACGTATTGCTCTTACTTCATCCTCAAGATGAATCCAGGAAAACCACTGGTTCCCACTCCCCAAAGGTCCGCCTGCAAAAAGACGAAACGGAAGTAATAAACGCGGAAAGGCTCCACCATCTTTTCCCAGCACCATACCTGTGCGTATGATTAAATGTCGCACTCCCAGAGAACCAATTTCCTTAGTCGAGAGTTCCCATTCTTGAGCTATTTCAGGCAGGAATCCTTTCCCGGGCGAGGATGTCTCGTCAACTATCTCATCTAAACATGAGCCATAATACCCTATGGCAGAAGCCTGAATGACTGCCTTCGGCTTTTTCTGGGCAAGCTTTACTGTTTCAACTACTGCTTTACCTGCATTGAGCCTGCTTTCAAGTATAGACAGCTTCTTTGCCTGAGTCCAGCGTCCGGTACCTATGTTCTCTCCTGCTAAATTTATTATGGCATAAGCTCCATCCGCATAAATTCTCCATCCCGTAGCACTCTTTCCATCCCATCTGGCAGCTGTGATACCCTTACTAAAGAGTTCCTTCCCTCTATCTGGATTGCGAGAAAGTACCACAATCTCGTATCCGGCTTCACTCAATTCCTTAACTAATGCTTTTCCGATAAAGCCAGTTGCACCGGTTATGACAACCCGCATATACCCTCTCTCTTCTGGGTTAAATTTTTATCTTCTCCCATCCTTCTACTTGACCTTTTTTAATCTTAAAAAGTGCGTGAGGCTCAACTTTTTTGACTTTCGTAATCTCTTTATATTTAAAAGGATTACGACTTTTCAATTTATCAGATAACCATTCAAATTCATATCTAATCTGATCCGAGGTTACAGCTATCTTAGCTATTCTTTTTACTATTCCGATCTTTTTACGATCAAAATTATACCCCCTTCTGGATGACTCCTTCCATATTTCGAACAGGTAATTCGCTATCGCCTTTTCTGGATGGAGACAATTCCTAAATCTTCTTAGCTGAGGATGATTTTTATACCCTTTTGATTTTCCTTGCAAGACCTTTCGGGCTAATAAAGATTCTCTCCACAGTGCTAAAATGCCAGCTCTATCTAAATACTTAGGATGAATACTCCACAATCTCAAGGATTGAGCCTCCAGATCGAAAAATTTAGAACTGCGGCAAAACTTACCCAAAGGATATAGGGCAAAAGCAAAATACCAGCTATATTTGATACTTTGAAGAAATAAAGTATGGTTAATAAAATAAAAGTCCAGAGAAGCATAATCTCAATAAACCCGAGAAGGGGAGATTTAAGTCCGAAAAATAATACTGACCAGAGTGAGTTCAGGATCAACTGGATAATGAAAAGCCGTAGAGCTAGATTAACCCGGGGATTTTCTATGCCTTTTCGCCAGACCAGAAAGGCTGAGATACCCATCAGCAAAAAAAGAGTAGTCCATACCGGGGCGAAAACCCAGTTGGGAGGGTTAAAAGTTGGTTTGACTAAGGTTGCATACCAGGTTGGAATTGCAGGAGTGGTGAAAAGGGAACCGATGATTCCTGCTAACTGGCAGATGATTATGCTTAAAAACAATTTCAGAATCTCATTTAAATTGATTTTCATAATCTAATTCTCCTATAAAAATTTATACCTATCTGTTACGATAAATGAAAAATATGTAATTTTTTGAGATTTTTAATATATTCACCAGCTTAAATAATATTTAGTTTTTTCTGAAGTTTTTTCATAATTCTTTTCATTTTGCTTGAAAATATCCTCAACTTTATCATAATCGAATTTTATTCCTATCCTGCTGCATAACTTCAAAAGTTCATTTCTGATATCTCTGGCTTGTTTTATTGCTTTAACCGGCTCTAAATACGGCTTTTTAATTAGCTTTAGATATTTAGATTCAGGAACCATTTTATTCTCAAGATAGTAGAAAAGCCATTTAGATGTAAAGGGCTGAAATTTCCTGTTTTTAGCATAAATCCATAAAATCAAACTCTCGGTACCACGAATCAGGGAGTCAGCCAGATTGATCATATCCCCTCTTTTTTCCCAGGTTTCGAAATTATATTTCAGGTGAAATTCCACTTCCTGCCTATGTTTTTCTAAAAGTATCTTCTGTTCCCTATCAGGGAAGATAAGCTTTTCCTTGAATAGATCTTTTATCCTCCCCTTTGTATCAAACAGAACCAGGGCATTACCAATTTCCCATCTTTGAACTTGAGACCAGTATCTGGATGGCACTTTGTAGTTCAGTACTTTTTGATACGACTCAACCGGAGTATCCAATTCAATATCTTTGTATCTTAAATAACCTACAGCAATATACTCTTTTATCTCTTTAACTTTTTCTTCTTCAACATAAACTATCAAGTCTAAATCAGAATAATCATCACAGTAACCTCGTCCTATTCCTCCAGTTGCTACTATTCCCACGACTCCTTCAATTTTTGAAATTTTCCTGGAGATTATTTTAGCGACTGATAAAAACTCCCTATATCGATTTTTACCTTTATAGATAACTTTGTTCATAAATTACTTAGATCAACAATACAGCTCTGAAAATATCCTCTAAATTTTTCTTCTGTAGTGGAAGACTTTAGCCTTCCACCATAATCTTTGAGTCCAACCCAAAGGTCGGACGCTACGAAATTCCGTTTTTCGTAGTGCGAGGCTTTCAGCCTCGCTTCCTTCCTCAGGCGAACCTGAAAGGTTCGCACTACGAAATCAAACCCTCCCCTAAATCAAAAGCTTTCTGCATTACTTTCTTATCTTCTCTTACCTTCCCTTTCTCAAAAAAACTATGGGAATATAATAATTTATTTGCAAATTTTATGTTCGCCCATTTAAAGAAACCTAAAAGAGTTATCAGGGCATAGTCAAACCTCTGTTTTTCACCGGCGACTAAAATTATTACTCCCTTTCTTTTCTTTTTCAATCTCGATTTGAATAGATATCTATTATTTTTTTTGATTATTGGAGTAAGGCAATTGCATCTATCCAAAAATAGCTTCATCTGAGCAGACACCGTGTCAAAATATATTGGTGAGCCTAAGACTAAAACATCTGAGCTTTTCAGTTTAGCATAAACTTTATTCATATCATCTTTGATAAAACAGAATTTTGGCTCCGGGTTTTTGCCGCAGGATTTGCAGGGTAAAATATTCAAATCATCTAGATATAAAAGCTCAGTTTTAGCCCCTCTGCTTTGTGCCCCTTTTAAAACCTGCTTTATTAATAAATCCAAATTCCCGTTTTTAATCGGACTGCCTGAGATTCCCAGGACCTTCATTATTTTCTTTTAATAAATTTCGGGAGGGGACAAGCCCCTCCCCTACAAAGCTTTTTTTCTTTTTGGAAAATGTAGAGACGCATTGCTATGCGTCTCTATACACTTTTCCCCTCAAACCTAACACCTATCACCAAATCCCTATTTGGAGACCTTTTTCATCGGTGCCCCACAGCATTTTCCTGCTTTGCTGGCAGTATAACCGCACTTTGGACACTTGTAACTTGCTTTCTTTTTGGCTGGCATCTTTTTCACCTCCTTTGATCTTTCTTAAAGTTCGTTCGTTGTCACAAAAGTGGCAACGCCACAGACCTTTATCCCTCCCTTGATGGGAGGGATAAAGGGAGGGTGAAATAATTTTTATTCTCCCTCACCTTAATCCTCTCCCGCAATGGGAGAGGAAACCTTAATAGATCGACTGACATTCTTCTCTCTTTCAGTGGCCCTTCTTAGATTTTTTGAGAAAGAACAATTAGCCTGGGAGAATCGACTTTATAAGGGGATTTATCCTTTCTCCCATAGGTCTCTATTATCTTCAAGCCAACCTTTTCTAAAAGATAGTTTAACTCCCCAAGGGTATAGAACCGGACCTCGAACCATCCTGTCCTCTCTCCTTTTTTGTCCAGGATGGTTACGTAATTTTTTATCCTTCCGGTCTTCAAATCCCAGTTCCTCTCTTCTAAAACTAAGGTCCCATCCTCTAATCTCTCCCAGTCTTTTGTCTGAAAATTTTTAACCATGATGTCCCGGTTCATAATTTCCAGGAGAAATTTACCCTCTCTTTTAAGAGCCTTAGAGACTCCTCTTAGGACCTCGAAATTCTCCTCATCTGAGAAAAATCCAAAGCTGGTGAAATAGGAAATAACCCCGGCAAAATGGTTTTCAAAGGGGATTTTCCTCATATCCCCGACTAAAAACTCAATCTGTACATTTTCTTCCTTAGCTTTTTCATCAGCCATCCGGACGAACTTCTCAGTGTAATCCAGTCAGGTCATATCATACCCTTTCTTAGCCAAAGGGATAGTATGTCGTCCAAAACCACAGGCTAAGTCTAAGATTTTGCTTTTAGGAGGCAGATTTAAAACATCTACTATAAAATCAACCTCAGCTTTTGTCCTTTCTTCAGTTAGAAAAGGGAGGTAAGCTTGCAGATAATCCTCTTTGAAAAACTCATCATACCAGGCCATAATTTTTTAATTTAATCCGTTAAACCGATCTCCACCTTTTCAGATTTTAAAGGTGGAATTGTATTTAAAACCCCTTCTATATAATACCTTCCACCCAAAACCCATCTTTTCTGGTTGTCCTTAGCATCCCATTCTGCCTGAAAGGTCCAGACCTCTTCAGGGTAGATGGTAAGCTTAATTGCAGTTTTATCGAAGTTTTTATCATAAGACCATCTCCAGACCCCAACCCCTTTTTTATAAATTACAAAATCGAGAAGCTGATTTGTGTCGAAATTTAATTTCACCACCTCCTCTGAGATATTCTTTATCTCCAATTTTAAATCCACAGGACCACCTAAAGGATAACCCTTATCCTGAGTCAAAACCCGAACCCTTATCTTTTTAAAAAGGCTTTCCTCTGGAGGGTTAGGCTCCTCTGAGTGATAAAGTGGAGCACATCCAGAGATTAACAATAAAAAGAGTGAAATGTAACTTCTATGCCCTTTGAACAACCTCTCCTCCTGTATTTTCAAAATACTCCAAATCCTTTTTCCGGCTTTTCGAGATTAACATTTCCAAGATAAGTAAACCTAAAGCCAGCCACAAGAAATTTTTTCTCAACTCTTTACCATATCTTGTTTTCAAAACCTCTTTTTCTAAATTCTGATCCGGCTTTATGACAAATATATTATCCCTTTCTTTAATCTCACTTTTTAGTTCTGCATCTTTTAAAGGTTCTAAATCTGAGTCTTTGGGGTCAAGATTTACTGCTAACAGGTCTAATAGATTTTCCCCAGCTTGAAGTTTATAAATGCCCGGTTTTCCTAAACCATCAAGTTTCAAAATAATTTTATCTTTACTATACTCAGGATTTAAAATAACCCTTGAGTTTTCCGGGTCTATAAGCTCTATTTTCTCTGCTTTTTTAAAGTCATACTCCTTTCTGATCTTCTCCCCGATTAAAAATTGTTCATAGGCAAAAAGGCTGGAGGAAAGATACTCTACTGAGCGGCGGATTAAAGGGACAAAAAGGGTGTGCTCCCCTAAATCTGAGAATTCGGGATCAGAGGAACTTAAAAAAGCCAAGACCTTCCCCGAGCCATAAGTACTTTCCACAAAAGCTGGAGCTCCATTGCTGAAACTTGCCAGTATTTTGGTCTTCTTCCCAGGAGTTATCTCATTTATAGAGAAAAACTTTACCTGTGGAAATTTAGCTTTATCCAGCCCCTTATAAGGCTGAAACGCGGGATGCAATAAATCTATTTTCTCTAAGGTCAAAAACCCTTCCCCTTTTCCTGAAAACCGATTTTCTCCCTTATAAGTTGAATTGAGATACTTCTGGCAGATTTGTGAATATATCTCCTTTTCTCCCTCGCCCAAGAAAAAGAAAACCCCTCCGCCGGAATTAATGAATTCATCTAATCTCAACAGGTCCTCTGATTTTAACCCATTGTAATCAGAGAAAATTATCGCCTTATATTTCATAAGGTTTGATCTGGAGAAGGATCCCGGGTCAATCTGGTTTACTTCAATCCCTTTCTCCTCTTCAGTCTGCGGATTCAGGGCTAATCTTAGATATTTTTCTTTTTCACCTCTACTTTCCACTAAAAGAACTTCAATTTTTTCCGGGAGGTTGAAGGTAAAAAATCTTTTGTTGTCTGCTAAAAGGTTATCATCTGAGACTTCTAAATAACCTGAATGAACTCCTGGCTCCTTAATCGATTGCATAAAGCTAATTTTTCTCTCCTCTCTTTCTTTTAAATCCACACCTGTCTGGCTTACCCTTTTTCCATCCAAATACAGACTCAGAAGCAGGTTTTGAGCCGGTTTCTGGCTATAATTTACCACTACCCCTTTAACCTCAAAGGGGGTCTGTTTCTCTAAAACCCTTTCTGGAAGTTCAACTTTTTCTATCGCCCAGTTTTCCTTCTCCTCATCTGATAATTTTACGATAAAAAGTTTAATCCCCTTATCTTTGTAAGCAGAACTCCATCTTTTCAAGGAAAAAAGCTCTTGGGTCTCTAAATCTGTAAATAAATATACCTCCCGGTTCTCATTTTTAGCTGGAGTTAAAAGCTCTAAACCCGACTTTAAGGCTTTATCTAAATCTGCTGGCTCAAAGGAAAGCTCCATCTCCCTTATGCCTTTAACTATTAGAGAAGAGTCAAAGGTAGGATGTGACAAATAAAGCTTTGGTTCTGAACTGTAAGTAATCAAATATAGTTCATCCCCCTCTCTAAAAACTTTTAAAAGCTCCTCACCTTTTTTTATGGAGGTGCTTAAGAGATTCCCTTTTTTTGTTTCATAATCCATACGATAGGAGTTATTCATCAAGAAAAGGATTGTGCTTATAGATTTAGCTCCCAATCTGGAAGCAATCCCGGTCCTGGAGCTTGGTCTGGCAAAAGCCAAGACCACAAAAAAGATTATCAGGGAACGAATTAAGAGGAGAAGAAGATTTTTAATTTTTACCGCCCTTAAGGTGCTTTTCTCTAAAGATTTCAAAAATATTAATGAGGAAAATTCAATTTTTTTGACCCTCTGTCTGCTGAAAAGATGGATTAAAATTGGCAGGGCAACTGCTAAAAGTGCCCAGAGAAGGGTGGGATTAAGAAAACTAAACATTATTCTATCGATTTAAGTTTCTCAAAAGCTAAAGATTTCTCTGTGAAACCGGATGGGATATTTAAAACCTGCTGGTAATAATCTTTTGCACTCTTTCTGTCCCCTTTTAATTCATAAGCCTCTCCTAATTTGAGGAAGATCCTGCCTAAATAAGCGGGTCTATCTTCCAGGAACTCGGCGGTCTTAAGGGGAACGAAGCTTGAGTCTATTGCTCCTAAAGATAGATAAGCTTCCCCGATCTTCAGATAAGGAAAAGCATAGGCAGTCCCTTTGGTAGATAGATAATAATCGGAATATTGCAGAACTGAGTATAAAGATTCCCGGGTTTTTATAGTATCCTTTTCTAAAGAGTAAACTTTACTCAAACCAGAATATATCTCCACCCAATCCAGAGTTGCCGGATTAAACTTTTTTGCCTTTTCAAAACTTTCCTTAGCTTTATTCAAATCCCCTTCA
>Ga0315291_10001576_pt1 | contig 30383 bp, 30 predicted proteins | sample YL17G12_20_MG_FD_203070 | JGI IMG/M metagenome (GOLD analysis project Ga0315291, IMG submission 203070) | Sediment microbial communities from Yellowstone Lake, YNP, Wyoming, USA - YL17G12_20 | ecosystem: Environmental > Aquatic > Freshwater > Lake > Sediment | place: USA: Wyoming | collected...
ACGATTTCTTCGAATTTTCTTGCCAGTTCTTGTATGGCGCTGTTACCAGCTACGCAACTGCCGCACCAGATTCCGCAGAAGCCAATTTGATTTTTTACATTTTCAAAAGGCTCAGCTTCCAATTTGCGTGTCTCCAAATAGTTGTAACGAATTTTACCCTTCTTGAGAATATAAGTGCTCACATGCCAATTATTTTTTTATCGCTTGTCTTTTTGCGCCCTAGAATCCTTTCGAGTAGTGTGGCGCGGGATATAAGAAATGTCTCTTTTGAAATCTAAGCAGTTCTTGGCAAGGCATTTTATCACACTCGTAACAGGACTCGAGGCCTTTTTCTACGCAACATTTTCTCATAAAGCAATTGGGCCAACCGCCACAAGCCTTACACCCAACGCATGCTCCAAACATGGCCTCCAAATCTCCCAAAACTTTCAAAAATTGTGGAAACTCTTCGAGTCCTCCGAAAAGCTGCTTGACTCTAGCGAGCTCATATATATCCACAAGTTCTCTTAATTGCGCGATGGCTTTTTTCATTTCGCCTGTATGTATGGCGCAAGCGCTGCAGTACATTCCACAGTAACCGGCAAGTTTCCTTTCTTCTAACATTTCTTATTCCTCTCCGCATTATGAATATAAGAATCTCTCATTTATTCATTGAGCCGTCACTTGACGGCATCTGAAGTTGATTATTCCGCAAATCATAAAAAAGAGGACAATTAAGGGCCGTCTTTAGTAAGCAAAGCTACGTGTTTGTCTTCTCGCTAAGGCTTCGGCCTTCCTTCGCTCTTTTTCTATTAAAGCGGCTTTGGTTTCCTTCCAATAATTATGATTTGCAGGGATAATAAGTTGAACATTTTCTTCTTGAATGCATGAACATTGCATAACATCTTCCTTTATGCATAGTTTTCGACGTATTTTTTCTGCCAAAAAAGATTTTTTGTTATGTCTCCCTTTCTCATTTTTACCACATCCGATGTTAAATAGAACCAACGGGAGACAGATAGGGATTATACTGTCATATGACTGCGCAATCTAGCCCTATTACAGCGAACTTTAAAAGAAGCGAACCATGTGTAGGTTCTTCTTACTTTATTTTGAGGCTTTCTCTTTTCTCTTCCGATGCTTGCCTAAATAATTGAATATAGGGAACCAGAGACACAAGGATTTTATTCTCGGCTTTTTTCAAACGTTCTTGAAATGTTGTTCTCGGCACTCGCCTTTGCTAGCTATATTTGCTCAGCTTTTTAGATATTTTATCAAGTCGCGCTTTACTCTCGAATGGTTGTACATACTTCACATATATCTCATCTGGAATTCGGCGGCCCAGTTCTTTTTCAACTTCATTCCTGTCAACGAATCGCTTTCTTAGATGATCGCATGGATACTCACTGCATTCTACACATGTCTTGAATCCTTTTTTCATGCAGCATGGTCGAACAGGACAGTTTTTTTCGATTCTTCTGCCAGAGCTTCTGGTGCAGCCATCACATTCAAGCTGTTCAGGTTCTTTGTGAAACCCGAATAATTGTTCCCATTCTTTGCCGAGTTTGGACAGCGCATCAAAATCGTTCTTTTGCGTAGCTTGAAGAGCTGGACAAAGGTCGCATCTATATCCGCAATAGCTAAGTAACTCTTTGTTTTCTTTATTCATGAGGTAGCCCTTCTGAATGCTGAACTAATCTTATTGTGAATATAGTCATTATGGGCAATTTTAAGCTTCTGCCGTCATTTGACGGTACAATCGATAAATATAGAGTCTCTTTAAATTAGTAGCGGAGGGAAAATGGATGAACTTGGCTTTGCTGGCACCTTGCAACTATTACTGCGGTAACTGCATCCTTTACAAGAAGAATAAATGTTTAGGCTGCTCAAAAGAAACTGAAAAAGCTAAGGCTCAAGGAAAAACGTTCTGTGACATTTACCTGTGCGCCAAAGACGACAAACTGATCACATGCTCAAGCTGCAGAAGTTATCCATGCGAAAAATACGATAAAGGAATCTTCGCTGAAAGCTTCATTAAATGGATAAGAGAAAAACTAAAAGAACCGTAGCAGCACAATTTGGAAGGGCATGCTGATATGAGCATTGGCGCATTCGTTAGCAAAGAGCGTCAACCGACAATTGAAGAAATATTCACCGCAATCGGCTCTAAACGGCTGTTATGGGAGAACTTAACCCGGTTTATCGCTGATAACTATGGGATAAAAGTTGATTTCATGCTTTATGGAAAAAATTATGGATGGGCATTGCGGTTTCGAAGAGGAAGCAAAACGTTATTGTCTATGTATCCTGGAACAGAAAGCTTCGTTGTGCAAATCGTTCTTGGGCAAATCGAAGCAGAAAAAGCCTTTGATCTTGATCTTGGCAAAAATGTGAGAAGGCATCTTGAGAATATGCATCAGTTTCACGATGGACGCTGGCTTTTCATAAAAATAGAATCGGAACAAGATCTTAATGATGTTAAAAAGTTGCTCTTGGTCAAATCACGACCTGTGAAAAAGGAAAAGTGAAAATTCTTATATTCTTCGAAAGCCCAAAAAATTTTATGCCTTGTTGCCTCAGTAGAAACGGAGTTGCCAACTGAATTTTGAAGGAAAATCTGTAATAATAACAGGAGCAAGCGGGGCATAGGAAGCGAAACTGTTCGTTTGATTGCAGAAAAAGGCGCAAATATAACAGTGAACTACCTTTCTTCTCCCGAAAAAGCAGAAAAAACGGTGAAGACAGCACGCAACTTGGGCGTTGATGCCTTTTCACTTAAGGCTGATCTGTCCAATCCAAAAGAAGTATCATTAATGATAAAAGAAGTTATAGACAGATTCGGGCGAATCGATGTGTTGGTTAATAATGCGGCAAAGCATCCGCCTCCATTTTTCGATTTCGACAAGCCAGACTGGGAGTATTGGAAAAGAATGATGCATGTCAATGTTATGGGAATACTTGTGTGCTCTCATTTCGCTGCGCCATATCTAAAGAAAACAGGCGGAAACATAGTTAATGTGGTGATGGACTATGATCCAGGAGGTTTAGATTACACGCTTACAAAAGCTGCAGGCACTCCGTTAACTTGTCGTTTGTATTTAAGCAGATAGCCGCCAATAGACTTCAGTAGTGAAATCGTCTGGACTGAACTATTTCGTGTGGGTTTTGAATTTATCGATATTTAAGGACACTCACTAAGGCCAACGCATAGCATGCTACTCTCTCAGTTGTTAGATGCAAAATAGGCGGCAATTGACGGCAGAAGCGTTATTCGATAGTTACAGTTGTTTTCTATTCCGACTGCTAGAAGCGACCTGCGTTGAAAAATCCTAAACTGCCTAGAGAATTCCTAGATGGACTTAAGGCTATTGCCCCACTGTTTCTGGGAGTGGCTTCGTTCGCGATAGCATATGGGCTTTTAGCCAGAAAGGCTGGCCTTTCGCTTCTAAGTCTTACTCTTATGTCTGTCTTAGTGTTTGCGGGAGCGGCTCAGTTTGTCGCCCTCTCATTGTTAATTTCTGGCTCCTCATTTTTATTGATTCTTCTCATCACTTTTGTGATCAATTCAAGATATTTTTTGATGGGAGCCTCTCTAGGACCCTACACGCGCCGATGGAATGTAAAGTGGCAAAGCATTTTATCTTTCCTACTTAGTGACGAATCATATGCCATGACAATATCCTATTTTACAAAAAACGCACCAAGCAAATACTATCAATTAGGCGTCAGTCTAGGTCTTTACGTAGAATGGGCTGCATTTTCAATTGTTGGAGGTCTTCTAGGATCGTTCTTGGGCGATCCTCAAATTTGGGGATTAGATTTCGCCCTTCCAGCGACTTTCATTGTCATCCTTATGCCTATGATTAAAACATGGCAAAACGCAATAGTGTGCATCATTACAGGAGTCTTTTCCATTGTTGGGTTTACATTTCTACCAACTAAATGGTACATTCCATTTGCTGCTGTTTCCGGAACAATTGTTGGAGGTGTGCTTGAAATTTGGAAGCGGAAATAATCGGTTTGATTATTGGAATAGCTGCTTTGACATTTTTTACACGTTTTGCCTTTACCATGCTATTCAGGAGATTTAAGATTTCTGAGAGATGGAATATGTTTATGGTCTATGTACCAATCGCGGTTTTTACAACAATTATAGTTCCCGCCTTATTATTACCAAATGGAGAATTGGACATTTCTTTCCAAAACGAATACCTGATCGCTGGAATCATCGCGCTTCTGGTTGCATATAAAACTAAGAATGTAGTAGGAACGGTGATAATTGGTATATCGTCAATCCTTTTCCTACGTCTTGTGTTAGGTCTTTAAAAAAGAGCCAAGACAAGTTTGTTCACTGATCTCGATTAACCTTTTCTAGGATCTTCTATGGCAAAGACGCCTGCAATGCTCCCTATTGTATCAAATTGCCCTAATCTCATTCGATCGATCGTCGACTTTCGATTGACATGAAATTAAGATCGTATACAATTAGCGCGCGCGCACAGCTTGGCGGTCCAGAAAATGGATAAAGGAATGTAAAGGATGTGAAGGATGTGAAAATTGAAAGACAGCCTTTGCCGCTTATTTATCCCAATCCAGTAGTGTTGGTTACGACCCTTGACGCGAACAAGCGGACGAACATAATGACTCTAACTTCGGTGGGTGCAGTTTGTTGGGAACCACCGATAATCGGTATAGGAGTTGGTAAAAATCAACATTCCAGAATCCTAATTGAGAAGTGCAGAGAATTTGTGGTGAACATCCCTAAAGCTGAAATGCTTAGAGATGTGGAATATTGCGGCCTTGTTTCTGGGAGAAACGTGGACAAGTGTGCAAAAACCAGCTTTACGTTAGTACCTTCCACTGAAGTACAACCTCCAATGATTGAAGAATGCCCAGCAAATCTGGAGTGTAAAGTTAAAAAGAAAATTCCGCTTGGCAGTAACATATTGCTTCTCGCTGAAGTTGTCAGCCTTCACATTGATAAAAAAATGCTTGACGAAAAAGGTGGAGTAAACCTAGCAAAGGCATCGCCCATAATGTTCAATTTAACAAACACTTACTGGGGAGTTAGAGAAAAACTTGCCGATTATGGATTCACTAGAATCCAAAAACTTCTTTGAGACATTAGGCGTTTTTGTAGAAGTTAAGGGGGGTGAGGTTTTACGATTAAATTCGAAATTCATATTCCCCAGGAAGGTTACAGTCCTCGTAATGAAGATATCAAAAGATCATCACAAAAACCTCTCTATGTAAACCTCGTCAAAGTACTCGCCCCTTAACTTAACCTGCCTTTTCGCGATTCCAATTCTCTTGAAACCGAGGCTTTCATAAAACCGCAAAGCCCGTTCATTATGCGCCATTACATAAATCAATATCTTCTTAAACTTCTTTTCTTTTGCAAAATTGAAGGATTCTTTAGCTAACAATTTCCCAACTCCTCTGCACCGATAGTCTTTATGAACCCATGTTCCTATTGTTGCCACATGGCTATTGGCGTCCATTTGAGAGTAAAGGCTAATGGTCTGGATGCCCACTATTTTTCCGTCAACTTCAGCAACGAAAACGGCTTCTCTATCATTCAGCGATGCTAAAAATTTCTCCTCTTCCTGAAGGGTAAAAGGTTCATCTAAAATAGTAAGTTTTCCTTCAGCAATAACAGAATTAATCACAGCCGCCACTTCTTCAGCATCTTGCAATAGACCTTTGCGAACCTTTATCATTCAACAAATCACCACATAACAAAAAGTCTAATAACATTCTGCAGGAGCCAAGCACCGAGGATAGTAAGGTCTTAAGAGTTTCCTCATTTCATAGCAGAGGTGGCATTCGTCAACGAATTTCATGTCTTTTCTAAGTCCTTTTGCTATGGCAGTTTTGAGAAGCCCTATTGGCCCTTCTTCTGCTATAATCGATAGAATAGGATGAGAGTGGTAATCATAGTTTTGAAGTATTCGTATTAAAGACTGCTTCCTAGTGTTACCGATGCAAATGCCGGGGCAAAGTGTCACGTTTCCTTCACAGTCAATCTCTATTGCTTCTGGGCTTTTCAAATCTCCTCCTATCCAGAAGGGCAATTGGCATTTTCCCTTGGGTACTTGTGTTTTCCCTTTCACGTGGTTAGCTAGTTCTGCAGCTCTGCCTTTGAAACGAACCTGATACGTATTGATATTCACGTTGTCTAATTCTCTTAGGCTTTCTAGCGACGCTCTGGTAGCAACATCATAAGAATTGCCCGAACCAGGACACATTAAGAAATAGCTATCTACGCATACTTTTTCAAAACCAACACTTTTGGCTGTCTCGATACCATTTTTCACAGTCTCCAGAGAAACATATTCTTGGTGAAAAGCATCAACGCTAAATGTGATGCATGATAATCCTCCGTTTCTCAGCTCGGTGAGCTTCTTTTTCGCTATGGTCTTGGTTTTTGCCCAATAACCATTTGTTATGACCCATGTTCGAGGTATGCCTAACTCTTTTGCCATTTTCATGATTCCCTTCAAAAGCTCAAGATGCAGAAACGGTTCACCTCCATGGGCGCATATGGATTGTAACGGGTGGGTATCCGTAAGCTCTTCCAGGTAATTCTCCGCATCTGCCAGTTTCATTTGTCCCTCCCTTTCTGGTCCAGCCTTGTAGCTGCAATGCTTACACTTCGCTGGGCACTTGAAAGTCAGAAGGAAGTCAACATTTTTAACCCTCATTGGAAGCTCAATCCATAATCGAAATCCGAGCCTAGGGCGAGTATTTAAGCAATCGCCTATATGTAGGCGCTTTTTATGTTGGTCTCATTGAGCTTTCTTGTCCGACGGGGGCGACGATACTGAGGCAAGCATCATACGCGCGTGGAGAAAGCCCGTTGTCTCAGTTGGACTGTAGATTACGGAAAGAGAAAGTGATGTAGTCCATCTTGTTTATTTGACGCTAGAGTGAATCAGCTGAGCTATTCGACCTGATTGTCTTGTATCCAAATGCTAGCAAGAGCATTGTTTGAAACCTTGGACTTGAACCCATTTGGGTATTGGTCCCGAGGAGGCTTACGTGGTCTACCAACAAACTAGCTTTTTCCCATTTTTCTTTCAGTCTTCTGTTTGATTATGAAGAAGCACTGGTAGAGTTGTCACAATATGCATCTATCACAGAGCGCGCGCGCCGCCTAAACCAAGAGACAATCTTGTTAGCCCTTTGATCCTTGAAGTCGCCGAGGATTCTTTTGAAAACATCAGGGACCTGAGATCTGAGGGCTTCTTCCACACTCATCCAGGTGTACACTGTCGCCTCTTGTGAAAATACTATTCTTCCATCGACCACTATTACGTCATAAGCGATTATGACATGCCGCGTCGGTTCATCTTCTTTAGAGAAAGAATCATCATAGACGCCAATCAATCTGGTCGGAAGCATCTTTAATCCTGTTTCTTCTTTGACCTCACGTACAAGAGCTTCTTTCACGAGTTCTCTGAAGCTTGCATAGTGGAATGGGCACTTGTTTCCATTGGTGGAGAGAGAAACTCACAGTGGAGCGTTGGGGTCGGTCCGATATGGGTGTTGTTGTAGCCAATCTAGTAGCGGTCGGTAGGCTGCGACTACGGTTACACGTCTGAAGCGTGTCTTTCCATTAACACTTAGAAGGCAGTAATCATTCCGGAATTCAACGCTTCTTACACGCATCGTTAAGAGTTCTGTTATTCTGAGGGCGCCCTCAAAAAGCGTGATTAGCATTGCGTGGTCGCGGAGGTTTCTCGTATTCTTTAAGATATTTACGATCTCTTCCACGGTTAGGAGGTCTTCCGCAGTGACGGATTCCTGCTGTTTAGTGTTCAACGGAATCCAAGCCACTTCCGTGGGCATTGGCGTGTTTTTGTCGCAACTTCCATTTTTCGCGTATTGGATAAACTTTTTCAGGATGAGCTTTAAATCGTGTCGAGTCCAGTCTGCATAGTTCTCTTTTTGTATCCAGGCTACAATCTTTTCAATGTCCTGCTTTGTCGCCTCTCCGGGCTTATAGTCGATTATCCTTAGGAGTGTGCGAAGATGGGCGGCATACTTTGACACTCTAGCAACTGAAAGCCCCAACACCAACAGATGGTCAAGAAAAGCTAGGGCGAGTTGGCCGTTCTGCAATTTTAGCTAAGGCTTGCTTGTTCTTTTCCAGCCTTCGCGGGTGTTGTACAAGTCATCGTTTTTGCCCGCATCCATGTGACCACTACCATTTTTTGTTTTCATCTCCTTAAAAGGAAAATCAGGTTTTGACGTGTTTTTGGGGTAGGGCATTAACTCCGAAGTGGTGGTGCCGGGGGCGGGATTCGAGCCCGCGACCTCTGGACATTAGGCGCATTTTGCCCCGTTGTTCTCCAGATTATGAGTCTGGCGCCCAAGCCAGGCTAGGCTACCCCGGCGTGCAAATTCTAGGTTCACTTCTATGGATGCGTGAATTAAGGCTTTCTATCTTGGTTTTGTGATGTTTGTTTGTGCTTTTCTTGGTGATTCTTTCTAAGAAAAGGTCATGCAAAATTAGGTGGAAACAAAAAATAGTGGGGGCGTCTTGGGAAAGTCTATAGTCGGAGGGATTGGGAGAGGAAGTGGGTTACAGGGTGCGCAGTTGTTTGGGTGGTCTTTCCAACGTGAAAACGAAGCTAAATGTGATCTCTATGGGTCCTCAAGAAAGGCTAACGGACACGTTGTCTCTCAATTCTTTCCACACCCGAGCTTTTTCCAACGTAAGCTAAGTCCGCCATTCTTACGAAGAGTCCTGTTTCAACAACTCCCGGAAGAGCCTTCAGTTCAGCTGCCAACCTCGACGGATCTTCAATCGGGCCAAAGCGGACATCCAAAATCACATTGCCATTATCCGTTATGACTGGCCCAACTTTCCCCTTCGCCTCCCTCAGAACTGGTTCTCCGCCCCTCTTCTGAATCTTGAGCATGATGGGTCTTGCCGCAAATGGCAATGCCTCCAATGGAACTGGGTGGTTGTTCTCACCTAGAACTCGGACTTTTTTGCTTTCGTCTGCAATGATTATGAGTTTTTTGGATGCTGATGCAACTATCTTTTCGCGGGTGAGGGCTCCTCCCATGCCCTTTATCAGATCCAAGTTCCTGTCCATCTGGTCTGCGCCGTCGATCGCTAGGTCAAGTTTCGGGTGCTCATCCAGGGTTGTTATCTGTATTCCATGAGTTGCTGCTAGCATTAATGCTTGGTAAGAGGTTGGAACGGCCAAAATACTCAGTCGCTCGCGTCTTACCTTCTTTCCTAACTCCTCGATGGCGTAGGCGGCAGTGCTTCCACTTCCTAAACCTATGACAAAGCCATTCTCGACGTTTCCTATTGCCTCCAACGCCGCGTTCTTCTTCGCTCTTTCCACATGTGCGTTCTCAAGACTCAATTTCCATCTGTCCCAATCTGTCTAAGACCTTCTCCACTTCGTTCCTGATTTCTTCTATTCTTTTCTCCGCATCTGTCTTTGGACTTGGTTTGGGCGGAGTTTTCCTTTTCTTCTTCGCTTTCTCCTCTGGCTTCGTGGGTGTCTGGGTGTCCTGGGGCTGTATGGCTATTTCCTTTATCGATCTTGTCTCCGCTTTGGTGCGCAGTTCTTCGATTTTTCCGCTTATTTCGTCGAAGCGCTCGCTGAAGAGCTTCATCAAGTCTTCCTGCATGGCTTCAAGCTCGTGAAGGGCTACTACGGATTCGTCTTTTGAAATGGCGTCTTTTACCGTCATCATTCTTGATTTGTAGGTTTGTGCAAGTCTTTCCCTTTCTTCCTCGGTGATCTTTCCTTCTGCATGGGCTTCGTACAACCGTCGAATTGCATCGCTCAAGATTTCTCTTTCCAGGTCCAAGGTTCTCAGTTCCCCTTTGGCCCGTTGTGCGTCATCAGAAGAAACGCTTTTACCCATCTTAAACGGCAAGCCAGTGAAGGCTTTTTCTGTTTTTTCCAGTTCGAGTACTTTCCTTCTTTTTCTCCGTCTTGTTGTAACGTAGACTACTATTGCGCAGATGATGATGGCCCCTACTGTAACAAAGGCAATTATCAGGAGGTCATCAGAGAGCAATGGTTTTCCTCTCTATCCTCATTGTTGTTTGTCAATATATAAATTATTTTTTTTCGGTTTCACGCACTTTAAGGATGGAAAAAGTCTATTTTCGAAAATACAAGTACTTGCATGACTCTTATTGTTTTCTAGTTTAGAGGACGCTCCCTTCAAACACGTAAGAAAGATGCTTTGGGGACGATGAAGGCCACCGTTGTTCGGATTAGTCGAACTCTGTGCGAGATATCGCTATGAAGACCAGGCTGAGTATTGCAAGTATCAAGACAGGTATTCCCAACGCTGCTTCAAGAAAGGCTCTATGTCTAGCCGCGGCGAACGCTATGACGTCGACGAATCCTGAAAGCATGATCAAAGACGTTCCAAGTAAGGCTATTTCGTAGTATATCTTTTTCAGAGCGGCTATTCCGCCTATCAGTCCGAACACGAATCCAACGAAAGCAATCAATCCTAGCAGGAATAGCCAATCATGTCGATAGAAGGACGATGCATACGTAAGTACTCCTAGAATTCCAACGAAAGCGCAGATGCAAGCGTCGATTATTGCCAGGATGCCTCCTGCCAGTGGAAGATGGGAGCTTCTTATTCTCATGGTGGGCGTGATTTCGATGGGTGCGCCGCAGTGAGGGCAGAAAACGGATTCTTCTGGAACGTTATCCCCGCATTTTGGACAGTGCAAGACCATAGTGGGTCAACATTACTAGTTACTTTCCATCACGTATTTTAAGTTATATGGATGATACTTCTATCGTGGGAAGAACGCAGATAATTGATGGTAATCATCATCGAATCCATAAGAGAACTGCATTCTCGGTACTACGTGCTTTTCCCTTGTCTGGTTTGGACTGTTTTCTTTGATTGGAGCCTCGGGCGGGATTTGGACCCGCGACCCCCGCCTTACCAAGGCGGAGCATACAGTATTCAACCTTGCGTTCAAACTTTGTTGAATATCTCAACTCCCAGAGCCTCGGTGACAAGTATAAGCGGGACTTAATCGCTTACCTCGACAGATGGGTAATGCGTCCGATCTCTGCTCCATCAGATATATTTCGATTATTCTCTGAGATCAAGGCTGGTCGAGAGCATTTATGGAAGGGCTTAAGGGTTCTATTCAACTATCTTGAGGCTGTAGGAGTCAGCAAAGATTTTCTGGATGGGCTACGGAAAGCTTTGCCCAAAGTTCAAAGTGGTATAGATTTGCAGATTCCAGATGAAACGAGCATTCTGGAATCATTGAGGAAACTGATCTCTATCCCAAAGGGCTATGATGCTCTCTACCATCTTCTTTTAGATTCTGGGCTCAGATTGATTGAAGCGGTTAAGGTTCTCAACGAGTTCAAAGGCGCGGAGAAAATCAATGGCTTCTATAGAGTTCCCGTTGGAATGTTCAGAGGCTCAAAGCAAGCCTATTATGCCTATTTCACAGAGGCCACGTATCAGAAGATGCAAGTCAGAACTGAGCCCATTAAGCCCGTAAACGCATCTCATTATTTCGACAAGAAAGGATTCATAAATCCTAAATATCTCAGAAAATTCGCCTTTGACAAGATGATAGAGCTTGAAGTCCCAGAATCCGTGGCGGACTTCATTGAGGGAAGAGTAGCCAAGCGAATCGGAGCAAAACATTACATGGCTCTAGCAAGACAAGCCAATGGCTTCTATGGAAAATATGCGGAATACTTGAAAGGGCTGTATCAGAAATGATGCTATACATGTGTGATGCAATTCCCATCATCATATTCGATACGGTTAAATCTCTCGGTGCTCACCTTTATCCCACGGGGTGATGAATGAAATGCCTACTAAGAAAGAAGAGATGGCTCATGTCAAATTGAAAGAGAAGCTTGACCGCATACCCGCTGGATTGGACTTCTATTATGGAGTGAAATATCTATATCCCACTTGCCTCAAGTGTGACGGCATTCTGAGCAAGGCTCAAGGCTCTTCTGATCTGATTTGCCTCAAGTGTGAAGCTAGATATGAATTGAAAGCGCAAGTGAAATGATTGTTTGACCGAGAGATGCTGAAGGAAGGAGACGCGATTGCGAAGCGGTTCTATGAAGCGCAAACGCAAGGCTCCAAGAAATTCAACCTTGAGATGGAAGCCTTCTGCAAGAAGGTTTGGGAGCCTTGGATCAATGCGGGAAAATGGATTCTCATAGATTTAACACAACCTAAAACCGCAAGTTTTCAGATCGAAGAAAAGCCTTGGACGCCTGAAATTAAGAAAGAAGTGAGGAATTATTTTAACACCTTCAAATTTCCTCACGACTTTGAGATCATTCGGAACGTTGAGCATTGGATTTGCGACTATAAGTTCAAGTGCAAAACTTCAGACGGCATTGGGATTGAGAGGGAAGACTATGATAAATATTTCAATTCAGAAATCCCTTGCTTTTTGCTCTTCATTTGGGCTAATGATAAGAAGAAGCGCTTTATCCATTGGGTTCACAATCCATCAAAATATAAAGTGAAAGATTATGGGACGGAGGCGGAGTTTTACGACATAACTGAAGATTGTATTGAGCCAGCTCTGTGTGATGTTCCACTGAAAGGGCCAATTCCGAAAGGTCTTAGAAGATATTGGGCTTGGAGACTCAGATTGAATGAGCTAGCATCAGATGAGTGGTATCCCGAGACGTTTGGGCCAACTGAGGCGAATTTCAAGAAAGTCAGGGATGATTTCAATCGGGATGTAGAACTTCGTGACAGCATTGGTATTGTGAGACGGATAACTTATGACCGAATAGATCGCATGGAAGGCTGGGATGCTCGGGTTCTGAAGCCCATTCAACCTCATAGGCGAATGGAGAAAGTCTCGATTCTGGGCTTTGACACTGAATTTCATGACGACAAGCTTCTAAGCGTGCAATTGGCTCTCATAGATAATCAAGGCGACATGAAATCTAAATGCATTCTCGGCAACCTTGAGGGCTACGATGCTAAAAGGCTCCTGAGAGATGCCTTGGATTTCATGCTGGAAAATGGAGTTCAGCCTTTCAACCGCATTTATCTCATTGCGCATTTTTCAATCGCCGACATTGGGCACCTATCAGGTCATCTCAAAGATTTCAAGTTTCGAGAGATCAATCGTGCTATGCATGCCGAATACGTAATACAGGAAGACCATAAGGAGAAAGAGGTCGAAACTGAAGATGTGAGCCTTGGAGATTTCAAACTCAAAATAATCGATCTGTTCGCCTTCTATCCGAGCGCATTGAAGAAGATCGGAGAGATGGTGAGGCTCCCAAAACTTGATGCTGATAGAGAGCATATCCTAGACCTATACGACAAAGAGCCCATGAGATTCCGAGAGTACGCGGTTCGAGACTCTGAGATAACCCTGAAAGCCTTTCTGGGCTTGCGGGATTCCTTATGGAGCAAGTATGAGGTTGAGCTTCTGAAATGTCCGAGTGTTGCCACTGTCGCAAGTAATATCTTCCGCATCAATTATCTCCATGAAATCGCTGTTCGCTATGCCGACATAACCAAGTATCAATCTTACAGGACAAAGAAGGGCGAATGGTCAAAGAGGCGAGTGAAAGAATCCCGATACGCGGGAAGCCTAGACCTGAGGAAGCAAGCGCTTCTCTGCTATTGGGGTGGAAGGGCTGAGTGCTACGTTCACGGATTCATAGAGGGCAAATTCAGGTTGTATGACGCTGCGAGCCTTTATCCCTCCGCTTCAATGCTTCAGCCCTTACCCAGCAAGGAGACCGAATGGATCGCCATCACCAAGCGAAACATGAAAGAGAAAGCCCTCGAAGGCTACGTATGCGTTGAATTTGAGTTTCCAGAGAGCGCTAGGTATCCATGCCTTCCCGTTCACGGTCTTCTGAATGATAGGCTCTATTTCCCGTTAAGGGGAATCTCATACTGCACAATGAGTGAAGTCAGAGAGGCTTTCCGTTTGGGGTGCAGGATCAAGAATATTCATGGATACGGATTCATGGCATCCAAAAAGGAAATCGATCATGACTTGAAGGCTTTCATGAAGGATATGCTGAAGCTTAAGGCCCAGAGCCCTAAGGGAAGCCTTGAACATGAAACCCATAAGCTGATTGCGAATGCATTGATTGGCAAGCTAGCCCAGCGAAGACCTGAAGACAATCTCGACTATGCTCAAGAGCTTTTCATAGCTCATGGGGTTCCGCTTGACCGAAAGCCAAGGGGTAGAGAGAAGGTGGGCTCGACATGGGCTCCTGAATGGGCTTCGATGATTCTGGGAAAGGCAAGAGCCCTAATGAGCCAATTCATAAATAAAGGAGCCTTGATGACCGTGACCGATTCGGTACTATTACCAGACAATGCGGAGATAGAATGTGAAGCCCTAAACGAGTTGCGAAAGGTTGAAAGCGATCTGGTTGCAGAGCCCTATAGCATTGAAAGGGCTTTGCTCGTTAGAACAAGGCTTTACGCTTTGATGGATGGGAAGGGTGAAATCGTCAAAGAAGCCCATCACGCGGTTCACCTGAGCCCTGACCAAGTTAAGGAAATCTTCAAGAAAGCCTTGGAGTTGGGTCGTGACCCTGACATCAAGGGCCTCCGAGACCACATAATAGGGCTCAGAGAGGCATTGCGCACAGGTAAGCCCTTAGGAAGTGCAGAGCCCAAACCTTCCAGAATCTATTTCCGATGGGATTGGAAGCGAAACTTAGCCAATCCAGCGATTAATATGTTCAGAGAATCTTCTGATACTGAGCCCATAAAGGATGTTGTGAGATCTGAGGCTGACGCGTTCGCGGTTATGAAGCATCAAAGGGCTAAAGCCAAGCGAGGAAGACCGAGAGGCTATTCATTGGAACTTGTTGAACGGGTGAAGGCCCTGAAACATCAAGGAAATTCATATAGGGAAATAGCCAAGGCGCTGGACATATCCCTAGGCAAGGTTCAAAGGATTCTGGATAGAAATCAAGTCGTAAAGTAAGCTTCCTAAATAGGGGAGCCCATTCATAGAGTTTCGGGGAAATTTGAGGGTATCGGGGTATCGCCTCTACAGGGCGCTGGGTCACCTTGAATGGGCTCTGAATTGGGCTCATTTCAGCAAAAGCGCCACGATTTGCACGACAGTTTTATCATTGAGCTTTCTGTAATCAGCTCATACTTGAGGTTGCACGAAGAATAAAGGTGAGAGGGCTCATTCCTAGTCCTAATCATAGTAATAAGGCAAAATTTAAATCCTTCTAGTAATATATTCAATTTCTGAGGTTAAAACATGAAAAGAGCGGAATATCGGATAAAAATAAAAGATCACAACAAGTCAGAGCAAATCTTGGATGAAATTGATAACTTCTTTATTGAGATGGGACAGAAATATCCATGTCTTGAAGTCAGCACATGATTTATCCCTAAGGCCCTAAGATAGCACGACTGTATCGGAATTGATGATGGTATTAGTCCACTTGATATATAGCATTATTTTCGATACAGTTAAATATCGCCTCCACATCATAGTCTCACGGAGATGATTGAAGGTGCCGAAAGATGGGTTCACGGTCATAACGGTATCAAAGGCTTTGAAAGATAGGCTAGCCTCAACCGCAATGGAAATGGGCTTTAAGGGAGTTCCAAGATTGCTGGATGCTTTCTTGAACGGTACTAGTAATGGTACTAGTACAGCGAAAAGCTCAGATTTGCCTCCATTTCAGAATTTGGAGCCTCGGGCGGGATTTGGACCCGCGACCCCCGCCTTACCAAGGCGGAGCCCCACCAGGCTAGGCTACCGAGGCACGATCGCGCACATACTAGTGGTGGAACGGTTTTTACGTTTTAAAGATTCCGTAAGGCTAAGCTGTTAAATAAATATAATAGGGGGATGCAGATTCAGGATTTGGGTCTTTGGCTTTGCGGGGGTGTCCGAGCTTGGCCAAAGGAGACAGGCTTAGGAGAACGTCGCTTGTCGTTTGGGCGATGTTTTGAGGGACCTGTTGCCGCAGGGCTGCATGGGTTCAAACCCCATCCCCCGCACCATCAACATTGTTTTGGATGAACCTCCGTGGTGGGGTTACTCTGGCTTTCTGAAGATTCTGAGGCCGTCTCTTTCCGTGACGTATTCGAAAAGCGTGCGCACTATGTTCTCTGATTCAGGCAAAACATGGCAAAGTGAACCAAGAGTATCAAGAACTCCTTCCTAATGAGTAAGACACTCTGCTCTGAAAAATCTTGACTCAAGGGGCCGGCACATGGGCTGATCTAGAGCGAAAGACAAGTCAGGACAGTTGCCTGCTAAGAACCTATTTTGTGACAAGATTTAAATCAGACTTCACGCCCCGTACAGACCAATGCAAGGTGAACCTAAATCGAAGACAGGGAAAAACTGTTTAAGCTGATTGAGGAACACATAAAGATCGCAAATGAGGACGTTCATAGCCTCACTGAGCTGGAAAAGAGAGTCAACCTTTCCGCTGCAAAGCTGCTCGTAAATGAAATTAAGCTAGATTCAAAAAAGCATGTTGAAATCCTGACAGCGATACTGGATGCTCTTCTAAATTGTTGTCCCCCATCAAAGACGCTGTGGGAGTACAAACTGGACAGTTACATAGATCCAATTCTGGTGAAAAAAGAACTTGAAAACCATGTGAAAATGGAAACTGACGTTCTGATGCATGTAAAAAGAGAAATCAGCGGTACACAAGACGAAGGCTTGAAACTGCTCTTCCAACATATCGCTGAAGACGAAAAGAAACACCGTAAGATAATGGAAGCAATTATCAAGAACATGTAAGAGCTTAGTCGCTGTGTGCCCTCACCGTTCAATTCCCCAGATGGAGACGTCGCATCGCGCGCGCATGAGTGCAATGATGAAGAAAGTGCGACGCAAAGCAAAAGCTGAGATCATTAGTAAGCTATTGCGAGAAAGGCTTGAAGCGCAAGACAGCAGAAAAACAAGATAGGAAGTAACGGAGTAAGTTTGTTGTATTGGGCTTAGTACGCTCAAAGAATACTATCACAATCAGGCAAGTTGATACTGATGAACTTAAAAGCAAATTGGCGAGGAAATCTAGTCTGGGTCGTTAAGGTCAACCTTGCCTTTCTTCTGATCAACACATCAGTGCTCCTCTTGCTAGGACGCCTTTCATGGCTTGATTTCGCATTTGTCGCTTGGGCTAGTCATTTCTCGATGATGCTTCTCCTGGAGGCAGGCATCCTCTTTCTCACCGGAGGACTAGTAGCTCTCTCTTCTTCAATCTTCGCTAGCAAAGTCAGAGAGTATGTATTTCATTCCGATGAGGTGTGGACAGCTGAGGAGCATGCAAAGAGCGGGAAAAAAGCCAATGTGATCCTCTTGGAGGGGCTTGCACTCTTTTTGGAATCTCTAATCCTCTCTGTCTTGATTTTGTAGGTTGAAAAACATCAAAAAAAGGAAGGGGGTTTATTGGGACTTCTTTCTGGGCATGAAGACTGTGACAACGCCAATAAGAATGGCGATTACCAAAGCTGCAACGGCAATGTAAGTCATTGTGTTCAACGAGTTTTGTAGGTTGCTCACTTGGTTCTGTAGTGTGTCGGTGTCGTTTTGCAGTCCTGTTATGAGGTTGTAGTAGGGCGCAAGCGTGTCTTGCATTGTGGTGACGTTTAGCATTCTCACATACTTCCATTCGCTTCCTGCCGGGGCAAGGCCATCAAAGAGATAGTAATAGAACGTTCCATTGGTCGGCGGTGTTGCAGTGAAAGTATACCAGCCGTTCAAGTCTGTTGTTGTCCCGGCGACAATTTCGGAGGCGGAAGCATAAGTGGTGTTGTCTGTCGTTACCATTAGCTGGAGTTCCCTGCTTGGCATTGGGTTCCCATCAGAATCGGTGTAGTATCCTGATATTGCATTTGACATCCCAAGAGTGAAAGACGAAATCGTTGGTGGTGGGGGGGGTCCAGGCGTGGTGTAGCCAGCTTTTTCGAGGTACTCCCTGGCTTTGGCAAGGTCATATGGTCTTGCAGCAATCGACGAATTGTAGAGTGGTTGTGTCGGTAGCATGACTGTGGCACCCGGGTCTCCATAACCTGCAAGCAAATTATCGATTATCAGCTGCCTTGGGATGGCATAGTCGAGGGCGATTCTGACATATTTACCTGCCTCTGCTGCTCTTGAAGGATCGACTCTTCCAAGCGGAGTATCGACGCCAGTCCCGATTATCGGATGCTGCAGGTTGTAGCCGAACTCCTGTCTTCCTGTACCTTCGTGCAGCAGCACTCTTCCCCACGATGGGTCAATGGTTGGAATATCCACTTGCATCTGGTAGTTGGCGTCAAGCATGTCAACCTCTCCATTCTTCAACGCAGCTAAAGCCCCGGTCTTGTCAGCGATGAACCTGACGTAGTAATCATTCACTTGGAACATGCCATCCAACTCGAGCGCCGTTTTGTTCCAGTAGTCGTTGAACTTTTGCATGTGTACAACCTGTGTGACTGGATTGAAGTTTACCCATTTGTATGGACCAGTTCCCACAGGCCCAGTGTAGCTGCCAACACCTGGGATTACCATTTCTCCTTGTCCCGTGTTGAACGGTGTGGCCGACCATTCAGCAGTTTGTATCTTCTCAAAGATGTGTTTTGGAATTATGTTGTTTGCGAGGGTAAGCAAGTATGGGTCGAAGTAGCCATACGGTTTGCCAAGGGTCAGTACCGGTAGATTGAATTTAACGGTATAAGGATCCACAGCTGTGATGGTACCGTATCTTGAACCGTTTCCTAGGAACGTCGAAGTTCCATTCTCCCATGTGAACTTCACATTGTCTCCGTAAACGTTTCGATAGTATCCAACGAATTGAGAGGCCGTCTCAGGGTTCATTAGAGCCCAAAGGGAGAACAGAATGTCGTCTGCACTGAAGAGGTAGCCGTCATGCCATTTGACGCCATGTCTCAGATTGTAGGTCCAGTTGAAACCGTCTGCACTTTTCTCCCATGACGTTAGCAGACCAGGGGTTGCCAAATCTGATAGGTCATTGTTCGTAACTGCCAGCCCACTGTAGAGGCAGGAGATTATTATGGTGTCGTACCAAGAGTTGGAGAGAGGCGGGATTAGTGATTGGATTTCCCCTGTTGAGCAGTATACAACTGAGCTTTTGCCTTTCAACCACTCAGGATTTGGCTGCGCATTAAAGTATAACCAGCCTTCACCGTTTGCTGTCTGGCCGAAATTGCTCAACGCAGGATTGACTATAGCAGGCGCGCTCTGATACACGATCTGTGAAGACGGCATTTCATCCATGTATAGCGATTGCCAAGCCTGGAGGCTTTGATTCTGAGTATCAACGTCAGTCGCTGTTATGAACTGATCCAAGAGAAGGTTGCTCTGAGTCGTGTTATAGAGGTAGTAGTTTTGTCCATCAGGTGCAAAGAAATCTGATCCACCGTACAAAACCTGCCGTGGTTCCGGATTCAACCCGGGTGTCCAGCCAAGGGAGAGAACGTCAAAACCCCCGTCCTCGAATTTCTTGCCTACCATGTCTCGGGGGGGAGTAAGAACGCGGTCATAGACACTGGCCCAACCAAGGTACACTACTCTGGCATCAATGCCTAGAAGTCTCAACGAGTTCGCGAATATCTGTGACCATTGACGTCTGACCATGTTTGCGTTTCCTGGGGCGATTATAGTGATTTTGAAAAGCCATTGATCTTCCGCCCTTACAGAAGACAAAGGTAATAGTATAGAAGTCGTCATTGTGATTATCGAAAGCAATACAACGATTTTTCTCAGTTTGTTCATTTTTCTTTCCTTCGGTTTCCTTTTTGGAAGCAACATATATTTATCACTTGTTCTTGGAAAGAGGGCTCTGGCAGATTCCATAAAAGCTTAATTAGCAACATTACAGCAAGATATCACTGATACTCTACTTGAGTTGAGAGTATTGACCCAAGACAAATCTGGCTTAGGCCGAAGGCTAATGGAACGCATTAAATTATTCTTGAGTAGCTCAATGTTCCGTTACATAATCCGCAGATTGCTATACATGATTCCTGTTGCATTGGGCATTTCTATTATAGCCTTCATAACCATGTATGCGGCCGGAGATCCAATCAGCATAATTAGACTGGGCAAGGGCAATATCACGCCCGATACCATTGAGGCACTTAGAGTATACTATGGCCTTGACAAACCAGTGCCAGTTCAGTATGTTAACTGGATCGCGAATGTTTTGCAGTTTAACTTTGGAAGATCCTTGCGAGGAGGTCAACCGGTAAACCTGATCATAGGAAATTGGTTTTGGGAGACAGTAAAACTTCAGCTAGTCTCGATTGCGATAGCCTTGGGAATATCGATACCAGTAGGGATAATGTCGGCAAGAAAGCAATACTCAAAGCAAGATGTAGTCGTGACTTCCTTCTCTTTATTTGGAGTTTCCATGCCTACGTTTTGGCTGGGAATCATATTAATAATCGTTTTTTCGTTCAATCTTGGTTGGCTGCCTTCCGGTGGTTCGGCAGGTGACCCGAAACTCTGGTGGAATAATCCAGTTCTAGATTCAATCGCGCATTTAATCATGCCAGTCACGGTCCTTGTCTACGTTCAGCTAGCCCAGAATATCCGCTTGATACGCGCGAACATGCTGGAAATCCTGAGATCAGACTACATACTTGCGGCTAGGGCAAGCGGCATCAGCGAACGCAAGATAGTATACAAATATGCCCTTAGAAACGCGATCGGTCCAGTGATTACGTTTCTGGGAATATCTCTGGGGACGATTATAGCTGGCGCACCCATGACCGAATACGTTTTCAGCTGGCCTGGTCTCGGTCGAAGATTTGTTCAAGCCACCACTGACCTGGATTTCCCTGTTGTGATGGCTATTACAATGATAATAACCGTGATGGCGCTGATAGCCAACCTTATCGTGGACATAAGCTACATCTATCTTGATCCAAGGATAAGGATTGAAAAAGGCAAGTGAATGAATGGCCAAGACTGAAAACAAAGAAACTATGAAATACAAGCGAAGATCAGCCAGTCAGTGGGCAGTGGCTTGGAGGAGATTCAGAAGAAACAGAGCAGGCCTGGCCGGGCTAGTAATCGTTGTCTTTGTATTTTTCGTTGGAGCTTTTGGAGGATTCTTTGCCCCCTATCCAGCCAGACCGGACCCAAACGCCTACGCGCCATTCTACAGAAGTGAGTCAAAGTCTCCTCCCAGCTGGAAATACATGTTCGGAACGTCGACGGGCGGTACGGACATTCTCAGCGATGTCATTCATGGAACTAAATACACACTTTACGTGGGCATATTGGTGACATTGATAACAATCGCCGTCGCAGTAGTTGTGGGCTCGATAGCCGGATTCTACGGTGGTTGGGTTGACAACATTCTCATGAGAACCACAGAAGTATTCCTAGTTTTTCCGTCATTGCTTTTCATATTGGTTTTTGTTAGGGTGTTCACACTCACAATAGGAGACCCGTTTTGGACAATTCCACTGATAGGCCTAAGAATCCCTTCAGGCCTTACAATAGTCACCTTGGTTTTGGGGGCCTTCAACTGGGCATCCAACGCAAGAATGGTGCGGGGCGAGTTTTTCAGAGTGAGAGAGCTTGAATTCGTTGAGGCTGAGAAAGCACTAGGAGCTAGCAACATGAGGATAATCTTCAAACACATATTGCCAAACATATTGTCATCGCTGATAGTTGTTACTAGCCTGACGATCGCGTATGCCATTCTCGTGGAAGCGGCAGTCAGCTTCTTGGGCTTCGGGGACGTGAATACTGTGACCTGGGGACAAATACTCCAAGAAAATTGGTCAGAAACCAGGAATGTCTGGTGGGCAGAAGTCTTTCCAGGGCTAGCTATTCTGATCACAGTATTTGGTTTCAACCTGCTAGGTGACGGATTGTCTGACGCCCTGAACCCGAGACTACGCGATTGAGGAAGTATCCGCATGGAAGACAACATATTGCACGTCGAAGGGTTGAAGACGTACTTCTTCACCGAAGCAGGGGTAGTCAAGGCTATAGACGGCGTCTCTTTCACTCTAGGTCGAGGAGAATCCCTCGGGCTTGTGGGTGAATCAGGGTCTGGTAAGACAGTGACTGCTCTCTCTGTTCTAAGAATCGTTCCAAAGCCGGGCAGGATCATAGCCGGAAAGATTGAATATGATGGAGGCGACCTCCTAAAGAAAACCGACAGGGAAATGCAGAAGATAAGGGGCAAAGACATCGGAACAATCTTCCAAGATCCTTCATCATCGCTGAATCCCGTATACAACATTGAAACGCAGATTAGAGACGTCATCTTGGCTCACGAAAAACTCTCCACAAAAGCTTGTAGAAGCAGAATAATCAAGCTCCTTGAGTTGGTCGGGATTCCTGAAATAGAGACTAGAATGCGAGAATATCCGCATCAATTCAGCGGTGGCATGAAACAGCGCGTTGCGATTGCCAGAGCCTTGGCCTGCGAACCCAAACTCTTGTTCGCCGATGAGCCAACTACGAGTCTGGATGTCACGATACAGGCCCAGGTTCTAGACCTCTTGAATGAACTAAAGAGGAGGCTTGGGATGTCACTTGTAATGATCACTCATGATATGGGGATAATCGCGAAGATGACAACAAGAGTTGTAGTTCTGTATGCAGGTCTGGTTTGCGAAATAGCCAAAACCATGGATCTTTTTGAACACCCTGGGCACCCATACACAGAAGCATTGCTTGGGGCAGTTCCAAGGTTAGATATGAGGAAGGCTTTGCGACTAATCCCTGGAAACATCCCGAATCTTATTGACCCGCCTTCAGGTTGTCGCTTCCACCCAAGATGCAAATATGCCACGAAGAGATGCGAAATAGAAGTCCCCTCATTAGAGGAAACAGAACAGGGACATCAAGTCGCATGTCACGAATGGCGAAACATCAAATTGAAGGGAGAAAAAGTCAGCAATGGCCAATAACGACCTTATCATTGTCAAGAACTTGGTCAAGTACTTCCCAGTCTTCTCTAAAGGAGTATTGCTCAAGAAGCAAACAGGTAATGTACATGCTGTCGACAATATCAGCTTCACAATCAACAAAAAGGAGACTTTTGCTCTAGTTGGAGAAAGTGGATGTGGAAAAACCACCACTGCAAGGCTGATATTGAACCTAATAGAACCAACATCAGGGCAAGTTTTCTTTGAAGAAGAGAACGTATTGGAGAAGTTCCGAGGCTCTGACAGAAAGGAGAAACATGGATTGAGAAGAAAAATGCAGCTAATCTTCCAAAACCCATATGGCTCACTTGACCCGCGAATGACGGTGTTTGACATCATCTCCGAACCATTCATAATCCACAAACACATCGCCAAGGACAAGTGGAAAGACCAAGTCTACAAACTTCTCGAACTTGTGGGACTTGAGGAATACCATGCAGAAAGGTATCCACATGAATTCAGTGGTGGACAAAGGCAGAGAATATGTATAGCCCGAGCTCTAGCTGTTGAGCCGCAATTTCTGATTGCCGATGAACCTGTTTCCTCCCTAGATGTGTCGATAAGGGCGCAGATCCTCAATCTACTTGCAGATCTTCAAACCAGAATAGGACTCACTTACCTGTACATATCGCATGACTTGAGTTCTGTTAGGCAAATCAGCCATAGAGTGGCAGTCATGTACTTAGGCAAGATAGTTGAGCTGGCAAACACCGATGAGGTTTTCGATAGTCCCCTTCATCCATACACAAAGGCGTTAATAGAAGCCGTTCCAATCCCGGACCCGAGAACAAAGAGCATGAAAATACTGTTACGTGGAGAAGTGCCAAGTCCCATTAACCCTCCCTCGGGTTGCCGCTTCCACCCAAGATGCAAATATGCACAGGGAATCTGCAGCGAGAAGGAACCAGTGTTAGAAGAACTGAAAAAGGAGCATTTCGTGGCCTGCTATTTCCCCATTAATGAGTGAAAGCCGACACGCGGACGAGCATTTGATCTGTATCAGAGTCGGACAGGTTAGATGCTCTCGTTCTACCTTCTACCTGTAGTCTTCCATCGCGATGATCTCTTTAGGCAGCAGTTTGATGTTTTCACCACAATAAGGGTAGAGCCTAAAATCTGGTAGCAGTGGCTTTCCGCATGAAGGACATGAATTCTGGGATTTCACTCTTTCCCCGATTTTCCTGCTTCGAGACGATACTCCCCAGAATCGGGTGCGTTTTAAACACTGACTTTTTAAGAAAAAGAGGGAGCTGCGGGAGGCATCTCCACTTGGGTCGGGTTCAAATCCCAGCGACCCCACCATAACAAGGCAGGCAATAGAAAAAAAGGGGAATTGCGGGAGACACTGAGACAGTGGCGACATCGCCATCTGAACCCGAGTTCAAACCCCATCCCCCGCACCACTATTTACTTCAGTAGTTTCAGAAACTCTTCCTTGGTCAGTCCCGCTTGCTGCATGATTGACGAAAGTGTTCCCTTCTTGATGGTTTCGTGGCGTGGAACTGTGATTTTATGTTTTCCATCTGTAAGATATATGTGACTGCCTTTTTGGTGAACTGCTCTGAATCCAACTTTGCTGAGAGCTTTGACGACCTTGCGCCACGAAGGGAAGGCAGCTTTTCAGACAGTTATCTCCACCAGCTCCCTTTTCCGTTTAAGCTGGTTTAGTTCTTCAGGGAATGCTTCCAAATATCCCTCGATGGCTTCCCGCATATTGGCAAGCGCTTCCTTGCGATTTTCTCCTTGGCTTATGACGCCGGGAAGCTCTACGCATTGGGTCGAGTATCCGCCTTCAGTTTCCTCCCTTAATATTACCGTGAACTTTCTGCCTTTGACTTCAACCATTGAATCTACGCCACAATAAGAGGCGCCACTCAGTCGATATAAACCTTGACGTCTGACTCTTAAGCCCATTTCTCAGTTTTCATAACACTAGTTCCTCTGAAGAAAGGAGGCTCTGCGGAGAGACGTCGTCCCATGACATTGTGTTCAACCCCATTCCTCTGCACCAAGAGCCAAGTTTTCCCTATTTGCCAAAACAGCAAGCACAGGTTTTCTTCGAAGCAGATTGAGACAGTCACGAAAGGTGACCACAACACGTGCGTTGCCTTTTATTGCTGCGAGCAGAATCGCTGTGCTAGGAGAAACAGGAAATGACGCCTTTGGTCGAAGAAGAGCCACGAAGCGCTTACCCTTCGGAAAGAGGCAACTGGAAACGTGTCCCTTGGAGTGGTCACTTTTTTCCAGAATGCTAAACTAGGGTGCCCAGATGGTCATTGAAGAAGGAGAGAACATGACCTTCCTTGGAACCCTTAAACGAGAGTTTTCGTTCATAAGAGGAAACTATGCGATTTTGGTGGCAAGCTGGATAATAGTTGATTTTGCCTCGGAGCTTCCAGCCACCTACTTCGGTCTCTACGTGCTTGGACTTGGCGCCACTGAGACCATTCTAGGGGTCATAGGTCTCTCCCAATTCTTGGCTTTGGCTTCATTGCAGTTTCCAGGCGGATACTTGGCGGATAAGTATGGGAGAAAATGGCTCATTTCAACGATGACCTTCGGCGTGGCTCTCAGTTTCATATTCTACGCGGTTGCGCCTTCATGGCATTTCATTCTCATCGGGGCGGTTCTGATGAGCATATTCAACTCGACTTATCAGCCGGCCTTGAACGCGATGGTTTCTGACTCTCTCCCGCCCGAGAGAAGAGGGATGGGGTTCAGCATAGTCATGCTCATAGCAAGCGCTTCCACGACGCCAAGCCCAGTCGTCGCTGGCCTACTGCGTGCTCGCTTCGGCTTAATCGACGGCATGAGAATAGCCTACGGCATCGTCGTGGCTCTGTTTCTGATTGCAGCGTTTTTCAGGCTGTTCTTTTTGAAGGAGACCGTTGTCAGCGCTTCCAAGCCGCATATTAAAGAGATATTCCTGAGTTATCCGGCTGCTCTGAGAGAAAGCTTCGGAGTGTGGAAAAAAGTACCCAAGTCGATGCTCTACTTGTTCCTGTCATTTTCTATAGCGGTCTTCGGGTTCTCGTCCACGAGCCTCTTCACAGTCATCTACGCCACCAGAGTACTCCTCATAGACGAGGTGATGTGGGCTTTCATCATCGCAATTGTGCCTGTGACCACGATTATCCTAGCCATACCAGTAGGCAAGTTCGTTGATAAGTTCAAGAGGAAAATACCTATTCTCGCTTCTACGTTGATCTTCGGGTTAGCGATGTGGTTTTTCGTGAACGGGGATTTGGCGAAAGTTGCTGTATCGCTGGTTCTTCTGGGCGCGGGACAGGTGATGATGAACGCCTCTTTTGGGGCGCTTCAGACTGATTTGACGCCAAAAGAGTTGCGTGGAAGAGTAAGCGGCTTCATCAACTTCGCCAACTTCATAATCATGGCCGTGGGAAGCCTACTGGGCGGATACTTGTATGAGCATGTGTCTCCTCAGGCGCCATTCATGGTTGCCATTGTGGCTGTCGTGCCTTCATTTCTGTTAACACTGGCGTTGGTGAAGGAGCCGAAAACGAGAGAAGAATAGCTCAAGCGCGGCTTCAAGCAAATCAACTCAAAACATGGTTATCAAACGAAAACTAAAAATCTGTCTCTGTAGCGTGAAGTCTATTTCTTCACTAGAGAGATTAGTAGATCTCTAAATTCCTTTTTCATTTCTTGTTGTTTGGCAAATTCCTCATCTGACATCGAGAGGAGCTCCGCGTATTCTTGAACGCTTAACCCTGCAATTAAGTCTAAGTCTTCCAGTTTGGCGATTGCATCCTCAAACTTCTTGGGGCAGCAGTCTTTACTGATCTTTGTTTTTGCATCTATCAATTGGGTGATCTGGTTTTCGCTATATTCCAGCTTGAAACCGAGTTTCTTTAGGGCGCTGAGGACGGTCATTTCCTGTTCTTTGGCTAGTTTCTTGTTCCGAGTGCTCTGCAGGCCTGATGGACCAATGCTGAGATTGAATGTTTCAGCGGTTGTTTGGTAGTAGCTTTCGATTAGGTGTCCAAGGCGTTCTTCTCGGACAACTTCAATTAAGCCTCCGGCGAGGAGTTTTTTTATGTGGTGATAGACGGCTTGTGGGGTGACGTTTAGTTCTTCGGCGACTTGGCTTACGGTCATTTCTTTGACGCGTAGCAGGAACACTATTTTTCTTCTTGTTTCGTCAGCTAGAAGTTGGAATGCTTCTGGGTCGGTTATGGTTTTGAATGGTTTCGTGTTTTCTCTCTCCAGTTAAGTACGTGTTTGTATGAGTATAAAAGTATTTTGTTTAGTTAAACGTAAACTTTATAAGAAGCACTGCATTTGGTATTAAAACGATGATTTGGTTAAGAAAATGGTGATTGAAATGGAGAACCCAAGAAAATGTGAAAACAGACGTGGAATGGACGCGAGCAAGGCGACAGTAGGACACCATGGATTCAGCAGAGCCACAAGCACCGTCAATCATTACTCCTGTGAGGCTAAATCCCCCTCATTGCCCGAGCAAGGCAATGAAATGTACGCTAATCAATTCAAACAAGCGAACCATGAACAATGGTGGCACAGAATAACAGAGAATCTGCGCCACGACATGTGCAGATAGACAAACCGTCTGCCGCTGCAGTCCATGACCCCAATTTTTTGCATCAGATCAATTGTGCCAAGTGTTTTGATGCGCAGGCCATCATAGGCAAAGCTCAAGCTAGGCGTTTTTTGACTCGGATAGATCTTGATGAAGATGTGATGAACCAGCGAGTTATCTGTCTGCTTTGCTTGCAGTTCAGGCTCTGAACAAGGCAGCTATCAGCATATTGCGTGGACTGGTTTCAGCAATATTCTTACAGGATCAGGATGCAGTTGGGTAAAAAGATTGATGGTGAGTGCGTTGACGGCGTATTTGGGATCGGTGGTCCGATGAAGGGCTAGTTAGGCTCTTGGGCGTCGGATCAGAACTTTATGAACATCGGCACGAGCTTTGACGCTAGAATTGCGACTACTACGAGTACTGCTGCATGCTTGAAGCCGGATGAGATTGATTCCTCGCTTATCTTTCCAGCGACGAGTCCTATCAGGTAGCTGTGGAAGATGGATGCTGTAGTGAAAGTTATGACTATTTCGCCCAAGTTCTTAGTGGACTTCGACCCTGTGAGGCCCGCGGTTGTCCCGGTAAACGTTATCATCATGATCGTCGTGGCTACGAGCATTATGGAGGCGAAGTAGGGCATCATCACGTAAGGTCGCACAGCCATTTTCTTTTCCTTATCAACCTCTTGAGTCATGTTGTTGAACCTTGCCAATGCCTCAATCATGGCTATCGTTCCTCCACCTACATCAATGGTTTCCACAAGCAGGAACATGACGATCTGGGTCATCCAGCTTTTGGTTCTCTTCAGGAAGTCCATGATCACTCTTCTAACTGGGAGACCCCAGGAGATCTCCGAGCTTATCTTGCGCAGTTCTTTGCTGAATTCGCCATAGTCGCGGTCAGCTAGGCTTTCAATGCATCTTTCTGGAGACAGTCCAGTTTTTCTAACCTCGGTTAGATCCCTTAGAAAGTTGTTGATGCCTTTCTCGGTACTGGCTTTCTTTGATGAAAGCTTGTTGTGGACCATGGCGGCTGGCGCTGTTGCGATGAACAGTGCTATGGCGGTCGCCATCGGCAAATCCACGATCGAGTGCAGCTGACTGAAGAGGGGAACTTTAACGTATCCCATGAAATCTGTTAACAAGAGGAAAAGCACCACGGCTACTGCGCTGCAGGCGCCGAAGACTTTGTAGGGGCGCATTTCCGAGATCGGAGTTTTGGGCTGCATGCTGTGCGCTAGATAGATGAACACTACGGAGAGCAGAGGTGTGAGAACGTAGGTGTACATGAGCATGGTTGATCCCATGGACAATCCGAGGCTGTAGACTGATTCGACGCTGAACATTATGTAGAAGCAGAGTGACATCATGACCATGACTATTATGAACGTTTCCAGAAGCATCGCAAGTCTCTCAGCTGCAGCCCTTACGCGCAGGGCTCTGACTTTGAAGATGTCTTCCGCTTTTCTCTCTAGAAAGTGGCCTATGTCTCCGCCTATGATTACCGTTGAAGCGTAGCCTGATAGAAAGTCCTTGAAAACTTCCAGCGGGTTCCTCTTTGCTGCTTTCTCAATTGCCGATAGCGGGTCTATTCCGAAGATCTCGACGTCTTTTGTGATTTCCTTGGCTTCGATCTTTGTTGCGGGTAGCATATCTATGTTTGAGAGTCTTTTGAAACTCGAGTATGGCGCTATTCCTCCTGAAGCCATAACGCTGATGTACGTGGCTGCAAAAGGCATCTCTCTTTCCATGTCGCTTGCTCTTTCTCCAGCTTTGTTTATGGGTATCAGCATGAACCCTATCATTACGTAGATTGGGAACGGAACTAGGAACATCATTGGCAGGAAGCCGTAGAGGTAAAGGATGAGTAAGGATATTATCGGGACAGGAAGCGTTGCGACGGCGACGAAAAGCATCAGCGAAACGTAGGTTTCAGGGTAAATCTTGATTTTTGCCCGTTCCAAATAGGTCTTGAATTCTACGACGTTCTTAAGGAAGAATGGAGCGAATCTTCCGAAGACTCGGAGGGACCAGACCTCAAGGCTTTCCTGAAAACGCAATAGGTTTCACCTCTTCGCAAGTGAGGACTTGTCCGAAGGCTTCCTTCGGTCTAGTGTAGTACTCTGCGATCATTGCTGCAACCTCCTTGTAGCTTCTGATGTTCTTTTCCCGCATCCAGTGCAGCATGTTTCGGCGTCTTTCTATTTCCTCAATTAGTTCCTTTCTTGTAATGCCTGTGCGCTCAGAGATCTTGGACAGCATTACGCTCTTTTCGAACGTCTGCAAATAGGTATCCTTGGTCGGATTCCACTTGAGGATGGTTCTGTAATCCTCATAATCTGCGATTTCGTTGACATCAAGGATGCGTCTGAAGGCTTTTCTTTCATTGCCTTTGATCAGGTGCACTCTCTGAACTGACAGGATGATGTTCATCAGTGGAATGTAGGATGAAGAAATGTCCATTGGCTTCTGCGTCAGTCTTTTGATGGCTGAGTCTAGGTTCTCAGCGTGCATGGTGCACATGCCGCCGTGTCCAGTGGCTAATGCTTGGAAGAGAACGTATGCCTCTGCTCCCCTTACCTCTCCCACGATCAGCACGTCGGGTCTGTGCCTCATGGAGGTTTTTACGAGGTCAAACAAGGTTACTTCTCCAATGCTGCTTCCGCTCAAGCCGTAGCTTTGTCTGGCTATGAGTGAAACCCAGTTCTCGTGTGGCAGGTTTAGCTCTGCGGTTTCTTCTATTGTGATTATTTTGCTTCCGGGCCTTATCAGGCATGTCAGAGCGTTCAGAGCCGTCGTTTTTCCCGCGGCGGTTCCGCCCAGAACCATTATTGAGGCTCGGTAATCGAGGCATAGCCACAGGTAGGCTGCCATTTCTTCTGAGAATGTGCCTATGTTGATCAGGTCAA
>Ga0315291_10001577_pt1 | contig 30367 bp, 25 predicted proteins | sample YL17G12_20_MG_FD_203070 | JGI IMG/M metagenome (GOLD analysis project Ga0315291, IMG submission 203070) | Sediment microbial communities from Yellowstone Lake, YNP, Wyoming, USA - YL17G12_20 | ecosystem: Environmental > Aquatic > Freshwater > Lake > Sediment | place: USA: Wyoming | collected...
ATGCTGGCTGCTGAGAAAGGGAGCTTTCTTTTGATCAAAGCCGAAGGGGAGGATGAAAAAGAGGCAACAGAGAAGTTGGCAGAGCTTTTTGACTCGAAGTTCGGTGAGGATTAAAAAAAGATGGTAGAATCTAAAATACTATCCGGGATCCCGGCCTCTCCGGGAATTGGCATGGGTAAAGCCTTTCTTTTAGATCGGGAGAAGGTAACAATAGAGAAACGCAAACTGTCTTTGGATGAGGTTGAAAAAGAGATTGAAAGATTCAAAAAAGGGATAGAGGAGACAAAAAAAGAACTTCTTATGGTTAAAATTAGAGTGGGGAAAAGAGTGGATCCAGAACAAGCCAAGATTTTCGATTTTCAACTTATGATCTTAGAGGATGAGGTAATTAACAACGAAGTGATAAAGAAAATTAAAGAGACTTTGACTAATGCTGAATTTGTTTACAGAAAAACGATTGAAGATACGGTCAAAGCCATCTCCTCATCTAAGGATGATTATATCAAAGAAAGGGTATTTGACATTGAAGCAGTAAGCAACAGGCTTTTATCCCATCTATTGGGGGTAAAGCATTTGCCAGTTTCCAGCATATCCCGTCCCATAGTTTTATTAGCTCGTTCCTTAGGACCTGTGGATGTGGTCCATATGAAAAAGGAGTTGGTCTTGGGATTTGCTACTGATTTGGGAGGGGGGACTTCCCATGTGGCTTTATTAGCCAAATCTTTAGGGATCCCGGCAGTGGTGGGGCTAAAAGATGGCTTTGATCAGGTGAAGGAAGATGAATTTTTGATAATCGATGGGGATAAAGGGGTGGTCATCGTATCCCCGGAGGAAAAGGTATTAAAAGAGTATGAATCTAAACAGGAAAAGATAAAAGAGAAAGAGAAAAAGCTTTTAGAGCTGGTGAGTTTGCCCGGGGAGACTCTGGATGGAAAAAAGATAGAGATCGGAGCTAATGTCGAGCTTCCCGGGGATGTGGAGCAAGCTTTGAATTACGGAGCAGGTGGAGTAGGTCTTTTTCGAACAGAATATCTATATTTATCTAAATCGGATCTGCCTTCTGAGGAAGAACAAACTCAAGCTTACAAAGAAATTGCGGAGAAGATGTATCCTAAATCGGTGGTCTTGAGGACCTTTGATTTGGGCGGGGATAAATTTGGCCAAGACCATAGCCGCATCTATGAAGCCAATCCCTTTTTAGGTTGGAGAGCGATAAGAGCTTGTTTGGCTGTTCCGGAGATCTTCAAAGTCCAATTGCGGGCGATGATGAAAGCCTCTTTCTTAGGGAATATAAAGATAATGTTCCCGATGATCTCCGGGGTGGAGGAGTTAAAAGAAGCCAAATCGATTTTAGAAGAGATAAAAGCCGAGTTGAAATCGAAAAAAATTTCCATCGATGAAAAAGTTGAAATTGGGATAATGGTGGAGATACCTTCAGCCTGTTTGGTTGCCGATTCTTTAGCCCAAGAGTGCGATTTCTTTTCCATCGGGACTAACGATTTGATCCAATATACCTTAGCCGTAGATCGAGGGAACGAAAGAGTGGCACATCTTTATCAGGCTTTTCATCCTTCGGTTTTGAGATTGATCAAGGACACCATCGATGCCGGTCATCGGCATAATATCTGGGTGGGATTGTGCGGCGAGATGGCAGCAAATCCCTTTGCTACAGTTCTTTTAGTGGGGATGGGGATAGATGAGCTTTCCTGTGGGCCCTTAGCCGTTCCCCAGGTAAAAAAGATAATAAGATCGATCAGATACGAGGAGGCTCAAGAGCTTGCGGATGAGGTATTGAGGCAGACTGACCTTTCGGAGATAAAGAAGCTTCTGGAGTACGATTACAAAAAAAGGTTCGGGGCTGAGGAGATTATATGTCTGTATTAGGGGGATGTCGAGGAAATCGAAAGTTGTAGGTGAAGTTGTGGTCTCAAGATGAATAAAAGGATAAAGTACGTAATTGGAAAAGCTTCAACTCAGTTGCCGGTCTCAAAGGTTTTAGAGGCACGACCTTTGAGCTATGGATCGGTGATATTAAACAAAGAGAGATTTATTCAGATTTTGGATGAGATTGGTGGTCGGAAAGATTTTGTGCAATTAAAAATAGGAGATTGACGTGCCCGACTTAAAACGGATTATGGTGGAAGGAGACAAATTCTTTTTCAGTTTTTCTTTTGATATAGGTGAATACAATGGAGGGATGTGGTGGTTACTGATCTATGATACTGACTGTAAAATGATCTTTGACCAACCGTTTGCCTCGTATATGTTCACTTTTAAAGGGAATTATAGAAAAGATATTAGGAAAATCATAGAATATGAGATTTTATATCCGAAAGGTTTCATACCATGAGGGCACATGTTTTCATAACAGATCAAGAAACTTTTCCTGTGGTTAGGGATAATAGTTTCTGGGGAGTCGGAATAAAGGGGATACCAAATACATTTGAAAAGGTAGTTAGAGAAAACCTGAACAACGGTAAGAAACAATATTTTGGAATGATAGGTGATATTTTAGGTACACGAATTGGAGATTTAGTTTTTCTCTACGAACGGCAAGTCGGATTTCACGGTATATATAAAATTGTCAGTGAGCCATTTTTTGATCCTACACCCATTGGGTGTGTTGGCGAGATTTGGCCAATTAGAGTGGAAATTGAATGTCTGAACTATTTTCCTGATCCGGTTCCCGAAGATTATCTGTTTTTAACAAAAGAGTACGAATCAAGATTTTGGGGATGGTTTTATAGAAAGATACAGGGACCAAGAGGTATCAATACGATAAATCCTGAAGCAATCGAAGCACTTATAGAGTTACTTGTAAAAGTTAATGGAAATGTTATCAACAAGCCAGCACAAATTAAACCTTATCCATCCAGTAGTAAAACTAAAATTTCACTCCCTTTAGATCAAGATGGTAAAGTGCACTTGGAAGATATTTTAAGAGCATGGCTTATTTCAAATATTGATAAACCAAATCGAGCAGATTTAAGGGAAATTTTTGGACCAACCGAGGATTTGGAATGGTTTGCTAATAATGTTCCTTATCATGTTACAAGAAAAAACATTGATATTCTTTGTTACCATAAAAACATAAGATATACAGGATACCCGTTGAGGTATAAATTCAGCGTCACGGAGTTAAAACGAGATACGGCTGATGATAAGGACGTTTCACAAGTTATCGAGTACTCTAAATGGGTTGCTGGAAGGCTTGCAGGCAGTGAAATTGAGACCGTGCAACCCATTTTAATAGCATTGGATTTCAATGATACGGCAAAGTTAAAAGCTAAGAGTAGTGATTTTAGTGAGAGAGGGATTATGTTTGTTAAGTATGAAGTTAAGAATAATGATATTTTGTTTACCAAGGTGAGCATATGAGGAGGCTGAGACATCGCGAGAGGGTAAAAGTGTATCACGAAGTTGATGACGAAGGAAACCACCTTTATTGGTTTTCCGATGGAGCCAAAAGAATAGATTTAGACTGGGGAGAGATTGGACACATTCCTAATAGCGACGATTTATTTCCTTACCCAGAAAGAGAGATAGATCTACGATTAGATTACGTTTCTTGGGCCGATGACGGTCCTTGAACCATATTCTATGACAAGTGCTTTTAGAAATGATAATCTAAGAAGAATCTCCTTGCCTATTCTGTATTTTGAGTTTAAAGTTGATTGTGGAAATTTGATTACTTTTGAACAAATAGATTATTAAAACAATGAAAACACAACTTCTTATAAGAAGGCATATTCACTACTCCCGAGTTCATGGAGATTGCCATTCGGGATATCCTATATTCTGGGAACGATAGATGAAAATCGAATGTATAAATTTATCTATAATTTCCCTTCTCTGTTTGGGGATGTTTGGAGGACCATAAAAAAGATTCGGGGCGGAGGAAATTATATGTCTGTATTAGATGACATAAACCAAATCAGAAAGATAGATAAAGACGGGATGTATCGGTTGATTGTCGATTTTCCGAATCAGCTTGAGTATGCTTTAAAGATCTCCAAAAAAGTTGATCTAAAAAGAATAAATGCAAAGAAAATAGAAAACATCGTTGTTGCTGGAATGGGAGGTTCGGCTATCGGAGGGGATCTGGTTAGGTCTTATTTGGCAGAAGAAATCAACCTTCCATTTTTTGTCTGTAAAAATTATACCCTTCCCAAATTCGTTAGCCAAGAAAGCTTGGTCTTTGTCTCCAGCTATTCCGGTAACACTGAGGAGACTTTGTCCGCTTACCAAGATGCCAAAAAGAGAAAAGCCCAGATTATCTCTATTTGCACCAGCGGAAAGCTAAAAGAATTTACTTTGAAAGATGGTTTCCCTTTAGTGGAGATTCCCAAGGGTCTCCCTCCGCGAGCGGCTTTGGGATATGGTTTTGGTCCAATTCTTTTGATTTTGTCACATTTGAAACTGATCAAAAATAAGGTGAATGAAATAAGAAAGACGATTGAGTTTCTGTCCAAGAACGTCACTCAATATAAGATGGAGAAAAATTCCTCTGAAAACAAAGCCAAAGAATTAGCTTTAAAACTTCATCATAAACTTCCCATAATATATGCCTCAGTCGATTTTTTCGATGCGGTGGCTTATAGATGGAAATGTCAGATCTGTGAGAATTCCAAAATGCTTGCCTATTCCAACATTTTTCCGGAGTTCAATCATAATGAATTGGTTGGTTGGAACATTTTAAATGGGTGGGAAGATAAGCTGATTGTAATTATGTTAAAAGATAGGGGAGACCATCCTCGAATAAAAAGAAGAATACAGATCGTTAAAGAGATTCTTTTGGATAAAAAGATTTGTGTGATCGAGGTGGAGAGTAAAGGAGAAAACCTTTTGTCCCGAATCTTATCTTTAATCCAATTAGGAGATTTTGTGAGTTTCTATTTGGCTATTTTGAATAGAGTCAATCCCACGCCAGTAAAGGTAATAGATTTTTTAAAGTCTAAGTTAGCTAAAGAATGACTTTTCTTATATCATTTAACTGTGTAGCCAAACCTTTACACTTCGTCCTGAGCTCAGTGTCGAAGGATGGTTTGGCTGGCAAGCCATTAAGGGATTGTTGAAAAGGTCCAGAAGATGTTGCGATATGGTGAAGGTGGTTAATGTAGGGACAGCCCTTGTGGCTGTCCGCATTGTAGTTAGGACAGGGACAAGCCCTGTCCCTACAGGGAACCTCCTTCCCTGTGATGGTTTTTCAACACGCCCTTGAAGGCATGCCTAAGGGTTGAGACAAAACCAGGATCTATGGATGAATTTTGGAAGAACTAATCGTATAGCATCAATAAAGGCAAATAAAAGAACAATTGTCTTTTCACTTCTTTTATCTTTATTTTTCTTTACTCCCTCCCACTTAAGTTCACAAGATAAAGAGAAAGAGTCTATTGCTCCCCCTTCAGATGTTGTGATAAATGATTTCCCTTTTGATGATGGGAAAAGTTTAAAAATCAGCTGGAAGCTTTCTCCAGATGATAAAGAAATAAAAGGGGATATCGAGGGTTATCAGATTTTTAGAGCGAACAGAAAGGATACTTCCTTCAAAGAGATTGGCCTGGTCAAAGATAATATTAGCTCTTTTAAAGATTCTCAATTGAATGTCAACCAGGAATATGTCTATAAAGTTCGAGCCAAAAAGGGGAACTCTTTTTCAGAATTTTCATATTCTAATTATTCTTCACCTAAAGTCAACTGGTTCAGAAAGGATAGAATAAACATCTTTATTTTATTTATCGTCTTTTCCCTTAGCTTAATTTTATACATTCGCAGTGTCAGAAAAGGGAAAGGGCTTTTTGTAAGAAAGATAAGCGGTTTGGATGCGATTGAGGAGGCTGTGGGTCGAGCTACAGAGATGGGGAGATCGGTCCTTTATATCCCGGGGATTCAAGAGTTAGATGAGATTCAAACCATTGCCGGGCTTTCCATTTTGGGAAAAGTAGCCAAAATCACAGCGGCTTACGATACCCCCCTTATGGTTCCGGTGATGTATTCTATGGTGATGGTGGCAGGACAAGAGGTGATAAGGGAGGCTTATCTAAACGCCGGAAAGCCGGAGAGCTTTAAAAAGGATATGGTGAAATATATTGCTGGAGAGCAGTTCGCCTATGCTACTGCGGTAAGTGGGATAATGCTTAGGGAAATGCCCGCTGCCAATATCTTTATGGGAGCTTTTTATGCTGAGTCTTTGCTTTTAGCCGAGACCGGCCAATCTACAAAAGCTATCCAGATCGCAGGAACAGCCAATCCGGACCAGCTCCCTTTTTTCATCGCGGCCTGCGATTACACCATAATGGGGGAGGAGCTTTATGCCGCCTCAGCCTATCTATCCAAAGAGCCGGTGATGTTAGGGAGCTTAAAGGCGCAGGACCTTTTGAAGATCTTATTGGTCATCTGCATCCTATTGGGAGTCATTTTTGAGACCCTCCATTTAGGAAATGGATTTTTCACCAAATTATTTATAGAACATTAAATCTTTTCTTTCTATGCATTCGCACAAATGAAACAACAATTTCCAGTTTTAATCGCTTTTCTGTCCGGCTTTATAATGGTCTTCGCCTTCTTTGTCCCTAAAAAAGATGTGGTCGATTTAAGCCAGAATCTTTTGACCTGGGTGATAATTGTGGGTGGATTCACTTTGCTTTTAGGGATAATAAGCATTTTAAAAGCAAACTTAGAAGTCATCCAAAAGAGGGGGAAAAATTGGGGTTTCAAAGTAGTCCTGGTATTTTTTGTGATGGCTATGGGCTCATCCAGTCTGATCTGGGGAATAACTGAGAACACCCCCTATGACTGGATGTTCAATAATATCCAGAAGCCGATGATGTCCACAACCTTTTCATTGTTAGCATTTTTCATCGCCTCAGCCGCTTACCGGGCTTTCAGAGCCAGAAGCAAAGAGGCAACTTTGTTGCTTTTGACCTCAATTTTGGTGATGATGGGGAGAACTCCTTTGGGTCAATTCTTATGGGACAGGCTTCCTGGCTTTACCGATTGGATTATGGCTTACCCCAATATGGCGGTGCAGAGGGGGATTTTCATCGGAGCGGCTTTAGGGGCAGCGGCAATGTCTTTAAGAATTTTGTTAGGGATTGAGAGGACTTATCTGGGGAGAGGGTAAAAAAGTCAAAAGGCAAGAGGCAAAAGGCAAAAGATAACGGATGACGAATAACAAATAAAAGAGGTTCAAATGAGGATAGTTGATTTTTCTGAAAAGAATTTGATAGATTTAGTGAGACCTTGTATTTCTGAACCGGAGACATTTCAGTTTAAAAAGGGTGCTCCCTTTAGGATAGATTGGATTAAGAAAAATTTTAAGAGAGGTTATGGAGCCAAACTTCTTTATGACCGACGGAGACCTGTAGGGTTTATCGATTACCTCCCTATTGAATATACACCTGATCCGGTTGAAGGGAAGGATATATTCTTTTTAAATTGCATCTACGTTCAAAGAGCATATTGGAGAAAGGGATATGGCAGGATCCTTATTTTGGCTATGGAAGATGAAGCCAAAAAGAAGAAGAAAGGGGTGGGTCTTTTAGCCTGGGATCACCCCCATTGGTTTATGCCGGCCTCCTATTTTTTGAATTTGGGATATGAAGAAGCGACTCGAAGAGGGAAAGAAGTTCTCTTGTGGAAAAGATTAACCCAGATTAAACCTCCATATTTTATTGAGGGAAATTATAAACACCAGTTGATTCCAAGTAAACTTTTAGTAGAAGCATTCTTTAGCGGCCGTTGTCCTCATAATTCGGTGATAATAGAAAGGGTTAAAAAGGTCTGCAAAGAATTTGATGATGAAGTGGAATTCAGAGAAATCTCGACTGAAGATTTCCAAGTAGCTAAGAAATTGGGAATAAGTTTTGGGAATTTTTTTAATGGGAAAAGGAAGTTATGGGGCGTTCCAACTGAGCAAGAAATACGCAGGGAAGTTAGATCTATGTTGAACAAATAAAAAAGTAAAAAGTAAAAATGAAAAATGAATGATTTTATAAAAATATTTTCCAAACTCCAAGAGATCGATAGAAGATATATTTATCTTTTCATCGCGATTGCAGTAGTTTTGCCCCTGATATTTCCTTTGAGGTTGCCTTTAGGCGTTACCCAGGAGGCGAAAAATCTTTTCGACAAGGTGGACGGGTTAAAAGAAGGCTCAGTGGTGATCTTGACTTTCGATTATTACCCCTCCACCCTGCCGGAGACCGAGCCAATGTCCTATGCAGCTTTGAGACATATGTTTAAAAAGAATTTAAAGGTTATCACTTTGACCACCATCCCTTTGGGCTCTTTGTCGGTGATGGAGAATGTGGTGAACAATGTATCTCGTGAGTATAAAAAAGAATATGGGGTGGATTATGTTAATTTAGGTTATAAATATGGCTATCAGGCGGTGATGTTGGGGATGGGGAGAAAGATTGAAGATATTTTTCCTTATGATAATTATGATCATCTTTTGGATTCTTTGCCTCTGATGCAGAGGGTGAAAAACTATGAGGATGTCGATTTCATCTTTGTGGTCTCGGATAATGCTACAGTGGAATACTGGGTCTCTTTGGTCAATGCTCAGTTTGGGATACCACTGGGTGCCGGAGTGACCGCAGTTATGGCTCCGCGCTGTTATTCTTTTTTACAGACCAAACAGTTAGTGGGGATGTTGGGGGGAATGAAGGGGGCGGCTGAATATGAGAAGCTTTCTTCAAATTATGGCCGAGCCACTGTGGGGATGGGTCCCCAGTCGATCATTCATTTTCTGATCATATTTTTCTTAATCGCTGGTAATATCGGTTATTTCGCCTCCAAGAAAGGTAAAAGATGAGTCTGGAATTTATAGGAATCACTTTAGCCTCCTTATTAACCTTGGCAATCTATAGTTTCCTCTATAAGGATAACCCCTTTTACAAATTGGCTGAGCATATCTTTGCCGGAATCTCAGCCGGATACTATGTGGGTTTGGTCTGGCATAGCATTATAAGACAACAACTACTTATTCCCCTTTTAAACCAGCATCAATATCTCTTTATAATCCCCGGAATTTTGGGAATTTTGATGTTCACCCGTTTTGTGCCCAAAATCTCCTGGATTTCGAGAATATCCTTAGCTTTTGTCATCGGCAATACCGCAGGGATAACTTTGATTCAGCAATTGCACGGAATTGTTATTCCCCAGACCCGAAGCACCTTTTTAGATATTACCAGTATTTCTGGCCTGGTTATGGTTATTGGAGTTATAAGCACCATTATCTATTTCTATTTCTCCAAGGAGCATAAAGGGATTTTAGGTCTGGGAGCAAAAACCGGAATCTGGTTTATTATGATTGCTTTTGGAGCTTCTTTTGGTTATACTGTAATGGCTCGGGTCTCCCTTCTGATCGGAAGGGCGGAGTTTTTGCTTTTGAACTGGTTGCACCTAATTAGATAGAGGATATAAAAGATGAAAGTCATAATCCCGGTTGCAGGGATCGGAACCAGATTAAGACCTTTGACCCATACCGCGCCTAAGGGCTTGTTACAAGTTGCGGGAAAACCGATCTTGGGACATATACTGGATAGATTAAAAAAAATCAAATTTGACGAAGTCATCTTTGTAGTCGGATTTCTGGGCGAAAAAATTGTTGACTATGTGAAAAAAAATTATAATTTCAAATCTAAGTTCGTCTATCAAAAGGAATTAAAAGGACTGGGCTATGCCATCTGGCTAGCCAGCAAAAAAATAAGAAAAGACCAGCCGGTCTTAATCATCTTAGGAGATACCATAATTGAAGCGGATTTGCTTCCCATATTAAAAAAAGGTGAAAATGCTTTAGGGACCAGATGGGTGGCAGATCCAAAAAGATTCGGGATTGTGGAGATGGAACATGGTTGGGTAAAACGATTAGTGGAAAAACCGGAGCATCCACCAAGTCACCAAGCCTTGGTGGGAATTTATTACATTAATACCACCCCGGTATTAAAAAAGTGTCTGGAGGAAATCGTTACCCAAGGGATCAAAACCAAAGAGGAATATCAGTTCACCGATGCTTTGCAATTGATGATTAATGATGGAGTAAAATTCAGCACTTTCGATGTGGAAGGATGGTACGATTGTGGAAAGCCGGAGAACCTTTTGGAGACCAATCGTCATCTTTTATCCAAGATAAAGAAAACAAGAAAAATAAAAGGGTCGGTTCTTATACCTCCGGTCTACGTTTCCCCCAAAGCCAAGATAATAAATTCGGTGATCGGACCTTATGTTTCGATCTCCGCCAAAGCAACGGTCAAGAACTCCGTTTTGAAAAACTCCATTATCGGAGAAAATGCCTCAGTCAACTTCTGCCTTTTGGAATCGTCTTTGATCGGGATAGATGCGCAGGTGAAAGGGACTTTTCAGAAATTGAATGTGGGGGATTCGTCTATGGTTGGATTTTTTTGAAGGTTATAGGTAATAGGTGATAGGTTGTAGGAAAAAAGATAAACAAAACTTGAGAGGAGAATATGGCGCAAAGGAATCATTTTTTTACCTCGGAATCGGTTACTGAAGGGCATCCGGACAAAGTCTGTGATCAAATCTCGGATGCGGTTTTAGATGAAGTAATCAGGCAGGATCCACCGGGAAGGGTTGCCTGTGAAACTTTCATCACCGTGGGATTGGTTATTGTGGGTGGAGAAATCACTACCAAATGCTATGTGGATATTCCCAGGTTGGTTAGGGATCTGATCAGGGATATCGGGTATACCGATGCCAAGCATGGTTTCAACTATGAGACCTGTGCTGTTTTGAATGCCATTGGAACTCAATCCCCGGATATTGCCCAGGGGGTGAATATCGGAGGAGCAGGGGATCAGGGGTTGATGGTGGGGTATGCCTGTCAGGAGACTTTTGAGCTTATGCCTTTGCCGATAATGTTAGCTCACAAACTCTGCCGCAGATTAGCAGAGGTTCGCAGGAAAAAAATTTTGGGATATTTGGGTCCAGATGGCAAATCTCAGGTGACAGTGGAATATAAAGATGGAAAACCATTTAGAGCCGACTGCGTAGTGGTATCCACACAGCATACCGAAGAGATTCTGGACAAAACCGGAAAAAAGATCACAGAAAAAGCAAAGCAGGAGCTAATCGACAATGTGATAAAGCCGGTGATAGGGAAAGAATTTTTGGATAACAAGACCAGATTTCTTATCAATCCTACTGGTAAATTTGTGGTAGGGGGTCCCCAATCGGACACCGGGATGACTGGAAGAAAAATCATTGTGGATACTTATGGAGGGATGGCACCTCACGGCGGAGGGGCTTTCTCTGGAAAGGATCCAACCAAAGTCGATCGGTCTGCCTCTTATATGGCTCGTTATATTGCCAAAAATGTGGTAGCGGCTGGTTTGGCGGAGAAATGTGCTTTCTCCTTTGCATATGCTATCGGTATCGCTGAGCCGGTATCTATGGAAGTGGATACCTTCGGGACCGGCAAAATTCCAGAAAGTCGCCTAAAAGAATTAATCAAAAAGAATTTCGAGTTTGCTCCCAGAGAGATTATCGATATGCTCGATTTAAGAAGACCCATATATAGAAAAACCGCGGTTTATGGGCATTTTGGCAGGGATGAGAAGGAGTTTACTTGGGAAAGGGTAGATAAAGCAGAGGATTTGAAGAGGGAAGCGTGAGCTTGGTCGACAGAAAACAGTAAACGGTAAACAGCAAACAGTATTAAAACTGAATAATAGTAAAGAGCAAATAAAAGAAGAAAATTACTAAAAGAAATAGAAGGAGAAACTGTGAAATACGATATTAAGGATATTAATTTAGCCAAAAAGGGGAGGCTAAGGATAGAATGGGCGGAGAGGGGTATGCCGGTACTTAGGCTGATCCGAAAGAGATTTGAGAAGGAAAAGCCTTTGAAAGGGACCAAGATTTCCGCTTGCCTTCACGTTACCACTGAAACAGCGAGTCTAATGAGCACCCTGGTATCTGGAGGGGCAACTTGTTGTCTTTGCGCCTCCAATCCTTTATCCACCCAGGATGATGTGGCTGCCTCTTTAGTTAAGGATTATAAGATTCCGGTTTTCGCTATCAAGTGGGAGAATAATAAAGTTTACTATTCACATATAGAAAGCACCTTGGATTTAAAACCGGATATTACTATGGATGATGGGGCGGATTTGGTCTCGACCTTACATTCGAAAAGAACAAACCTTTTGAAAAATATTATCGGCGGAACCGAGGAGACGACTACTGGAGTGATTCGTTTGAGGAGTATGGAGAAAAATGGGGTGTTGAAATATCCGATAATTGCAGTCAATGATTCCAAGACCAAGCATCTTTTTGATAACCGTTACGGGACCGGTCAATCGACTGTGGATGGGATTTTAAGAGCTACCAATTTGCTTCTGGCTGGAGCTAAATTTGTAGTCTGTGGTTATGGATGGTGTGGAAGGGGGGTGGCTATGCGAGCCAAAGGTATGGGGGCAGAGGTCATCGTCACCGAAACCGACCCCTTAAAAGCTTTAGAAGCGGTGATGGATGGATATAGGGTTATGACTTTAAGGGAAGCCGCAAAAATCGGGGATATATTTGTCACCGTTACCGGGAATTTGAAGGTGATCAGCAAAGAGCATTTTCTTCTGATGAAAGATGGCGCGGTGGTGTGCAATTCCGGGCATTTCAATGTGGAGATCGATATACCAGCATTGGAGAAAATGGCAAAAAGAAAAAGAAGGATCAGAGAGTTTGTGGATGAATATACTTTAAAAAATGGGAAAAGGATAAATCTTTTAGGGGAGGGGAGATTGATCAACTTGGCTGCGGCTGAGGGACATCCAGCTATGGTTATGGATATGAGCTTTGCCAACCAGTCTCTGGCAGTTGAATATCTGGTGAAATCACAAAGAAAATTGGGGAAAATGGTGTATCCGGTGCCAGAAGAAATTGATTCTGAAATTGCAAGGTTAAAGCTTTCCTCTATGGGAGTAAAAATCGATCAGTTGACCAAAGAACAAGCCAAGTATCTGGTTTCCTGGGAGATGGGGACATAAGAAAAGTTCTTTAGGAAAGAATTTTGTTTCCGAAAATAGTCGGTCTAACTGCATATACCCTAATGTAAAACAAAAACTTACCGAAAATAATAAAAACGCCAATATTTAAAAAAACTTTTAAAAGGAGGTTTTAGGTTTATGAGAGGTAGACTTTTTGAGCTTTTTCTTTGCCTTTGAATTTATGTATAAGTAGAAAGGTTCAACTAAAATATTAACCCTAATAATCTAAGGAGTGATAAAATGAAAAAAATCTTAACGATCTTTTTTGTGGTTTTAATCTGGGCTTTGGCTTTGAGTCTTGCCTATGGGGAGGTCCCCAGGTTGATCAATTATCAGGGGGTTTTAAAAGATTCAGCCAATGTTCCCCAGAATGGTAATTTCTCTTTCACTTTCTCGATTCATACTGCATCTGTCGGAGGAACCCAACTTTGGACAGAGACTCAAAATCCAGTGAATGTATCCCGAGGGCTTTTCTCAGTCCTTTTGGGAAGTGTCAATCCCATACCATATTCAGTCTTCAATGGGCAGGACAGATGGTTAGAGGTTTCCGTAGGGGGAACTACCCTTTCTCCCCGGCGGAGGATAGTTAGTGTTGCCTATGCTTATAGGGCTAATTGGGCTGACTCGGCTTATAGGGCTATCTATGCTGATACAGCCAACTATTCTTATACTTCTCATTATGCCGATAGTGCCGGCAAAATCGATGGGCTAACTCCTGGTTCTATTGTGGATACAACAAAAGATTATGGCCGAAGCAGTGTATCCAACAATTTATATGAAGGAACTACTCCCTTAGTCAACAAGTATTTAGGGATCAATGCCACTGCGACCAACTCCGATAAGGTGGATGGCTACCATGCTGGAAACTCTTCCGGTCAAGTCCCGGTCAGCAATGGAACACTGAATAGTAATCTAAATGCTGACCTTTTAGATGGATACCACGCCGGCAACGGTTCGGGACAGATACCGATAAACAACGGCACCTTGAATGTTAATCTGAATGCCGATTGGTTAGATGGAAAAAGCGCCTCAGATTTTACCACCATCACCTCAGATTTTGGTAGGTCCGGAGTATCATCGACCCTTTACGAGGGGACAACTGCTTTGAACACTAAATATCTCCAGCTGGTAGCTCAGGACAATCTGAATATGAATTCCCATTCGATCTCCAATGCCTTGGGTGTCACTTCCAATAATGCCACCGGTTATGCTATCTATGGAGAAAGCAATTCCTCTGGCACTACAGCAATCCGAGGGAAAAATCTTCCCGGGAATGCTATGTGGGTGGAAAACAACAGCACTTCTTACGTAGCTTTGTATGCTTATAACCCCAAAAGCAATGCCATCAAAGGGGAGAATGCCTCCACTTCTTATCCTACTATTTGGGGGCTGAATTCTGTTGGTCCGGCTCTTACCGCTGAGGGAAGCTCCTCCTCTCAGTATATCGCCAATGTCATTAATAATAACAGCACCTCTGCACCGGGGCTATATGTTCGAGGCTCTTTCTCAGCCACCGGGACAAAATCAGCCATTGTCTCCACTTCGCAAGGGGAAGAACCTTTGTTTTCCATTGAGTCTCCGGATGTGGAATTCTATGCGAATGGGAGCGGGAAATTGGTCAATGGCGAACTTAGCATAACCTTTGAGAGATTGTTCCAGGAGGCGATCTCCTCTACTGTTCCGGTTAAGGTTATAGTTACCCCTGTAGGAACCTGGAGCGGAATTTATGTGGTCAATGTCACCTCTACAGGTTTTACCGCTAAATCGGAAAATGGGGATTTAAATGCCAATTTCAACTGGATAGCTATTGGCCGAAGAAAGGCTTTTGAAGACCGGCCGGTTCTTTCACCAGATTTTGTGAAAGCAGTTGGAAAGCCAGTGCGGATCGAGGAGATCCCGACTGCGGTGTCCTCATCTGGTGGCAAAATTGAGTAGGTCGATTTTTGGTAGGGATTTTAAAAGCAGGAGTTTTCGAATGAAAATTATAAATAGAAAATTAATACTTCTCCTGATGGGATTTTTAGTTATTTCATTCTGGCTTTTTACAGTCAATTCAATAACTGCCACCTACAAAATCGATTGGGAGGTTTTGGATTCCGGAGGGGCAGATATGAGCTCCTCTAATTATAAACTGCGCAATTCTTTGGGTCAACCTCCTGTGGGGAAAAAATCTGGCGGTCGGTATTTAGTTGAAGGAGGATTCTGGAGCCTGGGGGTTAGCTTCATTGCCGGGGATGTGGATGGGAGTGGACAAATTGCTATTGCCGATGTGGTCTGGTTAGCCAATTATCTTTTAAAAAACGGACCTGCTCCTATTCCCTTCTGGGCTGGGGATGTGAATTGCAGCGGGACAATCGCTATTAATGATCCGGTTTATCTGGCGAATTACCTTTTGAAAGGCGGTCCCTCGCCTTGTGGGGATCCATAGTTTTTTGTTTTTGCTCTTGGTAGATGTTATTATCCGCCAAATAATTTTGTCAGGATGATCACATCCTTGACGAAGTAGGGAGATGTAGGGGTCGCATTTATGCGACCCGTCGGGCGTGATGAATCACGCCCCTACAGAAAATATGTTAGGGCACGGTCACCGTGCCCCTACAGTTTGCTTGTGGGACACTTTAAAAGACGCGTAGCCAAGCCTTCACACTTCCTCTAAAGCTCAGTGTCGAAGGAGGGCTCGGCAGCAGAGGTATAAAACCTCTGCTACGCGACCCTGAAAGGGTCGCACTACAAATAGAGAAAAACCAAACCTAACGGGCTTGTTGAAAAAGCCTCCTTTTGAGGCGGGATGAATTCCCGTCTCTATGGGCGATAATAATCTATTACCCATAGGGCAGGGCATTTAGCCCTGCCAACAAGGTTTTTCAATAATACCTAAAGGCCTGTTCTACGATTTCAAAATTTCGACTTTTTCGTCGTTCTGTTTGGATTTGGTCGTAGGGGCGTATTGCAATACGCCCCTACAAGCTATTTCTTCGCTTTGATAAGTAGTAAGATCCCTAAGGCAGCGAAGATAATATTTGCAGACCAGGTGGCTAAAATCGGAGAGAGTTTCTCAGAATAGCCAAAGGATTGTCCCATGCGGATTAAGATATAATAGACGAAACTGATGAAAAGACTTAAAGCAAAGCCAAAAGCTTTTCCGCTCCTTTTAGGATTGGCGGCTAAGGGAGAGCCGAATAAAACGATAATAAAATTGATCAAGGGGAAAGAAAGTTTCATATAAAGGTCGGTTAATTCCTTAGCTGTCTTCTGGCCGGTCTTCTTTTTTATCTCCACATAGTTTTTTAATTCCCCAAAACCCATCTCCTCCGGTTTTTTTTGTTTTTTGGTAAAGGCAAAAGGTTTTACCTTCAAATCCAATCGAAAAAGCTTTTCAAAGGATGAAAACTTCTCCTCCTCCCCTTCTTTTGCCGAGTCGGCAAAAACTCTATATCTTCCATTTTCAAAAAGCCAGCCGTTGCCTGTCCAGCTCATCTTTTTGGCCTCAATCTGCTCTATTAGTTTATTCCCCTCAAATCTCTGAACTAACACCTGGGTCCCCGCATTCCTTTGCCCATCAAAAAGACCTAAATAAAATATCCGGTTATTCTCTCCCTGAACAAAGACATTATTAAATAATAATCCTCTCTCTTTCTTTTTTTTATCAATCTCTTCGGTTCTGATCTCATCCTTTCGAAGATTGGTAAATGGGACCACTAATTCATTAAACGAGAGAGAAACCAAGCTCAAAATAAAGGATAAAATCAAAAGAGGTAGAATTATACGATAAAGGCTGATGCCAGCAGATTTGAAAGCTAAAAGCTCGTTATTTTTAGCTAAAGTGCCTAAGGAGAAAAGGGAGGATAAAAGCATCCCTACCGGAAGGACCAAAGATAGAATATAGGGGGTATAAAAAAGGTAATATTTGATCACTAAAAAAAGACCGGCTTGGCGGTCGATAAACAAATCCACATGTTCCACAATATCGACCACCAAAAAGATCACCCAGAAGACCAAAAGACTAAAAGAAAGATGGCTAAGAAATTGTTTGACCAGATATCTGTCGATTACCTTCATTATCTCAACCATTTGGGGATTAATTTTTCGGTCCATTTCCAGGAGATAAAAGTAGCTTCCTTAGCTGTTCTGATCAAGATGTAGGTACCAGCTATTCCTATAAAGATATTAGCAGACCACATCGCCCAGAAGGCTGGGATATAAGACCTGTCGGCTAACTCTTCCCCTCCAATCAAAAATGCCCAATATAAGATGAAAAATCCGACCGAAAGGCCCGCTCCCACCGCAATTCCTCCCTTTTTTGCCATTATCCCCAAGGGAGCGCCCATCAAGATGAAGACCAAACAAGCAAAGGGGATGGAATACTTCTTGTGAATCTCCACCAGATATGAATTTTTCTCTCTTTTTTGTTCTTTAATATTCTCTTTCTGGGTCCGGAGCTTATACAAAATAGCTTTATTCTTTTGAGTTAGATCCGAAATTATCATTTTTTCATTTGGTGATGACCTCGAAGTTACAGAGGAACGATTTGATAAAACTTGCGATAGGGTCGACCCCATCAGTTGACTTATGTTCTTCTGAGAGAAGATAATGTTCTTTTCTATTTTTTTAACCTCTTCTCTCATCATCTTGGTGCTCATCTCCCTATCGGTCCGGTATTCGGAACTTGCCTGGATCAATTGACTCCCTACGTCCGGGATATATATAGTCTGGCGATCAAAGCTTATCCGGCGAAGACGATTAGGATCGGTCTCATCAACCTCATACATCTCCCCATTGAAAAGTTTTAGAATCAAAGTGTTCCCATCTGGAGTGAATTCCACTTCCCCATTTTGGGCAGTTATGGTCAAGGGATAGACTCTTTCCTTTTGATCATAGATGGTTATTCCTTTGATCTTCGAGGAACGGGGATCTACCTTTTTAACTAAAATACGATAACCGGGAATCTCATCCATAAATACATTCTCCCTTAGATTCCAGGTGGGCCTTTTTTGGTGGATGGAGGACATCAAAATTCTCGCATTGTGATTAGCATCCGGCAGAACATTGTTGTTGAACCAGATTAAAAATAATGCTATAGCTATGGAGAAGGTTAATGGCGGGAAAATTATTTTATAAGTGCTCACTCCACTGGCTTTTAATGCGGTGATCTCGTTGTCCTCAGATAGTCTGCCAAAAGCCATTAAGGTTGAGACCAAAACCGCCATAGGGACAGACAAAGCTAAAATCCAGGCTAAGTTCAAGACAAATACCTGCAAGATAGTGAAAACATTTATCCCCTTCCCAATGACTAAATTGACCACTTCTAAGATGAAGTCTAATATCAAAACAAAGGTGATAACCGCTAAAGCAAAAAAGAAGGGACCGATATGTTCTCTGATTATGTATCTATATAATATCTTCATCTTCCTTCTTGGATTGGGGGAAAGTTCACCTGAGCCAGTAATGCTTCAAAATTCCTTACCCTCGATGTGGTAGCTTATTCATTTTGTAATCTCTGAATCTCTTTTCTGATTTCTTCGATTACTTCAGGGTTGTGGATCGCTTTCTTTTTCCCATCCTTAACTGAAATGATATAGAATACTTTACCGCCATATTTGGCAGTGAACTTTTCATGTGTCTTTTTCTGGAATCCCAATTCATTGATGATTTGTGTAATGTAAGCGTATCCTGCGGGTTTAATTTGAAGCCCGATATATTTATCCTTTACTTTGATGAAGAAATCCACATTGTATCCTCTATCCCATTCATCCGGCGCAGGTTCTACCTTAACCTCCAAGGCTTTTTCCAATTGCTCATAGATGGTTTGAATCTCAGACTGATATCCGTCATAGGTTCGATTGATTACCAAATTTATGACGAAGCCGATACAATCCTCTTCGGTTATGTCCTCAATTTCAGCCCTACATACTTCAGATATTTTCACATAAAGCCTTCTTCCCAGTTCCTCTAAATGTTTTTTAGGATAAACATTTTTGTAGTAGTATTCTTCCCAACCCTTCAAAGCTTTTGGTGCACATCTTCTAATTTCCTCAGAAACTTTCCCAACATTTTTAGGTCTATTAAACTGCCAACGCATATTTGCTTGATTTATTATCCATTCTTTGGGCATTACCTTAACACCCTCTCAGATAAAAATTTCAACTTATATTTGTATTCAAACGCGTCGTCCACATCCACCAAACCATTTTTAATCAAATGAGCATTTAAAAAAGTCTTATTCCATAAATAAAGATAGCAAAGTAAGTTGTTCTTATCATCATATTTGATATTATCAAACCGTAGAAATACCTTTTGCCCACGAGTTTTTTGTTTTAAGAATTGAATAGCCTGTCCGTTTTTTTCTGGTCTTTCTTTTACTCCCAACAACTTAATTTTTAAGCCATTGTTTAAGACTAATATTTCAGGACTGATTATTTCTTTCACAGTATAGTATGTTTCTCTCTCGGAGCTAGAATCATCTATTTTTGATCCAAATCTCAATTTCTTAGGGTCGACTTTTTTATCAAACTTTATTGGGTCTTTAAAAATATAAGGTAGTTTTTTGACCTCTTCCTTAAAATCTATTTCCAACTCTTTCTGTTTAATTATCTCAAAAATTGCATCTTGAAAGATAGTGCTCTGTTTTAATTTTAGTCTTTCCCTTATAATTGACAGAAAATCCTCATTTATTTCGTATCCAATAGAATTCCTGCTCAGATTTTTAGCTGCTAAAGAGGTTGTGCCGCTACCGAGAAATGGATCAAGAATTGTATCCCCAACAAAGCTGAACATCTTGATAAGGCGTTTCGGTAACTCTTCGGGGAACATTGCCAGATGTTTATTTTGTTTTTCGCCAGGGAAATTCCAATGTCCAGTAAAATATTGATTCCACTCTTTCTGAGTTAATTTTGATTGTTCTTTAATTTCTCTGCTGACCTTTGGAGGATTTCCATATTTTTTAAAGATTATAATAAACTCATAATCTAATTTGAGAATTCCACTTCTCGGGTAGGGGAAAGAGCCCATCACTGTGGCTCCACCAGTGGTGTGACACGTAGTAACTTTCTGCCAGATGATAGCTCCCATATAGTCAAAACCCGCGCTTTCACAGAACTTGATTATCTCTGTTCTAATGGGAACAACTTTATATCTCCCATAATAGACCGAACGAGCAAATTGGTCTCCAATGTTGACGCACAGACGACAGCCCTTATGTAAAACCCTGTGGCATTCATTCCAGACCAAATTAAGATTGTTGATATACTCCTCGTAGGTATCATTGAAACCAATTTGTTTTCCATTTCCATAATCTTTCAATTGCCAATAGGGTGGAGAAGTGACTATAAGATGAACCGATTCATCTGGAACTTCTTTTATCCACCTTGAATCACCGATGATTATTTTGTGCCAGGTTTTCATATCCTTAATTACCCTAAGATCTTATCTTGTTCAAACCCATTTCGCCTAACGTTCTTGATGCAAAAGAAGTCCGTTAGGGTTTGAAAGTAAGTCTTTTGCACCGTGTTATGCGATAGCCTTTGTATTTTTATATAGGATGACATATTTTTTCCTCAAGCCAATTGGGCACGCTCAGGCTACTATTTACAAACTGATATAGAGCCTTCATATCAATTAAGACTATCGTATAGTCATCGCGGCTGGCTCGGCGAAGTTCGGTTAAACATTCGCGAGAAAAACCACCAGGAGCAACAAAAAAACCCACTCGAACTAATGGACGATGATTCTGCAATTTTATTTCAAAATCTCTGAGTTCTTTTGTACCAACAGGTTTATGCCAATTCTTACATTCAACGAAAATCATAGGGGATGAAAGACCTAACCAAAATGGTTTAGATAAGTTGTTCTTAATGATGAGATCAATCTCCTCGTCTCCAGTGCTGTATCTACGTTCGACAATCTCAACTCCAGGGTGGCCTTCAAAAATAATAGAAATCATTTCTTCAAGAAGCTTCCCTTTTAAATCTTTTCTACGAGTCCGAGAAAGTTGCCCAAGCAAGCTCCGAGTTTTGGTTTTTACATATCTTTCGCGAACATCTTCTTCATGCTCTGATAATACTTTAAAAACACGGTTATACAGATGTACTTTTTTAGTCAAGCTAATAGCTAATTCAGAGTGCATAAGTTTTACCTCTTCTGCACTCTCAGTAATATCGCTAAGATCCAATGTTATTTTGCGATTCTTCGGGGTCGCTTCCAAAACAAGTCTTGTATACATCAGTAAAATGATTTCTGGATAATCGAACCCATATCGCTCCTCAAAGTCAAAGAGTTGCGATACCTTAATTACTGATGGAGGAAAGAGTTTTGCCTTGTCGAAGAAATACATTTGAAGCGCCATAAAGTCAGCAAGATCCATCTGTCGCCATTGTATATAATCCCTCGCAGGTATAGATAAAGATTTTCCACCCTGAACATTTACCGTTACAGGTTTGCTGAAAGCCTTAATCTCAAAATTTGAAGAGATAGCTTCTTTAAGAAATCTTACAAAATCTCGTAAATCATCTGCACGACTTTGTGATGGGTATTTTTTTAGATGTTCACGAACTGCTTTATGTATTTGTCTCTCACTAAGTTCATAGTTGACTTCTTTTGCGATTTCCATTCGTACCGCATAAATAAAACTTTCTTCAAGATCACTGTGAAAAGTATCATATACCTCAGCAAAGAAATCAATGTTGTAACCAAAACGGTTAAGAACATCTAATGATTTTCCACAGGTGGTAGAATAGCCTATCTCCTCATACCAGTCATCTTCATATTTAAGCTTCCTTGGCTTTGAGTAGAAGTCATTTGCTTCAAATAGAAGGAATATAAAAGTTGGTATGGGGAATTTCCATTCAAATACCAAGCGCCCGATTTTAAGAATACTGCAATTTCCCATATCTCCTCAGTAACAACGATTTTTGCTTAACTTTAATATAAACGAAAGAATTTCACTTTACAACAATTTTCCCTTGACTTTTACCAAACAGTTGTGATATTTTAAAACAACTTAAAAGAGCCGATTATGAAAAAATTCTTTGTGAAAGATTTAAAGGCTGGGATGGAGTTTTCGGAGATTTTTGTTTTAAGGAAAAAAGAGCTCAAAGAATATGATGGGCAGAAATTCCTTAAATTGGAATTAGGGGACAAAACCGGAAGGATAGACGGGGTGTTGTGGGAGGAGGCGCAAAGATTTTATACCAAAGCGGAAATAGGAGAGGTGATCCGGGTCAAAGGAACCACCTTAACTTACCGAGAAGCTTTACAAATAAAGATAGACACTTTACAGAAAACGGGTCCTGAGGAGGTAGATCCAAAAGACTTTTTGCCTTCCACTGAGAAGGACTTAGATTTGCTCTTCGAGAAATTCAAAAATACCAAGGATAGTATAGAAAACCCTTTTTTGAGAAAATTATTGGACCTTTTCGGAGACGATTTTGACTTGATGCGAAGATTCAAAGTCGCTCCCGGGGGAAAACTCTGGCACCACTCCTATTTAGGTGGCCTTTTAGAACACACCTTGAATGTGGTGGATTTATGTACCCAGGCAGCAAAATTATATGAATTGGTGGACAAAGACCTTTTGATCGCCGGAGCTCTGCTTCACGATATCGGGAAAATCAGCCAATATCAGGTTTCAAGTTTCATCGACTATTCGGATGAAGGAAGATTAGTGGGGCATGTGGTTTCCGGGTATGAGTTGGTCTCCAGAAAGATTGAACAGATAAAAGATTTCCCGGAGGAGCTTTCTTTGCATTTAAAACATCTGATCCTGTCCCATCAGGGAGAGCTAGAATTAGCCTCGCCGGTGGTCCCCCAAACTATGGAGGCGATAATTTTGCACTATGCGGATGAGATGGATGCTAAGGCAGGGGCTTTTGCTCATATCATTAAGAAACAAAAGACCTTGGGGAAAAAATGGAGCGATTGGATCCCCCTGATCAAAAGGTATATCTATTTTGGTGAGGAGAGGGAATAAATCTATAGGATCTATAGAGGAGAAATAAATGTCTTTTTTCAGTTTCATCTCCAATGACATTGGAATAGATTTAGGGACAGCCAATACTGTGATCTATGTTCGGGGCGAGGGGATTGTCTTAGAAGAGCCTTCAGTAGTAGCGATCGAGCAAGGGAGCAAAAAGGTGGTGGCAGTGGGCAAAGCCGCCAAGGAAATGCTGGGAAGAACTCCCCATGAGATTCAAGCCATTAGACCATTAAAGGATGGGGTGATCGCAGATTTCGAGATGACCGAACTGTTATTGTCCAACTTTATCAGAAGGGTGGTTCGACACAGATATCTGATGAAACCGAGGATCGTCATCTCAGTCCCCTCCGGAATAACCGAGGTGGAGAAAAGGGCGGTCAGGGATTCAGCTGAAAATGCCGGCGCGCGAGAGGTGTTTTTGATTGCTGAACCGATGGCCGCAGCCATCGGGGTAGGGCTGCCAGTGGATCAGCCCTCTGGAAGTATGGTCATCGATGTCGGCGGAGGAACCTCGGAGATAGCGGTGATCGCCTTAAATGGAATTGTCACCAATATCTCCATTCGCATTGCCGGAGATGAAATGGATGAAGCTATTGTTCACTACCTGAGAAGGAATTTCAACCTGCTGATCGGAGAGAGGACTGCAGAGGAGGTTAAGATAAAGATCGGTTCAGCTTTTCCCTTGGAAGAAGAGGAAACGATGGAAGTGAAAGGGAGGGATTTGCTCGAGGGGATTCCCAAAACCATCAAATTAAGCTCCGAACAGGTTCGGGAGGCTTTGGCTGAAACGGTGAAAGCGATCATAGATGCGGTGAAACAAGCTTTAGAACAAACCCCCCCGGAGTTGGCATCTGACATCTTGGATCGCGGGATAATCCTCACCGGAGGGGGGGCTTTATTGAAAGGGTTGGACCAGAGGTTGAGGCAGGTGACCAAATTGCCAGCGATTGTAGCTGAGGACCCACTAAGGTGCGTGGCTCGGGGCACCGGAAAAGTTTTAGAGGATATGCCCCGCTACTCCAAGATATTGATGGGGAAAAGATAATTATTGCCACTCATCCGCCTGAGGCGGATAGCTTTGACATACGGTCAATCCTGTCCAAAGGATCCGCCTATGGCGGACAGGGTTGAGATAAAAGAGGACAAACTTTTTCTAAGAGTTTGTCCTTTAATTTTTTTAAACCTTTTTCGGTTTTCTTTGTCCAATATAAGTGAAAATATGAATATAGATTCCGACCTTCTTCTGGTCGAAAAAGTCAAAGATGGGGACCAGAAAGCTTTTGCCGAGTTGGTGGCAATTCATAAAAGAAGAATTTTTGGAATAATCTTAAAGATGGTGAGAAACTTGGAGGATGTCCAGGATTTGTCCCAGGAGACCTTTGTGAGGGCTTATAAAGGGCTTAAAGATTTTAGAGGTGAATCGAGCTTTAAAACCTAGGTCACCAGGATTGCTATAAATTTGTGTATAAATTTCAATCGAAAAAGAAATCTGAAGTCTTTTGTTTGCATTTTTGATCTGTCCCAGCCTTTTATGTGGCGTTCAATTTTTAAGAAAAGGATTATGTCGAAACCTCAGGGGTTTCGACATACGGATTACTAATGAAGACAAGGAATTTGGTTAACCCTTATACCCACATCTACCTACTGGCTACTCTTAACTTAGCTAATCTCTCCTTCGCATCCGCAATTTCCGGTATCCCCGGGTCGGCATTTTTCCAGATGTCCAAAAACTCCTCATATTTCTCGATTGCCCTTTTGTTCCAGCCGGATTTCTCATAAGCCAAGCCCAAAAGATAATAAGCTTTCACTGCCATGCTGGTAGCCCATACTCTGTCATCATCATATCTTGAAAGTGCCTTTTCTAATTGGGCTACTGCCTCATCCAGTCTGCCTGCCTGCAGATAGGCTTGGGCAAGAACAAAGTGATAACCAATAAATGGGTATGATTTGGCCGCTTTCTCCAGATTAGGTATTGAAGCTTCCAAATTCCCTTTTGCCAGCTCAATACTCCCAACTACCCACCAGTAACCCGGCATTAGGGTTTGATCCCCTCCAATATCTTTCTTTAAAGCCTTAGCTACCTCTTCAGCTTTGGTAAACTCTTTATTCTCTGCCAGAAGCGGGGCATAATACTGCCGCCCATAGAGCTTGTCATCAGGATAAAGCCGGTGCGAGATTTCCATGTACTTTTCATTTTCCTTTAAAGCCAAATCCAGATTTTTCTTCGCCTTATAGATAATTACCTTTAGGAAATGTTTCTCTGCATTCTGCCATCCTTCAGCCTGCTCCATCCTATCTGCAACAATGCCATCATCCAGAATCTGAAGCGCACTTTCGAACTTTCCCTGATAGGTAGGGATTAAAGCCAGATAAATTCTTCCCTCTGACCGAGTACTTTTATCAGTGCTGGAACAAATCTTTTGATAACAACTTTCTGCTTTCGCATACTCCTTTTTAAAAAGATACATATGCCCTAATTTTGTCAGGGACATATAGAAGTCCGGTTTTATCTCTAAAGCTTTTTTGTAAGATTCAATCGCCTGGTCTATTTTGCCGTTGTAAGCATAAAGGTCAGCTCTCGAATCGTATGGATTGGGTTCATCCGGGGCTAAGGAGATATATTTATTTATAGCCCAGATAGATTTCTCAAAATTTCCACTTTCATCGTAAGCATAGGCAAGGGAATTATATGCTTCCTTATAAAGGGAATCTATCTCAATGGCTTTGCTAAAATAATGAATAGATTCGTCTAACTTTTGTAGTCCCCGATGAAGTTGACCTAACCGTAAAAATGCCTCCTTCTCATCTGGATATCGTTCAGTTATCTTCTGAAGTTCTTTGATATACTGAGTAGTATTACCTGATAAACCCACCTCCCGAGCATGAATATACAGTTTTTCCTTCTGGCTAACTTTATTTGAATATTTGACTGCTTTAGCTATCAATTTTTTATACTCATCTCCAGTCCCCGACGTAACCGAGGCTAACCTGTAGTATGCCATTGCAAAGGTGGAGTCAAACTCCAGAGCCTTTTTGAAGCTTTTCTCAGCCTCTGTGTAATAGTATTTATAATAGTAATCAACTCCCTCCAGGTAGTAACGATACGCTTCTGGTGAATGAGTGGTAACATCAGCCACCTTGGGAATTTCTTCTTTCTGTGCCTGAGCAGGAAGAGATAAATCTTTTTTAACTTCCACTGTCAGCTTGTCCACAATTGAGAATATCTTCTCTTTGGGCTCTCCGGTGATGCGCTGTGATGCCAACACTTTACTACTTTTAACCTCTACCAACTGCGAGGTTAAAACAACCTGAGGCTCAACTTGAAGGATACTGCCCAAAAGCATCCATCTGGCTCCTGCCTTTCTCGCCACTTCCGAAGCTACGCTTTTGTCTATTACCTTCACTCCTTCTTTCCCCAACAACTTCAGGATATCATATAACCCCTGACTGGAGACCACATTCATATATTGTGATTCAGAAAGACCAGTTATCAAAAGATTGGTTACAATTTCACCTAACCTTTCCTTATCCTCTCGGTCTACCAGATTCTCAAAATACATTACCGCTAAAGTATTCTCCTTTGCAATTGCCCTCTCCTCTGGAACTATCTCAAACTTGAAAGGTTGAATAATCAAGAAGAGTAAAACAAGAATAAAAACGATCGAGGCTGGAATAATAAAGGGAAGAAGTTTTCTCTTACGTTTGGGTGCCAGAACCTCTGGAGGAATCTGGGTGGTCTTAACATACTCCAAACTTTTCTTCTCTCTTCTCAAATCTGCCAACAATTCATCAGCGTGTTGATACCTTTCTTCTCTGTCTTTTGCCAAGGCTTTATCCACTATCCTCTGCAATCCCTCGGGCACGTTTGCTTTATATCTAGCTAATGGCTCAGGCGTATCATTTAAAATAGAGTAGATAATTGCCGCACTGTGCTCTCCTTTAAAAGGCAACTGTCCAGTCAAAAGCTCATACAAAACTACCCCAAAGGAGAAAATATCACTCCTCTGGTCTACTTCTTCACCAGAAGCCTGCTCCGGTGACATATAAGCGGCAGTCCCTAAGGTTGAACCAGACTTAGTTAGCTTCGTAGCCCCTTTTAGCTTAGCTAAACCAAAGTCCATTATCTTAACCTGCCCCTCTTGGCTAACCATTATGTTGTCCGATTTTATATCCCGATGGACTACCCCCTTATTGTGGGCTGCGGTTAAGCCTTCACTTACGTGAATCGCAATATCTAAAACCTTCTTTACAGGAAGAATCTCTTTTTCAATCATCTGCTTCAAAGTCTTTCCCTCGCAATATTCCATAACTATAAACATCTGCCCCTCAAACTCATCAACCTCATAAATGGTGGTGACATTAGGATGATTCAAAGCTGAAGCCGCTTTAGCTTCGTGGATGAACCTTTCCTTTTCAACTGGATCAGAAGTGAGATGTTGGGGCAGAAACTTTAAGGCTACCAGACGGTCTAACTTGGTGTCCTGTGCCTTATAGACCACACCCATCCCGCCCTCGCCGAGCTTCTCAAGAATACGATAATGGGATATTGTTTGCCCAATCATACTTCACACCTCCCGCTTTCGCTTCGCTTCAGCGGGATCCTCAAATTCGCAGCCACTCGTTGAAAAACGACTCGTGGGCGAATTTGGGACATTCCCCTTCGCCTAACTTCTCTAAAATCTTATAATGAGAAATATTCTTGCCAATCATATCTGCCTTCTTTTTACTATTTGTTCCTTACTTTGGCAAAAGCATTAAATGGAATGTCATTGCGAGGAGCGAAGCGACGAAGTAATCTTTCTTTTGAGATTGCTTCGCTCCTTTCAGGCGCTCGCAAAGACCATGTAACATCTTTACTCCTTGTGCTATAACTTGAATCCAAAGAATACTCTCTCTAAGTCCTTCGATTAATCAAAGCTTCAAACGCCGGGTAACCAGCTAAATTTTTGTAATAAGGGTGCAATTTTATGTAAGCCGGGGTTATGATATTATTCTTCACCAAGAGATCCAGCAACTCCACTGCCTCTTCCTTTTGCCCAGTAAGAGAATAAACAAAACTAAGCGGTCGAACAAAGTCCCACGCTATAGCCAATTTCACACCCGACAGGGATTCCTCTAAACTTTTCTTCACCCTATCTGCTTGCTCCAGGGCATCTCTGGATTCTCCCTGTAATGCATAAGCTAAGGCCATTCTTAAACGAGCATAATATTCAGGGAGTAAATTTTCAAATTCCTCAACTAAAGGTTGATTGAACTGGATGCAGGAATCTAGATATTTTTCCGCCTGTTTTTTATTTCCTCTCATAAGCTCTAAGTAACCCAATTCCACAAACAAATCCTGATTTGGATTTTTTCGGCGGATTTCATTTATATGATAAAGGGCACTGTCAGCCTCTCCTGACATCATGAAAATTTCTGTCAAGATGTGCAAAGAAACAATATTATGAGGTTTAATATTCAGAGATTTCTGAGCCATCCTTTTTGCTTGCTCCAACTCACCTCGTGACAAGTAGTAACCACTCATAGAATCGTATATACGCGGATTATAAGGCTGAATCTCTAATTCTTTGTTAAAATATTCCTCTACCTTTTCTTTTTTCCCCCAGCGGGAGTATAAATTGACAAGAGCCAGAAATAACTGGGCTTCGGTGGGCTTCACAGCAAACGCTTTCATCAACGCACCCTCAGCTTTGGGATATTGACCAGTACGAGTATACATAAAGCCCAAAGTTACCCAGCCTTCTCCATAATTAGGATTGGCTTTGACTGCTTCTTCAGCCTCTTGAACGGCTTTTCCGATTTTCCCCTCCACCACGTAGAGTCTAGATAAAGCCCGATGAGCCTCGGCTAAATTTGGGTCTAAAACTAATGCTTTCAGTCCCGTTTTTTCAGCTTTTTCCAGCCAGGACTTCCTGGGGTCTACCGCGAACATCACATAGCTGGAATAGCAGTCCGACAATCCAGCATAAGCTAAAGCAAAATTGGAATCAGCTTCTAAAGCCTTCTCAAACATCTTGGTTGCCAGTTCCAGGCTTTCTCTACTGTTAGCTCCTCCTCCGAAATAATATTCCCGTCCCTGCAGGTAATAGTCGTAAGCCTGAACATTCAGAGTAGGTTTCTTTTCAATCATCGCTACTTCTGGCGGAGCAAGGGTAACCTTCAATGCTTGGGCTACTTCTTTGGCTACATCTGCCTGGATGGCAAACAAATCCTCCATCTGCCTATCATAGCTTTCTGCCCAGACGTGAAATCCATTACTGGCTTTAATCAACTGGCAGGTGATTCTGATTTTATTTCCATATTTACGGACTGAACCTTCCATTACATAGTTTACTCGTAATCTATTAGCCACCTCTTTAAGGTTTACCGGTTTGTTTTTGAACTGTTCAATATCGCTTCTGGAAGCGACAAGCAAACCGCCAATTTTGGATAACTGGGTGATGATATCTTCGGTCATTCCAGCGGCAAAATATTCATCCCCTTTCTTCTCAGAGAGATTTTGTAAATACAACACTGCTATGGCTGGCTTTGGAGGTTCGGCCGGCTTTGCTGCTACGGCTGTTCTTACATATTCTAAACTCTTTCTTTCCCTTCTCAAATCTGCTAACAACTCATCAGCGTGTTGATACCTTTCCTCTCTGTCCTTAGCTAATGCTTTGAAGACTATCCGCTCCAACTCAGATGAAACCTTATTGTTGTATCTGGCTATTGGCTGAGGCTCATCATTTATGATGGAATACACTATTGCTGCGTGATGTTCTCCTATGAAAGGCAACTGAGCAGTCAAAAGCTCATACAAAACCACACCGAAAGAAAAAATATCTGAACGCTGGTCAACTTCCATCCCCTGAACCTGTTCCGGAGACATATATTGCATCGTCCCTAAAGTCGTCCCTGTTTTGGTTAGCTTTGATACCCCTTTGAGTTTGGCCAGACCAAAATCCATTATCTTAACCTGACCACGGGAGGTAACCATAATGTTGTCTGATTTTATATCCCGGTGCACAATCCCCCTCTCATGGGCGATGGCTAAACCCTCACATACCTGAATAGCTATATCAAAAATTTCCTTTGGAGAAAGAGTTTTTTCTTTCAATAAATCTTTAATCGATTTACCCTCAATATAAACCATTGAGATAAAGCATTCCCCTTCTGCTTCATCAATTTCATAGATAGTAGCAATATTAGGATGGTCTAAGGCCGAGGCGGCTTTAGCTTCCTGCTCAAATCTTATCTTTGCTTCTTCCTCACATAAAAGATGTTTTGGCAGAAACTTCAAAGCCACCATCCGATCCAGCTTGGTGTCCTGGGCTTTGTAGACTACACCCATTCCCCCTTCACCCAACTTCTCCAAGACTTTATAGTGAGAAATGGTTTTGCCGATCATTTTGCC
>Ga0315291_10001578_pt1 | contig 30365 bp, 35 predicted proteins | sample YL17G12_20_MG_FD_203070 | JGI IMG/M metagenome (GOLD analysis project Ga0315291, IMG submission 203070) | Sediment microbial communities from Yellowstone Lake, YNP, Wyoming, USA - YL17G12_20 | ecosystem: Environmental > Aquatic > Freshwater > Lake > Sediment | place: USA: Wyoming | collected...
GCTTATACCATCGGAGATTACCAGTTAATTGGTGGAGATTATAATCTCCTGTTTGAGATTCAAAAGAAATTTAAAGAGGTTACTCCGGAGATAATTCAGGAAGTGGCAAAGAAATATTTTACCTCTGAGAATCGGACCATTCTTACTCTGATTCCAAAAAAGTAATCAAGCAATTCTAAAATAGATGGAGGAATAAAGATGAAAAATCAGAAATTGAAAGTCTTACTCTTAGGTTTAATGGTTTTATTATTAATTTTTTCGCTGGATTGCGGTAAAACTCAGAAGCTAAAAATCCTGCAGGTGAAAAAACCAGGGATACCGGTGGTTCATTTCAGGATTATGATTTTCTCTGGCTCGGCAGATGACCCCAAAGGTAAAGAGGGTTTAGCAAATTTTACCTTTTCCCTCCTGAAAAAGGGAACCCAGTCTTATAATCGTGAACAGATCGAGGATCTTTTGGACTTTCTGAGTGCGCGTATAAATGTCGAAGTGGATAAAGAGGCGATAGTGATAACCGGAACCACCCTGAAGGAGAATTTAGATAGATTCTATCCACTCTTCTCTGAGGTCTTGTTGAAACCTACATTTCCAGAAGAGGAGATAGAAAAACAGAAAAAAGACCAGGAAGATGGGATAAATATCCTGGTGCAGGATGATGCAGAATTAGTAAAAGAATGCCTGCAGGATTTTATATATAAAGACCATCCTTATGGTCATCCGCCAGTGGGAAGCCTGTCTGCTATTAAGGGATTTACTAAAGATGATGCTCTTAATTTCTACAATACGCATTTTGTAAAAAATAATCTGGTCATAGGTTTAGCTGGAGACATTGACCAGAGCTTAGTTGATAAGGTGAGAAAAGATTTTTCCGGATTGAATGAGGGACAGGTGGTTCATCCGGAAAGAGTGGTTCAACCCCTTAAAGGTAGAAAACTTTTCTTGGTTGAAAAAGAAGGAAGGGATCAGACCCAGCTCTGTTTTGGACATCCACTTAGTTTCAACCGAAAAGATGAAAAAATCTTTTTCCCCCTGTATGTAGCAAATACCTATTTTGGAAAACACCGGGAACAGTTCGGGGTTTTGTTCCGCACTGTTAGAACTGACCATGGTTTGAGCTATGGCGATTATAGCTATATTGAGTATTTTCAGCAAGCAGGCTGGTCTAATTTAGCTTCTCCCAATACTGCAAGACACGATCAATATTTCAGCATCTGGACTTATCCCAAAAGGATAAATGGGAAATTTACCATGAAATTAGTCCTGAAAGACCTGACCGATCTGGTAGAAAACGGGGTTCCGGAAAAAGAATTAGAAAGGTATAAAAGTTTTGAGATTAATCATTTCCCCTTTGAGATCGAGACACCCCAGAGGAAATTGGGACAGTTGATGGATGAGGAGTTTTATGGGAACTACGGGTTTGTGGATAATTTCGAGAAAAAGATGAAAGAAGTAATCCCAGATCAGGTAAGCCAGGATCTGAAAAAATATATTTTCCCGGAAGATTTAATCGTAGTGGCGATAGTCAGCAATGCAGAGGATTTCAAAAAAGAACTGCTCTCGGATAAAACCGTAATCGAGTATCCTTCAGGCGCAGAAGGTGCTTTGCTCAAAGAAGAGGACGAAAAAATCAAAGCCTTTGACCTGAAAATCAAACCTGAAGATATAACGGTTATTAAAGCTTCAGAGTTTTTTAAGTAGATTTTTTGCAGTCTATGCTGGGATAGGGGTTGCACCCCTATCCCCTTTCTCTTACGGGCAGGAGTGCAATTCCTGCCCGAGCACAAGGAGCATAAAGCTTCAGCATTATCAAAAGTAAACCTGAAGGTTTACATTCCAGATTTTATCAAGCAGTCCAAGGGACATGCTTGATCTATAATCTTATGAAACACAAAAAATATCTGAATTTCGCAAAAAAATCCGGAGCAACCTGGCTTAAAATTATCAATCCTGAAAATGTGGTTACGGCTGAGTGGGTGAGACTGAAATGCCAATACGGCTGTAACCGTTATGGGACCTGCTTGACCTGCCCGCCTTATTCACCAACTCCAGAACAAACTAAAAAGATGCTCAAAGATTATTCTCAAGCTCTGATTATGGTCTATGATATCCCCCCTGAAAGAAATGAGAGAGACTTGAGAAAGAAACTCAGAAAGGATGTGGCAAAATTAGAAAGGGATATGTTTTTAGATGGTCATTACAAGGCTTTTGGTATGGCTTGCGGACCCTGTAATCTGTGCAAAGTATGTAATCTTTCCTACCCCTGCAAATTTGAGGAAATTGCTCGCCCCTCGATGGAGGCATGTGGTATTGATGTTTATCAGACCTTAGCTAATGTTGGTTATGAACTGAAAGTCGTTAAATCTTATGAAGAAGGGTGTAAGTTTTGTTCTTTGATTTTAATTGATTGATACTATTGAAGCATGACCCGCCTTGTGGGCAAGGCGGGGATACCTATAGGTATCGGTATACCCACGTTGCCCTCAACGTGGGTTATAATCAAGTCATAATAAATATAGTCTATTAATGTAGAAATAAAGACTGAAATATGAATAGCAATTTGAACGAAAAAGAGCTAAAAGATTTGACTATTCCCCAGATGCTTAAAAGGAGTGCTGGACTTTTTTCAAATTCTGTGGCTCTATCAACTTGGAAGGATGGAAAATTCTATTCTTTTAATTATGCAGAGCTTGAAAATAAAGTAAATCTTATTGGTAGAGGTTTAAACTCCTTAGGTATAAATAAAGGCGATAAAGTAGGACTGCTTTCTGAGAACAGACCTGAATGGGGGATAGCTTATTTGGGGATTCTAAGCTCAGGCGGGATAGTAGTACCTTTAGACCCATTGCTGAAATGTTCAGAATTAGAGGTTTTGATCAAAGATTCAGGAATGAAAGGTTTGATCACCTCCGTTAAATTTATTGCTGAGATATTTCAAACCACTAAAAAGATACCCGACTTTGAGTTTCTGATCTGTCCAGATGAAAAAGGGGATAAGGGTGTATTTTCTTTTGCAGAAGTTTTATCTAAAGGTAATGAAAATAAATCTGAGTTGCCCGAAGTTCTACCGGATGATGTTGCAGTTATAATTTATACTTCTGGCACAACCGGGAAGTCAAAAGGGGTGATGCTCACTCATAAAAATATACTCTCTGATGTCTGGGGGACAAAAGAAGCTCTGGAGCTTTTCCCTGAGGATAATTTCCTTTCGGTTCTTCCTTTGCATCATACCCTGGAATGTACTGCCGGGTTTCTTATCCCGCTTTCCGGTGGCTCCAGGGTTACTTATGCCCGGAGTATGAAGTCCAAAGAGATTCTTGAGGATATAAAGAATGCCGGAGTCACTCTTTTAATTGGAGTCCCTCTTCTGTATGAGAAGCTTTTCACCGGTTTAAGAAAAAATGTTCAGAAAAAATCTTTTTTAGCTCATGCTTCTTTCAAACTCAGCTTTAATTTTGTAAAAGTCTTCAAAAAAATCACCGGAATAAATTTTGGTAAAATTGTTTTCAAAGGTTTAAGAGAAAAAGCCGGGCTCTCCAGTTTAAGGATTTTAGTCTGCGGAGCGGCTCCTCTTCCTGCTGTGATCCCGGAATGTTTCGACCTTTTAGGGATCAAGTTTCTCCAGGGATATGGCTTGACTGAAACTTCACCGGTTCTGACTTTGAGTCCTTATTCTAAACCCAAGTATTCATCTGTGGGCAAATCCATCCCAGGGGCAGAGCTTAAGATATTTGAGCAAGATAAGAATGGAATAGGTGAGATTTTAGCTAAAGGGGATATGGTGATGAAAGGCTATTATAATAATCCACAGGAGACAGATAAAATCTTAAAAGATGGCTGGCTTCATACCGGGGATTTAGGCTGGAAAGATAGGGAAGGATATTATTATATTGCGGGGAGAAAGAAGAATGTCATCGTCTCAAGCGCCGGTAAGAATATCTATCCAGAAGAGATTGAAAACCAGCTTCTGCAGTCACCTTTTATCCTGGAGGCTTTAGTTCTGGGAAGGAAAGTTTCTGAGGGCATAGAAGAGGTAGAAGCGATAATCGTTCCGAATTATGAATATATTCAGCAAATCTCAGGGGATCAAACCTGGGATGAAGAAAAGATAAGAATTTTGATTAAAGCTGAGATAGCTAAATGCTGTGAAGGGATTGCGGATTATAAAAGGGTGAAGCATTTCCAGATCAGAAAAGAGGAGTTTGAGAAGACCTCTACAAGAAAGATAAAAAGGTTTCTGTTTAAAGAGAATATATAATTGGTAGGGGTTCAAAATTTTGAACCCCTACATATATATTTTATTTTAAATGGCAGAAGCACAACTGCTGCCCGAGCATTAGATTTGTAAGAGCGTTTAATTAAACGCTCTTACACCTACCATTAAATCAAACTCTTCAGCTTTAAGGTCACCTCTCTCACATTGTCATCCCCACGGGTCGTAAGGCTTTTATCGACTTTTTTTAGCTGTAATTTTATCTTAGTTCCATCTTTGCTTAAAAACAGGTCCCTCAACTGGCTTAAACTGTATTTGGAAACCGACTCGTCATTTATGGAGATTATCTCTTCCCCTGTCTCGATTTTTGCTTTCTCTGCGGGTGTGCCTTTGAATATTTGATTGATTATAAATTTTCCATCCTTCCAGATGACCATTATACCGCTTTTATCTAACTCATCTTTCTGGTCAAAGGAAGCGTTTTTCTCCAGAATCACTTTTTTATGTTCGTAATCGAAGATAACTTTGAACCTTTTCAAAATTCCACCGCCAATATTCCCCTGAGTTTTTTCGCTTTTAAAAGCACCCTCTTCTGCTAAGCTCAGACCGGTGATCGGCTCTTTTATCAGGAAATTTCCTATCTGGATAGATTTTATCCTGGTTTGCAGAGATTTGGTCTGCCCTCCAATTCCGGCACCGGCGAAAGCTTCAATGGCCTTGGGATATTTTTTCAAAAATTCATATTCTTGAACAAAAGGGGCATTAAGGTCTAAGCTCTTCCTTGAACCGGTATCCAGGGTGAATAACCCTTCATATTTTCCATCTATAATCCCTTTGATATGAGGAGTATTTCCATATAGATATAACTCTAAAGTCTCACCTCTCCCGTTATAATTGAATATTTTGGGATCATAGAAGGTGATTTTATTATTCTCATAGTCTATCTCAAATACAAGCCGGCTCAGGAAATCATAACCCAAAATCCCGTTCATCTCCCTGCCTTCATATATTTCCATAGGACTAATATTAAGACTGACCAGTTTCTGCTTGGACATTTTCAAGCCCTCTAATTCCAGGGACTGAAGCTCTAAAAACCCGGCATCTTCAGAACCTCCTACCCCCTTGGCTTCGAATTTACCGACTGCTTCTAAACCGATATTTTTAGCGAAGGTTAAATCGATACAAGTAGCGCCTGCGCCAGTATCCAGGACAAAATAAGCCGAGTCTTTACCATTGACTAAAACTTTTATATAAATATGATTGTTAACCAGTTCAAAGGGAACTGTTGTTTTCCCTTCCGGGGTAGAAAAAGCATAATCTTCAACCTTCTCCTGAGGCATCTGGAAAATCAAGGGGTCAGATTCAAGATTAAATTTTACTTCAGCCGTAATGGCTTCAACATCATACTGAGGCTTGCCAGTTGTCATCCGGGAATAAAATGGAACTTTAATTCCCTGGATTTCCCGATAGTCTCTTAAATAGGTGGTGGTTAAATCTATGTCCATCTTCTGCTTGTATTTATCTATAAGATAGGTGCTCTGGTTGATGAAAAGTTTTCGAGCCTCGCCTCCCTCTGGTTTTATCTCCAGGACATAATATTCCCCTGAGCTATCCTTTTCCTCGCCTGAATAATTCAGCTCTCTCTTAAACTCCCCGGGGAAAAAATAAAGGTAATTGCCGAAATAGTTCTCAGTGAGGGCAAAAGATCTTTCCGTTTTCTCTAATTCCCTTATCTTATTGTTCTGGTCCTTCATCCAGTAAATCTTCCCGTCGGTGCCGGTGCTTATCTGAAAGATTTTAAAATCCATATCCATTCGGGAAAGGTCTGGAAAATGTGAGGAAATGGAAAACTCCCCCTGCAGTCCTCCCATATTGATAGTCCCCCTGATAAAAGTGGTTTTTATAGTCAAAAGATTATCTTTGCCTCCTAAGGCTTGAAGATGTTTGGAAAGTATCTCCTCACTGGTTATGGCCCAGCCCAAGTTTGATAAAAGAAGGAGGAGTAAGGTTACCAAGTGTAAGGTCATCTTTTTTCTCATAAGAGCTCCTGGTTTAAAGTTTTGTTTAAGATACAATAAATTTTACGGGAAGGGAAATGAAAAAGTTCCAGAAATATTCTTTCGTAGGGAAGGGACATCGTCCTGTCCTTTCGCTTTTTTATTGACAAAAATATTAATAAAACTATATTATATCCGTATATTCGAATATATGAATATAGTTCTGGAGCTCTATGCAAAGACAAACTCTGTTTTTCAAAGAAAGGAGTAAGAAATGTTAATCCGGTCGAAGAGTAAATGGGCTTGCGGATTGATTGAAGCTCTGGCGTTGATAATTACCATCTTTATTTTCAGCTGCGGGAAACAAGGAGATGAAAGTGTCAAGGCACAAGAAACCACCTCAGAACATCAGCAGACTTCGAAGCAGGTTCAGGGAGAGACAACTCAACCTTCAGTGGTTTCCCAGAGATTATCCCAGTCTCTCAAAGATGGTAAATATGTCTATCTTTTCTTCTATGAGTCTGGCAACAGCGATTGTGAGACCATGGAAAGGAACCTCGATTCATTTGCTCGAACCACAAAGAAAAAAGTGGAAATTATCAAAGTTGAGCGTAAAGACCCTAAGAACAACGACATAGTTACAAGCCTGAAAGCTCAAACTGCACCTATTCCTCTGACCCTTCTTTATGATCCTAAAAGTGCTATTGTGGCTTTTTTTACAAAGGTAGTTACGGAGAAGGAACTCACGGAAGCTATTCCTTCTCCCAAGAAATCGGAAGCCTTGCAATATGTCCATCAAGGTAAAGGGGTAATTTTATGTTTTTCCAACAAGGATATGCCATCCAGAGGAGAGATCCAGACCTCCTGTTTTCAAGCAAAAAGCAAACTGGCAGGGAAGGGTGAATATGTCAGCGTAGACTTATCGGATCCAAAAGAGGCAGGGTTCATAAGGGAACTGAAAATTGATCCTAACACGCCTAAGCCAGTCACTTTTGTCGTAAATCCCCAGGGTCAATTAACCGGAAAATATGAGGGAGAAGTGCAAGTCACCGACTTAGTTGAGGCGGCAACCAGAGTAGTCAAAAGTGGATGCTGTCCTCCGAGTAGCGGCCAGGCATGTCCACCAACAAATCCACAAAAGAAATAAGTAACCGAGAAATAGACTGGATGAGGAGAAAAGATGAATCTACGAAAGATAATATTGAAAGAACTTTTAGAAAGAAAAAAACAGTTTCTGACCAGTTTCATAGCCATATTACTCGGAATAATCGTCATAGTGGCGGTTAAATCGGTTTCCAGTTCCTCGGAAAAGGCGGTGGCTATTCAACTGGATAATTTAGGAGCAAACATATTGGTCTTACCTCAAACCACAAATATCGATAACTACTATGCCGCAGACATTAATGCACCGGAGATGCCGGAAGATTATGTTAACCGAATAACCAACTCCACTATCCAGGGCGTTGACAACATGTCCCCTAAGTTGTCAGCCCGCATGAAAATAGATAATTATTCTTTAGTTTTGACCGGAATTTTGCCTAAAAATGAACTGGCTTCAAAACCCATCTGGCAAACTGCTGGATTTACGGACCCGGGTTTACAGGCAGCTTGTGACCCTAATAGCATTATGAATAAAAGTCGCGGATATAAAGACCCAAAACTTCAGCGAATGGCTATAGATTCTCTGGGTAAGTATGATTGTTTGGCAGGAAGTGATGTTGTCTCAAAATTGGGTTTGAAAGAAGGTTCTGGAATAAAAATCAAAGGAACTGAATTTAAAATCGTAAGAGTGCTTCCTCAAACCGGAACCGTGGATGACGGTCGAATTTTCGTTCATCTGCGTACTGCTCAGAAAATCCTGGGGAAAGGAAGAGTGGTAAATGCCATCGAAATCATGGGATGCTGTTCTGCCATCTCCGAGGGACTTTTAGGAAAATTGAGAAACATTTTGCCAGACACTAAGATCACTACCATCAATCATATTGTGCAAACTCAGGTGAAAACCAATAATACTATGGAGAAATTCTCCCTTATTTTTTTGATTATTATAATTTTAGTAGGAGGAATCTCCATAGGCAATTATATGTGGTCCAATGTGGAGGAAAGGAAAAAAGAGATTGGTTCCCTGTTAGCCATAGGCGCATCTCCGAAAGACATCTATTACATATTCATCGGAAAAGCTTTAATCCTGGGATTGATAGGCGGTATCGCCGGTTACTTTTTGGGTAGTCTGGCAGGAATGATTTTGGGACCTCAAATAGCTGGCGTAAAAGTTCTTCCTATCCCCTTTCTTTTTATCTGGGCAATAGTTATCGCTGTCGGCATCAGTGTGATCGCCTCGTATTTACCAGCCAGAAGGGCTGCTAAATTGGACCCTGCTTTAATCTTACAGGAGATATAGATGATCAAAATAGAAAACCTTTCAAAAACATATAATAGCAAAAGAGATGCTATTTTAGCTCTAAGTGAAGTTACGCTGTCAATCAAAAGTGGAGAATTCGTCTCGATTGTGGGTCCCTCAGGCTCCGGTAAAACCACTTTGCTTTTGTGCATGGGAGGGTTGATTCACCCGTCCCGGGGAAAAGTTACCATTGGAGGGGATTCGATCTATGATCTGGATATTAAGAAGCGAGCCATCTTCAGGTTAAGAAACTTAGGCTTTGTTTTCCAGACCTTCAATTTAATTCCTTACCTGACTGCCTTAGAGAATGTTCAGATTCCTTTGGCTTTAGCTGGTATCACCGATGGCAAACAATCAGAAAAAGCAGCAGAACTGTTAGAGAAGGTAGGTTTGACGGACAGGCTTGACCATAAACCCCGGGAGCTCAGCATCGGACAGCAACAAAGAGTAGCCATTGCCAGAGCTTTAGCCAATGAACCAAAGATAATTTTGGCAGATGAGCCTACCGGGAATCTGGATCCTGATATGACCAGGGAAACTGTCAGCTATCTAAAATTATTAAACCAGACCGGCATCACTGTGGTTATGGTGACTCATAATCCGGGTGCGGCAGAGTATTCCCAGAGGAGATTGCGATTAGTAGAGGGAAGATTGATCGAATAGACCAACTATAATGGAAAATCTGAAAACAGTTCAAAAGTAAGATTTCACTTGACAAAGCGTTCTTATCTTTAGGATATATATGCGGATTTATGATGTAAATAGTATGGTTATGAAGAGAGAAACTTCAATTTTTAAAGCCTTGTCTGACGAGACCCGCTTACGGATTATGAAGCTTCTTTTGAAAAAAGAGCTTTGCGTTTGTGAAATTGAGGCAGCTTTAGACCTGCCACAGTCAAAAGTCTCTAGGCATCTTACGGTTCTCCGTTCAGTTGGTTTAGTGGAGGACCGCAGAGATGGAACCTGGATTTTCTACTCCTTTTTTAAACCTGAAAATGATTTTGAAAAATCAATTATTCAAATTATTAAAAATGCTCTTTCTGATAGTGAATTAGTTAAACAGGATGAAGAAAGACTGAAGAAAAAACTCTCTCAGGCTTACGAGTATAAGTGTAAATAAATCAAATCAAAAGAGGAGTATCTTACTTATGACTGATTCAGGGAAGAAGCTTTCATTCTTAGACAGGTTTTTGACTCTCTGGATTTTCATGGCAATGGTGCTGGGGGTTGGGATAGGGTATTTTACTCCACAGGTTACTAAATTAATTGCCGATCTCCAGGTAGGCACAACCTCTATCCCTATTGCTATCGGTTTAATCCTGATGATGTATCCGCCCTTAGCCAAAGTAAAATATGAGGAATTAAAGGATGTGTTCTCCGACTGGAAGGTGTTAGGGATAAGCCTTGTACAGAACTGGATTATCGGACCGGTTTTGATGTTTATCTTAGCCATTGTATTCTTGCGAGGTTACCCGGAATATATGGTGGGCTTGATCTTAATCGGCTTAGCAAGGTGTATAGCTATGGTGATTGTCTGGAACGAGTTAGCCAAAGGCGACACAGAATATGCTGCCGGGTTGGTAGCATTCAACAGTATCTTTCAGGTGATATTTTACAGCATTTATGCTTACGTGTTCATCACCGTTCTACCAGCCTGGTTTGGTTTGAAGGGGAGCATTGTGGATATTACCATAGGACAGATCGCCAAAAGCGTGTTTATCTATTTAGGTATTCCCTTTATTGCAGGAATAATAACCCGGTTTACACTCATCCGGCTTAAGAACAAAGAATGGTATCATACTAAATTCATCCCTAAAATCAGTCCTGTTACCCTTATAGCTTTACTTTTCACCATCGTGGTGATGTTCAGCCTTAAAGGGGAGTATATTGTCAAGATTCCCTTAGATGTGGTGCGGATTGCGATACCTTTGTGTATTTATTTTGTGATTATGTTCTTAGTTAGCTTCTGGATGGGGAAAAAGATCGGGGCAGATTATTCAAAATCCACCACCATTGCCTTCACTGCGGCAAGCAATAACTTTGAATTGGCTATAGCAGTAGCAGTGGCTGTGTTTGGAATAAACTCCGGAGCCGCCTTTGCTGCGGTTATTGGACCATTGGTAGAGGTACCTGTCCTGATTGCTCTGGTGAACGTCGCTCTCTATTTCCAGCGGCGGTTTTACAATTATGCCTCTGTTACCAACCAAGACTTGCGAGACGAAACATAAGTAGATCAAATAGACAGGAGGGATAGCTATGTTTAAAAAGATCCTGGTGGCAACCGATCTGTCCGAAGCCTCTGATCATGTAATCGGTTGTTTGCATGGATTGAAGCAAATTGGTGCTGAGCAGGCGCTGCTCGTTTACGCACTGGGCATACGACACCTGGAGGTAATGAAGTATGAACTGGCCAGACTTGCTGAACCCCGGTTACAGGCTCAGAAAATGATGCTGGAAAAACAAGGTTTTGTCACGGACATCCTGGTTGCGTCTGGACTGCCATCATTTGAGATCAATCGAGTAGCGAACGAAAAAAAGGTGTCCCTTATAATAGTGGGCTCGCACGGAACCACCTCAGCTAAGGAGGTTATGTTAGGCGGGGTTGCCATGGCAATTCTCCACGAAGCCACAGTCCCGGTACTGGTGATTCGGCTGAAGATCACAGACTTGGATGCTCAAACCCGATGCGAGGTGGTATGCACTGATTTATGGCGGCACATTTTATATTGCACCGACTTCTCCGATACGGCTGAGCGTGCGTTTGCATACGTAGAGAAAATAGTGGAAAGTGGCACCAAGCAGGTGACTTTACTTCATGTTCAGGACAAGGTGCGGATCGGCACGCATCTCAGTAATCGCTTGGAAGAGTTTAACCGGATCGATCAAGCGAGGCTTGAACGCCTCAAAATGCAACTGAAGGCGAAAGGCGCAATGGACGTTCAAATTGAAATCCCTTATGGGTCGCCGATCCAGGAGATTCTTCAGCGAACAAAGGATGAAGATGTTAGCCTGGTGGTTATGGGTAGTCAGGGCCGGGGATTTATTGCCGAGGTATTTCTAGGCAGCGTGAGTCATCATGTTGCCCGCGGGGCGGGAGTGCCAGTTTTACTAGTGCCAGCCTTGCGGTAGGCGCCAAACATCCGATCAACTAGTTAGAAAATGAGACCTAAGGTTCTATTCGTTTGTATTGAGAACTCCTGTCGGAGTCAGATGGCTGAGGGGTTTGCTAAATTCTATGGCAGGGATAAAATAGAGGTCCTCAGTGCCGGCTCAAATCCTTCCGGTAAGGTTGATCAAACCGCAATAGAGGTAATGAAAGAGAGAGGTATTGATATCTCCAACCAGAAATCAAAAGGATTCAATGACCTGCCCTCTAAAAGCTTCGACTATGTGATAACTATGGGATGCGGGGATGTATGTCCTTTTGTTCCGGCAAAGACAAGAATTGAATGGGGGATCGAAGACCCCAAAGGTAAGCCAAAGGAGAAGTTCAGAGAAGCAAGAGATAAGATAGAAGAGAAAATAAAAGAACTCTTAAGAAAACTCTAAATAAAATAATCGATTAGACAAACACCAAAATTTTAATGGCGTATTTGATGTAATTATGAGCATAAATGCATATAAGCAGACAAAATTGTTCGATGAAAATCTCTTGCTGCTGGAAAGCGACTTCCTGAAAGCCATCTCTCAACTCACCCGGCTTAGGATTTTATACTTTTTGAGAAAAGGAGAGAAATGTGCCTGCGAGATCATCCCGGAAATGGGGGAAGACCAATCTAACATTTCCAGACATCTAAATTACCTGAAAGATTCAGGGATTTTAAATTCTCGTAGAGAAGGAGTCTCGGTTTATTACAGGATTAAAGATGAACGAGTGTTCGTGCTTTTAAGTTTGGTGGATGAGATCATAAGGACACAGGTGAAGGAGAAAGCAAAAACGGTTAAAGTCATTTAGATAGGAGATTAGCATGGGTTTAGTGGAAGTCTTGAATGGTGGAGTGAAAGCATTAATTGAATATCTTTCCGCCCACGTTCTAACCTGTCTGGTTCCGGCATTTTTCATCGCCGGGGCGATTGCAGTTTTTGTCTCCCAGGCCGCGGTGATGAAATATTTTGGAGCTCAGGCGAAAAAGGTTTTGGCTTATGGTGTCGCTTCAGTTTCCGGTACGATCCTGGCGGTATGTTCCTGCACTATCTTACCCATTTTTGCAGGAATACATAAAAGAGGTGCAGGCTTGGGTCCAGCCATTGCTTTTCTATATTCTGGTCCTGCTATTAATGTCTTAGCCATTGTCTATACTGCCAGACTTTTAGGATTCGATCTGGGACTTGCCAGAGCAGTGGGAGCCATTTCTTTTTCAATTATAATCGGGTTGATTATGGCTTTTATATGGAGAAAAGAGGAGCTGGAAAAAGAGAAAAATGCTTCTGACTTGATTCTGCCCCAAAGCGAGAAACCTAAACACGAGGGAATAACTATTCTATATTTTGCAGTTTTAGTGGGAATTTTAATCTTCGGCGCGGCACAAAAATGGCTGGTAACCGGGATTTTACTGGTCGTTTTATTTTTAATCCTTTATCGCTGGTTCAAAAAAAATGAGCTTAAAGACTGGCTTTTTCAGACCTGGGATTTAGGGAAAAAGATTTTTCCCATATTACTAATCGGAGTTTTCGTTGCCGGGATGATGAAGGTATTACTTCCTCAACAGATAGTTGAGCATTTAGTCGGCGGAAATGGATTAAGGGCGAATTTCATAGCTTCAATCTTCGGTGCCTTTATGTATTTTTCAACTCTAACTGAAGTGCCCATCATAAAAGCTTTGTTGGATTTAGGGATGGGAAGAGGTCCTGCTCTGGCATTGCTTTTAGCCGGACCGGCTTTGAGCCTTCCCAGTATGATCGTGCTAATCGGGATTATGGGGTGGAGGAAAACAGGTGCTTACATTATCTTAGTGGTGATAATGGCAACTATAACCGGAATGATATTTGGCACACTCGTTTTTTAGGAAGTTCTTATGTTAAAAAAGGTTGGAGATGGTATGCTGCAAAGGGCGTCGTCCAAAAAAGAGAATAAAAGAAGGAGAAATATTGGGCTGGTTGTCGTAGTTAGCTTGCTAGCATCTTTTATCTGGAGTGGAGTTACTCAAACAACAGCGAAACCGACTCTTCCAGCTGAATTGAAAAACAGAATTAAGCAGATTTCAGTAGAGGGTGTATGCCCACCCTTCTATTTGTGTGACGAACATGGAAAGGTGATAGATCCTGTGCATGGAATTAACTTAGACAAACCGTATTCACCAAAACAAACCTGTGGTAAATGCCACGACTATAATAAAATCACAGAAGGTTTCCATTTTCAACAAGGACGGGGAGAGAAACCCACTGCTTTGATGGTGGAACGCTGTCTCTGGGTTACCTCTCCAGGAAATTACGGCGGGAACTGGTGAAGTCCTGCGCCCCTGTACCGTCAGTTGGCGGTAAAGAAAAATACAGATGCGAGAACGATTGATATGACTTCATTTGATTTCGTGGTATCCTGTGGAAGCTGTCATCCAGGGGGAGGACCTCTGGAGTTTGACCGGGATGGATATCGTTATGATTCGCTTATGAGTAGTCCGAGTTCTGGTCTCATTTCGGGTGGTGAGAATAATCTGGACGGAGATTATTACAAAGCTCAATGGGATAAATCCGGAGTCTTAGAGGCGGATTGTTTTCTCTGCCATATGCCCGAATATAACTTCAAAGCTCGTAACGAGCAGATAAGCAAACTTAACTTTCGCTGGGCCGCTACAGCTGGCTCGGGGCTGGCTATAGTCACCGGATCAGTGAAAGAGGAAAAAATGGTAAAGGTTAGCTATGATAAATCTCGGTTCGACGAAAATGGCAGACTTTCACCCCATATCGTAAGAGAACCGCGCACGCAAACTTGCCTCAATTGCCATGCTAAACCTGGATGGAAAAAGCGAGGTGCTAATTTCCGAGCGCGCACAGACGTTCACCTTGCTGCAGGACTAATGTGTGTAGATTGTCATCCAGCAGGTAAGTATGCAAGTGAAGAGCGCATTAAGGGAAAGGATGTGCATCAAGTCGGGAAGGGGGATGACCCGGGTGGACATGTGCGGGACGATTTGGACAATACCTGTAGAGACTGCGTCCAGTGCCATGAGCAAGGATACATGAATGCTCCTATTGCCAAACACAGTTGGTTGCCACCACTCCACCTCGAACGGATTGCGTGTCAAACCTGCCATATTCCCCAACGGCCAGTGAAAGCGGCTCTATTTCAAGCCTCAGATGTATTTAATCCAGGAACAAAAATTCCAGAGAAAGGAAAGTATCTTTGGGTTTTCTATGGTCCGGACATGAAATATTGGAACCACTACGGTGAGCTGGAGATGATGGGATTTGATGACAAACCAACTGACCCATATCGGCCTGTATTGGCACGATACAAAGAGAAAATCTATCCAGTAAATCAGGTTCATAGCGCCTGGCCCGGAATAGAAATTGAAGGGAAAGTGGGTCTGGCTCAGCCATTAATGTCCGATGTTTACAAGATGTGGACTTCCTTCAAAAAGGATACAACTACTTATCCAGATTTTGCGCTGATTACAGATGACAATGATGACGGAGTGATAGAAATTAATCGACCAGAGGAAATCGATGCATTGATCTCTGCCCTTACTTCTTACTTGAATAAGACTGGTTATCCGCTGGAGGGGAAGAGGGTAGTTTGGGTTTCAAACGACCGGATATACAGAAATGGAAAAGAGTTTGAACAAGTCCCAATGGAACCCTGGGAAGCTTCACCCTATGGGAATGTGCACAAGTACACTCATGACGTTTATCCAGCCAGAGCGGCTCTGGGGGTGAATGGTTGCGGGGATTGTCACAGTCGTAGCTCTGATTTCTTCTATGCTTCTGTGGTTAAACGCCCCTTCGATGAAAAGGGTAATCCAGTGTATGAGCCACAATATAAACTTCTGGGGCTTACGTCATGGAGCGTGAGTTTAGGAATGTTTAGGGAGTCCGATCTAAAACCGACTCTTTACGTCTTATTCGTAGTCCTGATATCTCTTTTTGTGATCTGGGCGGTTGACCGTGCCTTGGAGATATTAGGTCCACCATCCATAGGATTACATCATCGCCTTTTCTCTTGGGTCATTGGAGCTACTATATTTCTGACATTTATATACCTAATGTGGCATCGTGAGCTTTTGGAATTTATGCTTCCCAGCCGATTCTGGCTGGATTCACACCATTTTGGCGTTGGTGCAGGGGTGATGATAGCGGGAACTATTGCCCTCTTGATCCGTCTTAAACAGTTATATCCAGGCGGACGCATTCGGAAGCGAGTCGCCTCTTGTTTTCGTTGCACCTTGACCGCAATAGGGCTGGCTTTTGCCGCTCTGTCCGGCATCATCATGTTAATGCATCCAGAAGCGTTGGGCGTGATTACCCGTCTGTCTTATCTGGTCTTCGACCTCAGTTTAGCTTTGATCGTAGCGGGAATTATCCTGGTTGTTTTTCGTGAAATCGTTAGTGCGAAAGTGCCCATAGTCAAAAGTCAACGCACGTAGGAGGTTGGCTATGCCATGGTTAGCTGGTTATCCAAGAGAAAAAGTAGAGTGGTTTCCCACCATTGATAAAGAAAAGTGCCTTAAGTGCGGCATCTGTATGAACTGTGGAAGAAAGGTTTTTGACTGGACAGATGATGAGCCTGTGGTGGCAAGACCTTACGAATGTATTGTAGGCTGTAATACTTGCTCTAATCTCTGTATGGGGAATGCCATAACTTTTCAATCTATTGAAAAAATAAGGGAATTTTACAAAAAAGAAAAAATCTGGAGCAAGGTAAAAGAGGTTTTAAAGTCAGAAGGTAAACTTACCATTAAAAATAAGTAAAGGTAGAACACGGAAGACTTCTAAATCGAAATGAATAGGAGAACATGATGAAAACGAAAATTTCTTTTATCTTCGGATTAATCACATTGACGTTTTTATTATTAATACTTTCCAATGATATATCTGCACAGCCAAAGGTCTTTATGTCTGAGACAAGCTGGGATTTAGGGATAATTCCACAGGGAAGCGTAATCTCACATACCTACTGGATTAAGAATATTGGTACAGATACTCTGAGGATATTGAAAGTGAGGCCCGGTTGAGGGTGCACCTCAGCTCCGGTTAAAAAAATGGAGCTGGCTGTCGGTGACAGCACCGAGATTGCTCTGATATTCAATTCTAAAGGGTTCAAGGGAAAAGTACAAAAAGGAGCTAAAATTACAACAAATGATACTACTGTTACCGGATTATACATAAGCCTAACTGGGGAGGTTACAAATTCAGACAGCACATTCCCATTATTAATTTTACCGCCGCACCTGGATTTCACTCCATTTTTTAAAGAGAAGGTGATGGTCAAGAAAACAGGGATCAAAAACGTGAGCCACAAGGAAATAAAACTGAAGATAATCGATTCTCCGACGGGCTATCTTGAAGTCAGACTCTCCAGCGAAAATATTAAACCCTCAAAGGAAATTGAACTGGTAGCAAAATTAAATAGCAAGCTTAACGAAGATTCATTTAACAAATCGATCACCTTAGAACTTAATGACAAAAACAAGACTCGTTTTACTATACCAGTGAAGAGGGATGCGAAAGTTCAATAAGAGAGGAATAGGTTATGAGATCGAATAAGATTTTCCTTCTGGTTTGGTTGATAATATTGGCTGGTCTTCTGGTCACAATTTCCTCTCAAGCCTTTTGCCAAATTAAAGAGCAAAGTCAACAGGTTAAAAAGCCTTCGATTAAAGATACGTTAGCGGCATCTTCAGAAAAAAATATTGAGGAAAATACCTTAGATATTTTTGATTCTATTATGGTAATCCACTTTCATCCCATGGCTCAGTGTTCCTGTTGTATAAATGTGGGTAATTTTTCCAAAAAGGGATTAGAGAAATTTTATTCTAAGCCATCTAAAGATCGAAGAATAATCTTTAAGGAATGCAATATCGATGAGGATTCTTCAACCGCCAAAAAATACAAAATATTCGGTTCTGCTTTAGGCTTTAAGAAGTTATTCAAAGGGAAAGAGGAGTTTAAGGAAATAGAATCGGTCTGGGAATTTTGTGAAGAGGAGGAGAAATTCCTTCTCAATTTCCGGAAAGAGCTCGACGGTTTTATCTCTGGTAAAAAGTATGAAGGGGGCAAAAAAACTACAAAATAATATTATCTTGATTCAAAAGGAGAATAAGATATGAAAATCGAGGTATTAGGACCGGGATGTGTAAAATGCGAGAAGATTTACGAGATTGTGCAGAGGACTTTAAAAGAGATAGGTAAAGAAGCAGAGGTGTTTAAAATAAAAGATATTAAATCGATTATGCAGTACGGAATCCTTATGACACCTGCTTTAGTTATCAATGGAAAGGTCCTGTGTTCTGGCAGGGTACCAGGATTGGCAGAAATTAAAGAATGGTTGAGTAAGGAAGAGTGAAGCCAACTTCAGCTCGGAAAGGTTATGAATAATATCCTCAAATTATTGATTATTTTAGCAATTGTTTTTTTAATTACAGGTTTAATTATCTTTCAGGGAAGAGATAAGGCATTTTTTAAGGAGGGGGAGACTTCGTCTTCCGAGAAAATTTCTACGAATAAAGACAGTTCAGACGTAATAGCTGAAAATTTACCAGTTCTTATCGATTTAGGCCGGGGTACCTGTAAAGCCTGTAAAATGATGCAACCTATCTTGGAAGAGTTAAAAGAGGAGTATAAAGGGAGAGCAATAATCAAAATTATAGATATTAGATATGACCCGGAGCCAGCCAGGTTCTATAAAATAAGATTAATTCCCACCCAGATTTTTTTCGATACCACAGGCAAAGAGGTTTACAGACATGAGGGATTCATGGATAAATCCTCCATTAAACAAAAACTACAGGAGATCGGAGCAAAATAGATGGAACACCTTTTAGGTAATATATCCTCGGTTATGAATAATACCCCAGGCTTAGCTTATCTTTTGATTTTCTTAGGTGGTATCTTATCAGCTTCCAGCCCTTGTGTTCTGGCGATAATCCCCTTGGTGATCGGATTTGTGGGAGGTTATTCTCAAGGGGATAAAAAGAAAGCCCTGCTTTATTCTTTGGTTTTCGCCTTAGGTTTATCTATCACTTTTACCATTTTGGGTGCTATAGCCTCGCTTTTAGGAAGGCTTTTTGGAGATGTAGGGAAGTTATGGTATTACTTAGCCGCAGGGGTGGCTTTGATTATGGGCTTATATCTTTTAGGCTTGATTAAAATTCCATTTCCCAAAACTGTGGAATTAAAAACCAAGCATAAAGGGGTCTTGGGTGCGTTTCTTTTAGGACTTCTTTTCGGTATGGTTTCCTCTCCCTGTGCCACGCCGGTTTTAGCAGTCATTTTAGCTTTTGTGGCTACAAAAGCCAGGATAGTCTATGGGGTTTCACTTCTTTTTGTCTACGCCATAGGACATTGTGCTTTGATAGTTTTAGCTGGGGTATCAACTGGTTTTGTGGAGAGTTTTGCCCAATCTAAGGGGATAACAAATTTCTCAAACTGGGCTAAAAAATTGAGTGGATTATTGATAATCTTTGCAGGTTTTTATATTTTATGGATTAATCTTTGAAACTAAGAAGAGATCTTAAATGGAAATAAAAATCTTAGGTCCAGGATGCCCTAACTGTAAGCAGTTAGAGAAGATAACCTTTAATGCTATAGCCGAATTAGGGATTGAAGCTGAGGTGAAGAAGATAACCGATATTAAAGAGATAACCAAATATCTGCTTATAACCCCTGGCCTGGTTATCAATGGTAAAATCAAACATACAGGCATGCCTTTACCGAATATAGAGAAGATAAAAAACTGGGTTTTAGAAGAAAAAAAGTAGTAGTCGCTTTATCGAGTAAAAAAGAGCTTGATAAATCAGGCAACTACAAAATAATACATAGAAAATGGTTGACAAAATGATTCTTTCAATTATAATTCTAATGTAGATTTTAGGAGGTAGAATGAGGCTAAAAGGTTTATTTTTAGCTGCAACTCTGGTTTTTATATCCTGCTCTTTTTCTCAGGCTGGAACACCAAAGATAGAATTTTCCGAGCGGAGCTGGGATTTTGGCAGAACACCTCAAAATTCCACAGTTACGCATATCTTCTGGATTAAGAATGTCGGGTTTGATACCCTTAAGGGGATCAGCGTAAAAACACCTTGAGGGTGCACCAAGGCTCCATTGAAAAAGACGGAGCTGGCTATCGGTGATAGCACTGAGTTAGAGATAAGTTATACTAATAGAGTCGCCCTGTCCAGGGAGACTAAATATGTGGAGGTGAGCTCTAATGATACTACCTCCGGGTATAATAGATTGGAGATAACTGCGGATGTGAAGCCCAAGCCAGACACTTTGCTTTTGCTGAAATATTCTCCTTATACCATAGAGTTCATTGAGGAGAAGGGAGGAGCTATAAAGGAAAGGAAAGTCGAGTTCAATAATTCTGGTAAAGAAGAATATAAACTTAAGATAATAGACTATCCCCAAGAGCTTTTCGAGGTAAAACTAAGCCAGGATATTCTTAAACCCGGCAAGGTTATAGAGCTTAAAGTCAAACCGCTTAAGAAACTTCCTCCTGATACACTTAAGAAGTCGGTCACTTTACAAGTTAAAGGAAAAAAGGAGTTCAGGATTACCATCCCGATCAAAAAGGAGAAACCTCCTGAAAAGAGCCCGCCTCCGATTAAGTGGGACTGGCGTAGATAAACCTTTAGATTTAACCATATTCTCTAAAGATTTTAATGAAGTTTTTCGTAAATATAGATAAAGATTTTGACTGAATAGAGGAGGTGAAGATGAAAAAGAACAAGTTTTTACTCTCGATTCTATTTTTGATTTTCTTTTTAAGTCTGATTTCCACGAAGATAGAAGCCGGAACCCCCAAATTGGAGATTTCAGAGATGAGCTGGGATTGGGGCCGTATTCCTCAGAATTCTGTAGTAAGCCACAGCTTCTGGTTAAAGAATGTGGGCACTGATACTCTGCGGGGTATGAACGTTAGCGTTGGCTGAGGGTGCACCAAGGCTCCTTTAAAAAAGACGGAGCTTGCTATCGGTGATAGCACAGAGCTTATAGTAAGTTATACTTCTGCCAAGGCTTCGAGTAAGATTGTCAAATATGCTAATGTCTCCTATAAAGATACCAGTTCTCAAGTGCAGAATATAAAATTAAATTGTCAGGTTGTTCCAGTGCCGGATTCAACTTTCAAGGTTCAATTAACCTCTTACTCGCTGGATTTCACTGCAATTCAGAGGAAACCCCAGGAGAAAAAGCTTTCTTTGAAAAACTCGGATGTAGTGGAGTTTAAGGTTTCTTTAATCGATTATCCTAAAGAGTATTTTAAAGTTAAATTGGGTAAAAAGCTTAAACCAGGGAAGTCTATTGAGTTAAAGGTGAAACCAGTGAAGGATTTACCTCAGGATGGGCTTAAGAGGTCTTTGACTTTAGAATTGGAGGGGAAAGAGAAGACCCGGATTTCGATACCATTAGTATTTAACACTTTACCAGCTACCACTCCTAAAAAATAAAAAAAAGATCTGAATTTAAGTAAAAGGCTCTGTCCGACTGAGGTGGATAGAGCCTTTTTTATCGGGACATTTCACCTAAAAGCGCTTCGATTTTGTCTATCATTTTCTCGATAGTAAAAAGCTTTTCTACCCTTTTCCTTCCTTCCTCTCCAAGACTAAAAGCTAAATTTTTATCCTTGAGTAGAGAGACGATAGCCAGCGCTAAGGAGTGAGGATCTCCAGGAGGAACTAAAATTCCTGTTTTCTGATCCTGAACTACTTCAGGAATACCATCTACACGAGTAGCGACTATAGGTTTTTTCAATGCCATCCCTTCAGCTAAAACCAGTCCAAACGGCTCTATGATCGAGGGCAAAACCAGAAGGTCAAATCCAGCTATGGTCTCAAATATCTCTTTTATATAACCAGCAAATATGACATAGTCATCTAAATTCAATTTATGAGATAGTTCTATTAGATGTTCTTTTTCTAAGCCATCACCTGCAATAAATAGCTTAATACTCGGGTGGACTTTAATTATCTCAGGTAGAGCCTGGAGAAGATAGCAATGCCCCTTTGCCTTTACCAATCTTGCAGGGACTCCTATCAGGGTCAGTCTAGCGTCGAGATTATAGCGTTGAAAAAGTTTCTCCCGTTCTTTTTCTTGATCAAAATTGAATAAAGAAAGGTCTATCCCATTAGTAATAACTTCAATTTTATCAGGTTTTAGCCAGGGGAATTTTTTAAGTTGATCTTTTAAGTTTTGACTGGGTACTACAATTTTATCTGGGAGAAATTTTCCAGTGAGCCTGTGAATCAAGGAGGTCTCAGGTAAAAGTACCCCCATTCCCCAGATTATTTTAGGTCTTTGTATTATTCTGGAGGCGATTCCGCCAAGTCTTAAATCTTTATTGAAATTCACCCAGACGAAATCAATTTTTTCTTTTGACATCAATCGGGCTAAAAAAAAGATAGTTACTGGATCAAAGTCTCCTTTGATTTTTAAGGGTACTAAGTTGACCTTATCGGCTGAAAAATGGCTTAGGAATTCACTGTTTTTTCTACCAGCAACCCAGATTTTATGCCCTCTTTTAGTTAAATGAACCGAGTAATTATAAATCAGATTTTCCCCTCCACCCCAGACATTCTCCCGGATAGAGTTCAAAAATAAAATCTTGTATTTTCGCATTATCAAGATTTAATAACCCTAAATCAAGTACCTTTTGACTAACTGATGGTAGATAAAAATATGAATACTTTTTTCAAAATCGAGTTTTAATAAGGACATACTTATACAATTTGTCAAGGATTAAAATCGGTAGAACAGACATCCTTGTCTGTTTTTTTAAAGAAAATAAATGGAAAGCTGAAACTTACGGTTACATTTAAAAAAAATGTGTAGGGGCACGGCGCGCCGTGCCCCTATCTTCTCTACGTTTTATCGAAATATTGTAAAGGTTCAATCCGCCTTTGGCGGATGAACCCCTACAATCTCAACAATATAACCCAGCCTATTTTCAACTCTAAGGTGTATTAATAACCTCATCCGTTGCAGTGACATCTGCAAATCCGTAAGCTAAATTCAGCAGGCTGGCAAGGTGCATCTCCTCAGAAACTGTCCCGGTTGCATCCGCTAAGAATTTAATCCGGTAATCTCTGAAATAGGCATCCCGGGCTGTGGACTCACAGCACATATTGGTCATTATTCCAGCGATAACTAAATCCTCTATTTTCAAACATCGAAGGATTGTCTCTAAATCAGTATTATAGAATGCACTATAGCGATGTTTATAAATTATCTTCTCCTCGGGCAGAGGCTCTATTTCCGGATAAATTTTTGCTTCCTCCGTTCCCTCTTTGCACATCCCCTGCCACCACCAACCCATAATCCCGGCATCAATCCCATCTGGATGATGGACATGGCAGGTGTAGATTATCGGTCTTCCCTTTTCACGATAGAAATTGATCAATGCTTTAACATTAGAAAGGACAGCCAATCCCCCACAGATAAAGGTAGGAGAGTTTGCCTCCAAGAAATATCTCTGCATATCTATTACTAAAAGAGCTGATTTTTCTAAATTCAGTTTTAGCTTATGGGTGTTAAAAGGTGAAATCCTTTCCAGCCAGCTCCTGGTTTTTTCTTTCAAATTACCCTGAGTTACATAATAGCTCATAAAAAACCTCCGCTTTAAAATTATAAAAGCCATCCGGCGAATCTGGGTGGCTTTTGCCTGACATAATTCGAAATTATCTTAACTAAAGAAAATCCTTGTGTCAAGATAAAAAGAATGATATCTTAGAAAGTGAAATATAAAGAAGGGAAATCTATGATTTATTCAGAGAAGCAGAATTTAGTCTGGTGGGTTAGATATCTTATTATATTGATCTTCGTCGGGTTTATTTTAGGTTTATCCTTAACTTTTTCAGACCCCCAAACTCCTTCTTGGGTTAAGCCTTTTATAACCCTTTTTGTTTTATTTTTTCTCTTTATTTTTATTAATTTCCGGCAATTACAGATAAAAGTTGAGGGTAGATTTTTAGAATTCGGGTTCGGGATTTTCAGAAAGAAAATCCCTTTATCAGAGATTATCTCCTGTGAGGAAAGTTCAATAACTTTTAAAAGATATCTGGGAATAGGTATCCGCTTTGGTTTAGATGGAACTGTCTGCTACAACACCCGTTTTGGTAAAGGGGTGAGAATAAAAGTTAAGAACAAGAAAAGGGATTACGTCTTGACCTCGGATAACCCTCAAGCTTTATGCCAGGCCCTGAAGGAAGGTTAAAAAAAATTAATTTAATCAAAGATCTCTTTATAATCTACTTCGATTCCATCTTTCTTTTTCTCATAATATATTATTTTAGCTCGAATATCTTCTCTTAGGCTTGCTTTAGCTTTATAAGTAGATGGTTTGATGGATATTGATAAATCGCCAATGAAACCATCGATCCCTTTGGCTTCCTCCTCAATAGTAGCTAAACGATACCCAACTTTTTTAATCTCTGCCTCCTTTTTCAAGATAACCTCTTGAAAACGGAGACCTAAAAAAGTCTTCACTATTACTAAATCTTTGACCCAACGTTCAATTAAAGGCTCATCAATTTCTACCATTGCCTTTTTCAGCTTCTCTACCATCTCACTTATCTTTTGAGTCGCTTTTTGATCGTATCCGGATTACGTTTTATGTACCAATTTTCCCACTCAGATAAGCCTCTCCCCTTGAACTGTCGAATAAGCTCGCTCATTTGACCTACTACCTCAGGTCTGGTTCCTTGGGCATTTTGATTTGCCAGGTTAAGAATTTGAGTGGAGTATTTAGGGAAATCAGGAGTTTCTATATTTAAGTGTTTTCTTATTTCTTCATTTTTAATTTTTATCTTCATTATCGGGTCTTTAAATCAGATTGGCATACTGAATGAATTTCTCTTTAAATCTATACTCGGATGATCTATCCACGTCTGCTAGCTTATTTTTAATCAAATGAGCATTTATAAAAGTCTTATTTTTTAGATAAAGATAGCAAAGGAGATTGTTTTTCTCATCATATTTTTCAGCATCAAATTTTAAAAAGACTTTTTGCCCTTTGGATATTGCCCTTAGAAAATCAAGGGCTTTGTCTCTGTTCTCTGGCTTTTCTCTGATACCTATTAACCGTACCCTTAAATCATTATTCAGCACTAAAGTCTCCGGATTGATAATTTCTTTTATTGAAAAGTAACTTTCTTTAATGGTGTGGTTATGGTCAATTTTTGAGCCAAAGTTTAATTTTTTAGGATCTATTTTCTTATCGAACTTTATTGGATCTTTGAAGATGTAAGGAAGTCTTTTTATTTCTTCTTTGAAATCTATTTTTGCTTTTTCTTGCTTTATTAGCTCAAAGATTACTTCTGCGGAAACATTTTTTTGAGCTATCCCGACTTTATCTCTTATTATTGGTAAAAAAGCCTCATTTATTTCATATCCGATTGAATTTCTCTTCAATTTTTTTGCTGAAAGGGTAGTTGTCCCGCTTCCTAAAAAAGGATCAAGAACAGTATCACCTATAAAAGTAAACATTTTGATAAATCGCCTGGGCAATTCTTCTGGAAACATGGCTAAATGTTTATCCTGTTTTTCCCCAGCAAAATTCCAATGCCCATAAAAGTAAGAATTCCATTCTTCTTGGGTAAGTCTTGATTTCTCTTTGATTTCTTTTGGAACTTTTGGAGGCTGTCCTAATTTCTTAAAAATTAGAATAAACTCATAATCCAGTTTTATAATACCATTTCTGGGATAGGGGAAAGAGCCCATTACCGTGGCACCTCCGGTTGTATTACAGGTAGTAACTTTCTGCCAGATTATAGCTCCCATATAGTCGAAACCAATGGTTTCACAGAATTTGATTATCTCAGTTCTTATAGGGATTATCTTATATCGGCCATAATAGACTGAACGTGCAAATTGATCGCCAATATTAATACACAGGCGACAGCTTTTATGTAATACCCTATAGCATTCTTTCCAAACTAAGCTAAGATTATTAATATAATCCTCATAGCTATGATTAAACCCTATTTGACTACCATTCCCGTAATCTTTTAATTGCCAGTAAGGGGGAGAGGTTACGATAAGATGAACAGACTCATCTTTTACTTCTCCCATCTGCCTGGAATCACCGATTATTATCTTGTGGGTGGTAAGCATATTAGTAAAACTAAGATAAGGTTAGAGTTTCAAAATCCAATTTATAGTATAAATTTACCTTAACTAAAAATCAAGAACTTTTTGAAGGTTTACCTCAATGATTTATATTTAAATATCTTGACATAAAGAAAATAGAAAGTTAGAATTAAAATTAGTAGAAGATAATTTTTTAAAGTTAAGCCTATGTCTCATATTCATCTTCCCGATGGTATACTCCCAGTGTGGCTCTGGGTCTTAGGCTGGATTTTAATGGTTGGGCTTCTCTTCATATTCAGAAGTTATTTCCAGACGAGAAGATTCACCAGCAAAATCCCGCTGGTGGCGACATTTTCTGCGATAATGGTCATTTCGATGTCCCTGGAGATCGTTCCAATCCTTTATCACATAAATTTATCAGTGGTATCCGCGATAATTTTAGGTCCAGGCTGGTTTATTCTGTGTTCTTTTGTAGTTAATCTAATCCTGGCTTTCTTCGGACATGGTGGGATAACGGTGGTCGGTTTAAATAGCCTGGTAATAACCGCTGAGGGAATTTTTGGATATTTTCTTTTTAAAACTCTCTGGTCAATTTTTAAAAAGATATTCTGGGCTGGTTTTGCCTCCACTTTCCTTGCCCTTTCTCTTTCAACTCTTTTTGCTTTAGGGATTGTGGCTCTGGGAACATCTGATATATCTGGTGCTTTTGGTCTGGGACGTGATCGACATACCCAAACAGACAAAGGTTTTTTGAAATTTGAGAGAGGAGAACCTGAAAAGCATTCAGAACAACCTGTTCCGGAATTTAATTTCAAAAAGTTTTTGTTTTTGGTCTTGGGTTTTGGCTCTATTGGTTGGGTCTTAGAAGGGTTGGTCACCGCCGGGATATTAAGATATCTTCATAAAGTAAGACCAGGAATATTTGAGGGATATTAAATGGATTTAGCTTATTTAGACTATTTAGCAACCAGCGGAAAAAGCTTTCTGCACCGCTTTTCTGCAGGATTAAAGATAATACTCTCTCTTGTTTTTATCGGGATTGTAATTTTCATCCAGCGGGTTCTATTTCTGGTCATAATATTATTATTTCTCTATGGTCTGATATTTTTAGCTCGGCTTCCTTTAAAAAAGATTTTCTTGATTTCCCTGTATCCAATGATTTTCGCCTTAATTTTTGCTTTTGCCAGTCTGGGAAAAGGCGGGGAATGGTTTTTTATTATCCTTTTAAGGGTATTAGAAACTGCTACTACGATGATACTCCTTTTCTCCACCACACCCTGTCCCTGCATATTTGCCAGTTTGGGAAAGGTTTTGCCTGATTTTTTAATAACCATCTTTTTTATGACCTACAGGTCGATATTTATTCTCTTTTCGATTTTTGAGGATATCAGAACCGGTTTTAAGTTAAGGGGAGGTTTTCAAATGAAACATCCGAAAAGGAGCTTGTTTAATTTCGCTAAAGCTATTGGATATCTGATCCTTAAAGGGATGGATGATAGCCAGAGATTTTATGAAGGGATAAAACTCAGAGGATTTCAAGGGAAGATAGAGCATCAGAGGAGGTTTTGCACTTGGACCAGGAGATAGTAGTTAAAGTTCATTGCATAAAACATACCTATCAAGATAAGACTGATGTTAAAATCTGCGGACTGGATTTTCTGGTTAAGAGAGGGGAAAAAGTAGCTATTCTGGGACCGAATGGATGTGGTAAATCAACTTTACTGAAACATATTTTGGGTATTTTAGTTCCAAAAGAAGGTGAAGTCGAGGTATTCGGTCTTAATCCGGTAAAAGAATTTGATAATATAAGGGAAAAAATCGGAGTAGTTCTGCAAGAGGTGGACGAACAGATAATCGGACCTACAGTCTATGATGATATAATTTTTTCTCCATTGAATTATGGTTATAAGATGGAAGAAGCAGAAAAACTGGCAAATAAGATAATGCAGAGGATGGGGATCATGCATCTGAAAAATAAAATACCTCATTACCTTTCCGGGGGAGAGAAGAAAAAAGTGGCTTTAGCCGGGGCTTTAATCCTGGAACCTGAGCTTCTGATCTTAGATGAGCCTTTTGCAAATTTAGACCCTAAATCAGAAGAAGAAATGATTCAGATTTTAAAAGAGATCAATTTATCAAAACATACTACTCTGATAACTGCCCTTCACGATGTGGAGTTGGTTCCCCAGATCGCAGACACCCTTTACCTGATGAACTCTAAAGGGGACCTCTCTGCCACGGGAGAGCCAAAAGAGATTTTAAAAGACCCCCAGCTTTTGGAAAAGTATAATTTGATAAGGAAAGTGGTGGTTTAGATTTTTCCTATGGAGTGCATTGGTCTCGTCACTGTTAATGCTGATTCTGGTCACCAGGATTCCCCCCTTTGGCGAGGGGAAAACCAGACTCCCTAACTAACAAAAGCTCTTGTTTTCATTCGTTATTCGTCATTCGATATCTATTATTTTTTTAGCATATTTCTCTTGACTTTCTACATTTAAGAGATATATATAAAATATAAACTTTAACCTTAAAAGGAGGTAAAAATGTCTTCAAAATTTAAGATCTTTACCATCATTTTTATTTTTCTCCTTTTCTATACCAGCAGTTATTGAGGCTAGTAATTTGGCTAAGAAAGCTAAACCCTTGAATATACCAACTGATGCCAAGTATTTGACAGCTAATCGTATCAAGATGCCGATTCAGAATGATGCTGTTTTTGCTCAGAACCCTTATACTGGCAGGTCTGGGACTGAATGGCCCCAGGGAACCGGGAATATGTATATATATGGCGCAGGTATCTGGATCGGGGCACAGATTCCAGCAGGGGGTGGGGGCTTAAGAAAGGTGGTCTCATATGGGTACAACCCGAATGATGGTTACTCCGAATGGGGACCAGGGGTTATAGTTGAACCAGATTTAGCTGACCATGGAATTTCAGGACCACCTCCAACTTATCCGATTCTGCTTTCGACTGAAGTTGGAACCTGGTCTCATCAGGATAGTCTGAACTGGCCCCTTAAGGATGATTTCGGTAATCCGAAATTCGTTTCGGCTGAGGATAGCTGGTGTTTTTATAATGACGCAGATATTAATTATCATGACCCCTTTGCTGTTCCTGGAGACCAGTTGAATATCTTAGTCAAACAGACTACTTATGCGTTTAATTCCAGATATGATAAAGACATCATATTTATGATCTGGGATATTTTCAATAAAGGTGACCAGAATCTGGACTCAGTTTACCTTGGAATCACCTGTGACCCGGATTTAGGGAATGCAACGGATGATATGATCGGGTTTGATTCCACTCGGAATTTTTGCTGGGTTTATAATTATAATCTTCTATTTGACCAGGACATCAGTGGTGTTCCGGGAATGATGTGTTTCAGATTTCTGGAAAGCCCAGTAGATACAGCGAGAAACCCTTTGGGCTTAACCTCTTTGACTTTGTTCACTATAGATACTGATCCAGCCAATGACGTGGAAAGATACAATCTGATGGCAGGGCTGACCACTTCCGGATCACCCCGTCCGGGTGGACCTTTCGACCATGATATTTCCCCTCAGGATAAAAGATTCTGCCAGGGAACCGGCCCTTTCGACTTGCTGGTTGGCGATTCTATCAGAGTGGTTTTTGGAGTAGTGGCCGGGCAAAGCGAGAGTCTGCTTAAGGCAAACTCTGATTATACTCTGACACTTTATGAGGCTAACTTCGCTTACTTTACCCTGCCGGTAAACTATGCAGCAGGAGATGGTCCGATTTCTGTTTTTAGTGCGGACTTGGATGGGGACAAAGATCTGGACTTAGCTGTGGCAAATTTTTACAGCAATAATATCTCCATCCTTAAGAATAACGGGGATGGGACTTTTCAAACTGCAGTCAAATATGGAGCCGGGAATTATCCGGTTTCCGTTTTTTGTGCAGACTTAGACGGGGATACAGATTTAGACATTGCAGTAACGAATTATTTAAGCAATAATGTTTCCATCTTAAAAAATAACGGAGATGGAACATTTCAGACTAAAGTTAACTACGGTGCAGGGGATTACCCTGCTTCTGTTTTTTGTGCAGATTTAGATGGGGATACAGATTTAGACCTGGCCTTGGCAAATCTTGGTAGTAACAATGTCTCCATTTTAAAAAACAACGGGGATGGAACCTTTCAAAACAAAGTTGACTACGGAGCAGGAGATGGTCCCCAGTCTATCTTTTGTGCGGATTTGGATGGTGATTTGGATTATGACTTAGCTGTGGCAAATTATCTAAGCGACAATGTTTCCATTTTAAAGAATAACGGTGATGGAACATTTCAAGCTAAAGTTGACTATGCAGCCGGAGATTATCCGGCTTCGGTTTTTTGTGCAGATTTAGACGGGGATAAAGATTTAGATTTAGCTGTGGCAAATTTTGGCAGCGACAGCGTTTCCATTTTGGAGAACAACGGGGACGGAACTTTTCAACCTAAAGTTGACTATCCAGCAGGAAACGGTCCCACTGCTATTTTTTGTGCGAATTTAG
>Ga0315291_10001581_pt1 | contig 30350 bp, 51 predicted proteins | sample YL17G12_20_MG_FD_203070 | JGI IMG/M metagenome (GOLD analysis project Ga0315291, IMG submission 203070) | Sediment microbial communities from Yellowstone Lake, YNP, Wyoming, USA - YL17G12_20 | ecosystem: Environmental > Aquatic > Freshwater > Lake > Sediment | place: USA: Wyoming | collected...
CAACATACTCGGCTCCGTGCTGCTCCCGTTCACGGACGCGCTCGGCGGCTGGTTCTACGTCCTGATGACGCTCACGGCCATGATGATGGTCTACCTGAAATGGAACGACTACAACTCGACGGCCATGGTGGGCTTTATAATAATTTCGGGCCTGCTGCCTTTCATTTACGGCATGGAGGGAATACAGAGCGCGCTGCCCGTGATTTACCTCGCCATAACGCTGGCCATAGGCACGATACTCTACAAGGCGCTCTATAAGTGATTCCATGGACGATGAAAAAATAATGGACGCCTTCAGGAGGGCTTCGAGGAACGGGCAGAAGGAACTGTCCATCGGCGAGCTGGCGCTGGTCACAGGTTCGACGCCGGCGATGGTGTGGAAGCGGATGGAGTCGCTCAAGAAAAGCGGCGAAGTGACGGAAGGCGGCACGAAAAAGTCCAAATATTTCAGGGCCAACCCGCAACTACTGTGAAACTATTTCTGTTATTCACTATTAGCCAGCCGTGCCATTAAATGAGTATGCAAAAACTTGCCATTAGGCGGGGCATCGTGACGCAGGCAGTCGTGGCCGTGATAGCGGCCTCGATAGCACTGTTCATCGGCATCTGGGTCGTATCGAGCGTGATAGGCTCGGTCAACCAGAGCGGATGGAGCACGAACGCGAACACAACCTTCACACAGGTGCAGAACACAATGTGGTCTGCCATGCAGTTGCTCGCGGTCGGACTGATAGTGCTCGCGGCGTCCGTAATCCTTGCTTACTTTGGATTCGGAATGAAGAGCGACTAAGGTGGCCATCATGGACGGCAAACTCGTCATGACGGCGGTGGGAGTGTCCATACTCCTGTTCATCGGGATATGGACAGTCAGCCTTGTGTCAAACAGCGTTCCGCTGGCCAAGTACGATAGCGGCAGGAACGTGACGTTCGCAGCGAACGACACGTACTACGACTATACGGGCGGCGGAGAAACGGCGCTGGGTGTTGACGGACTGTACACGACGGGATCGCTTGCAAACAAGTTCCCGTCGAGCTTGTACACCGTGTTGGGGAACACAATAAAAATAAATGCCAACGGGACAAGCGGAGTATATCCGAACACCACGACAGGAGGCATCTACTATGTGGACTACAACTACCAGTCGGCGAACGCGAACAGCACATTCACGAACGTGTCCGGAAGCATCTGGAGCGCGTTCCAGCTGATTGCGATCGTCCTGATTGTGATAGCGGCTGTGGCCATACTCGCTTACTTCGGCTTCGGAATGCGGGAGTAGCGGGAACCTTGGGACTCGAACAACACGGGCCGAAAGGCCCCACCCCTCTTTTTTAATTAGATTTATATTAAGGCCCGACCAATAGGAATACCATGCTGCGAAGGATATGGGACACGCTTTCCGGGCAGATGCTGGTGTCGATACCGAAGGAGAACGACCTCGGGCTCGGGCCGGGAATGTACGTCAGCGTGGAGCGCGCGCAGCCGCCGGTAAAGCACGCGCCCTGCAAGGTGTGCGGGAAGGACTACCAGAAGCACACGCTTGAGGAACTGATAAAGCACGGGCTATGGGTGAAGTGAAATGCTGTTTGAGTTTTACGCCGGGCTGGGAATACTGACGACGGTTCTTTTCTTCTGCGGCTTCTTCGGCGTCCCGAAGCAGGACCGCAACACGCGCCTCACGCTCATGGCAATAACCATGTTCCTGTCGTTCGCGCTCGTGATGGCCTCGTTCCAGATTGAGATTACGAACTGCAGCTCGAGCCTGAACAGCACGTGCTATTCCTACCCTATCGTTTCAAACACAACCGGCGCCTATTACGGCGGGATGTACAATTACTCCAACCTCGGCTGGACGTTCAGCATGCCGAACTACGGGGTTTATTACAACCTCACGAACTTCACGGCCGAAAGCCTCAACGGTTTCACTTTCTCGAAGAACAGGCTCTACGCGACCAACACCGGAACATACCAGATGATGGGCTCGATTTCGGCGCAGTTTGGCAACAGCGGGCTTTACGGCATGGCGATTTCAAAGAACGGGCAGAACCCCGAAACAGACTCGCCGACGCAGAAATGCTACTCAAGGATAACGGGAACGGGCGGGCAGACGGAAGTGATGAGCTTCTGCATAATGAACCTGACGGCGGGGGATTACGTCACGCTTGTCGTTGACGACGAGGCGAACCCGGCGCAGGACATAATAATAATGAACATGAACCTGAATGTGATAAGCATCGACCCCACATCCTACCAGTCCGGCAGCGGCAACACGACCTGCATCTATTCGACGCAGTCCTGCAGCACGCGTACCTACCAGGAGCTTGAGCTGGTCGGCTTCTTCCTGCTGCTGGCGGTGCTGTCGCTCATCTACGTGATTATGGAATACCTCGGCTACCTGCCCACGGAGCAGACGGGCCGCAGCGGGCTGTACGGCGGGGAGAAGCAGGCGCCGCAGGGCTTCGGGCAGGCTTAATAGTTTTTTAATAGTTAGATTTATATATCGGCAACGCCATCAACATAGGTATGCTGTCCGTTGCCGAATTGGTGGAGATGGAAAAGCGGGTGGGGTTCGCCGACGGGAGTTCAAAGGCGTTCGACAGCACGGAAGCCAAATTCAACGCCTTCCTCCTTGAGAACGAGCACGTTCCATTGGCGTTCGCCGAGAAGTTCTGGGCATTCTTCGAAAAGGAAATGGCGCTGACGAACCTGGAGCGCGAGGACGTAATAAGGCTCATGACGGAGCTGGACATCGCGGTGCTCAACTGGAAGATGGGCCACCCGCACTTCGAGACCACGCAGGACGACATCATGAACCTCGACATGCTGCGGGCCAAGCTGTTCATACGCGCCATGCGGTCCACGGGCGGCATAAGCAGGGAGCGCGCCATCGAGGCCACGCAGATACGGCAGATACTCGGCGGCGAGAGCAGCGCGCCCCAAGGAGGTATCATGTCCGCGATTGCCAACGCGTTGCCGGGCAAGAAGAACAGGTGATTGAAAATGACAACAACAATTAAAGGAATTAGTTTTTATACATTTTACGCGATGATTGTGTGGGCGATGGTTTTTATTATGTTTTTGATTACGTCTGATATTTGGGCATCGGTAAGCGTGCTCACGCCGATTCTTTTCATTGGAACTATGGTGCTGGAATTAAGCCTTAATGTTGACGCCCTTCGCCAGGATATGGAGAAAAAAAGGTTGAAAGAATGTCGCTCAAGATAGTCGCCGCGGGCATCTCGCTCATCTTCGTCAACATAATCCTGGGCATCGCCACGGGGATGTACATGACGCCCGACCTTGTGAAGATATACATCTACGTCAACATGGGCATCGGCGTGGCTTACGGACTGCTCATGGCGATAATAGCTTTCACCGCGAACGGCGTCGTGGGCCCGTTCATGTCGGCCAAGGCGAACAACACCACCCTGCTTGCCGTGCTGACCGCCTCCGGGAAGATAAAGCTGCGGCACGGCAAGGAACAGGAGGGTTTTGTCGTGACGAAGGACGGGCCGTTCGCAATACTGCCCGGCAGCGCCTTCAGTTGGCCGAACGGGGTGCGCGGAGGCTACGGCTATTATAAGATCGGGGCGCTCGTGCCGCCGAAGTTCAACCGCGCCTGCACGGTGATGAAGGAGAAGGGATTGCAGAACATAAACGATGTCGAGAAGCTGGTTGAGAAGGCGGGGCCGACGGATGACAACCTCATCATAAACTTGGAGTGATGCTTGTGTTCGGAATAAACAAAAAAACGGCGAAGTTCACGCCGGAGGAGATGAACGAGATAAAGGAGAACGTGGTCGGCACGACGCTCCGCATACCGGACATCCTCAACTTCTTCAAGTACGACATGAACCCCGCCTACCAGGACGCGAAAATGACCGCCATGGCGAACCGTGACAAAAAGAAGCAGGGCATGTTCAATTCCGGCACCATGCTTATAATTGTCGTGTTCTTGATAGTCGGCGCCATAGCCTACACCATCGTGGCCGGGCAGAACACGAACAGCGAATGCGTCCGCCAGCTTGCGGCGATAGCGGGCAATGCCGCGGCTAAAATAACGCCAGCGGCCACGGCAGCCACCGGCGTGGTGTGATTTTATGGCCCTTGAAGCAGGCCAGACGGCGCAGATGCAGGGGGCAACCGAGCTGGCGCGCACGGACATCACCCTGCTGGCCATACAGTCCCGCGCCTGGGCGGGTAACCTGTTCAGGGCCTGCTCGCGGGGCGACAAGGACGTTAAGACGGCCTACAACAACTTCATCGAAATATTCTGGCAGCTCTACATGGCGTTCAAGCATAATGTGAACAACACCGCCAAGATAAGGGAATGGGCGGAGCACGAGGAGTCCTATGACAAGGCGTTCGCGCTCATCCTTCAGGGGCGGGTCATGCCCGTCATGGTGCTGCGGCTGTTCGACGACTTCATGGGGGACGCCGTGGCCTGCGGGATATACGACCTGAGCGCGGGGGAATATCAGGAGTTGAGCGGGTGACAACCAAAAACATGGTCAACTGGAGGAGCGGCGAAACAGAATACAAGTTCTCCCTCAAAACGCAGATTGACAGGGTAGCGCAGATGTTCTCGCAGCGTTTGGAAACCAGCTCGGCGAATCTCCTTACGGCCGAAACCATACTGGTGGACACGTGCGTCAAATCAGTACAGTGCCTTGAGGCGATGCTTCCGTTTCCAGACGATCAGTACAATAGGGACCTGGAGCTTCTCGGCGCGATGCCGTCCGGCAACCTGAAGAAAATCAACGAATGGGTAGTGAAGAAGTTCGCGCTGCTGATGTTCTTGATGAAGCGCAAGCGCCTGCTGCTTGAAGAAGTCGAGGACGAGATAGAAGAAGGCAGGCCCGATGAGGTGGAATTTGGCGCGGCTACTGAAGGTGTTCCGCAATGATGCCGATGCTGTTGAACAGCCTGGACAAGAATCCGCTATCCTCTGCCATTCTCCGCCGCGTGTACGGCCACCGCATGTGCTTTTCCATGCTTGTGGTTGGGCCGATGCAATCAAGAAAATCGACAGGAACAATAACGCTGGCAAAACAGCTCAACCCGGATTTCAGCTTGGAAAAAGACATGGCTGTCATAAGCGGGCAGAAGTTCCAGGAAGTGCTCCGCGCGAACCACAAGCGCGGCGATGTACTGCTTGCGGATGACTTTGGCATAGGACTTAACCACCGCCAATGGTTCAGCTTCATAAACAAGGCGCTCAACTTCGCCATGCAAACGCACGGCTACAAGGGGCTTATAATCATCCTGACGGTGCCTTACGAAAACTTCATAGACAAGGATACGAGGCTGCTGTTCAATATGGAGCTGACTACTGTGGCCAAGAACGATAAGGAAGGCTGGGTCAAATTCAGGGTCGAGGAATTGCAGCACGTCGAGGACCACAGGACGCATGAGGTGCGGACTTACAAAACGCTTTTAAGGATGCGCTACCCTGACGGCAGCATCAGGCGCGTGATGAACACTAAGGTATATTACCCGCCGAAGCCGCTACTTGACCGTTACTTTGAAATAGCCAACGCCGAGAAGGCCAAGCTGCAATATGACATGAAAGCCGAAGGGGATGCCATAGCTAAAAGGCAGAACAAGGAGAGCTTCAACCCGAACAAGTTCGTGGAAGAGATAATGCTACATCCGGAGAAGTTCCAGAAAGAATGGCGCGGTCATCGGTTCTGCCAGGCGAGCGTGATTGAGGAGGAATTCAAGACGAACCACTCGCAGGCCAAGGTCATCAAGGAGCTGGCGGAAAAGAGGCTGGGGTTGGCATAGATGCCTGTTTACAAAGTGGACATAAACTACGTTGTGCAGACGGACGATGTTGACAAGATGCTGGCAAAAACACAATATACTATGCACAGGGCCCTTGTCGCGGCATTCTATTTAACGGGTGGACGGCCAAGTGAAGTGCTTGGCATCCGTACGTCTGACATTAATATAGCGGATGATTCTGTGGTAATCAATATTGAAACAAAGAAGCTCGGCAAAACAACAGGATTCATCATCCGAAGCAGGTTACTTGAGTTTTCCAAGGACGCGCCGTACATGAATGTTCTGCTCGAGCAGCGTGACAAGCTGCTTAAGATGTCCGGTAATGAGGGAACAAGGCTCTTTCCGATATGCCGCCGGACATGCAGTCAGACCATAGAAAAGCTCTCTGAGGGCCGATTCTGTCCCTACAATTTCAGACACAGCAGGCTCACGAAGCTGGCCAATGAGGAATGCACGCTCGGAGAACTGATGTCTTGGAAAGGGGCGCGCGATACTAGGTCTGTTTCCCCTTATTTGGCTGGGAAAAAAATAGGAAGAAGGCTCAATATCACCTAAAACTTCGATTGGAATTCTTGAAAGACGCCCAAAAGGGTGGTTTTATGCGTCGTGAAAGGATTGTGAAGGAGAAGTGTTTGAAACCAGAAAAAAAGAGGGAGTTTTATAGCGGAGCAAGTTTTATACGCAAACTTATAAATTATACTCACGCAAATAATCTCCCTTGATTAACGAGTCGTTCATCTCTCCACGAATGAATTTATTTTAAGTCGCCGTTATATGTGAGAGTTCGTTTTGCGGCCACTTTGGGTAACTTCACGGCCTGCACGCGGTATATATTTAAATACTTACGCTAACATCACTTCCATGAGGTGGTAAGATGCAGAATGTAAATGTGAGCATAAAAGGCATCGCTCCTTTGCTCCAGCACAAGATGCCGGAGGAGGACGTGAATGCCTCGGTGAGGAGAACAAGCGACAAGCAGGGCGACGACCCTGCGGACTTCCTTTATATGTGCGGGAAGAAAATATGCCAGCCGGCGACGCACATCGAGCGCGCCATCGTGCAGGCCGCATCGGGATTCAAGGTGGTCGGGCGCGGGAAGAAAACATACAAGGACGCTGCCAAGTGCGTCTTCGTTTCGCCTGACATGATTGAGCACGCGAAACAGAAGTGGGAACCGCGCTCCGATTCCGTGGTGATACCCAGCACAAAGGGGCGCGTATTGCGTAAAAGGCCGATGCTGAAGGAATGGGAATTGTCCTTTGAATTGACCTTCGATGAAAAGCTCATGCCGCCTGAGGTCCTTAAAAGGATATTGGACAGCGCGGGCGAGAGCATCGGAATAGGGGATTGGCGGCCAAATGTCATTAGGTGCGCTTGATGGCAGGTAAAGATTCGGCAGATTCATCGTTTCCCGCTTCGAAGCGAAAAAATGAATTTGCCGAAGCCAATCCTGAACGGAATAAGAAAGGGCAATTTGTCGGCAGTGGGCGAAGTGCAGGGCATTGGATGGAAAACGAAGACAGTAAGTAAATTCATAGTTACTTCCTTCAAGGAGGAGTAACAACATGGCAAGGCAAGGCGGGGCAGGGCTGGGCTGGGCTAGGCTAGGCTAGGCAAGGCGGGGCTAGGCTAGGCAAGGCGGGGCTTTCCTTTCCCGCATGGATACCGCAAGCGGGGCGGCGGCAGGTTCTAGGAACTTACCACCTCAACCGCAGGCGCGCCATAACGCCCGAAAGGGCATTAGGCAGGGCATGGCTAGGCTAGGCGGGGCATGGCTGGGTAAGGCGGGGCGAGGCAAGGCATGGCTAGGCTAGGCTAGGCTAGGCTTGGCTTGGCTAGGCAAGGCTTGGCTTGACGCGGCAGGGCTGGGCGGGCTGCGCGCTTCAGCCAATCAACTTTTCATATAGGTTATTTACGGCCAGCGCGACCACGGCGCTCCTGTTCTTGCCCTGCCCTGTTGCTGTGTAGCGCTTTACGAGTTCCAGCAGCTTCCCATCAACCTCTTCAGAAAGATGGAACGACCGGACGCCATTGAACGGCTTTTTTTCAGTCTTTTCGACTTCTACCATATCTATCACCCCGTGCCAGATGCTTTGCATCTCGGCAGTCATTCTGATGTCTGCGGCGGCATATAAAAGTGTCGTTTAGGGGGGGAGGGGGGGGAGGATATTGCCCCTGTGTGATAGGCGTGGGGGGCCCGAACTATTACAGCTCGGTTATCCTCCCCATCCTCCCCCCCTCCCTTACATACCTTCATTCTCATTGTCTTTATCTTTAAGTTTAATAGACAGACGTTCGGCCAATAACTCTATTTTATCTTTCGGACATAGCCAAAACATCGTCCCGTGGCACTTTAAGGGTTTAAAACCTATGTTCCGCAGTACGCGCCCTAAAAACTGCGCGTTAACCCAGGAATAAGTGTCGTCTTGTTTTATCTTCACAAGCAGCTGGGCGGCAGGCACACGCCCGTTATACGTTTCCGTTAGATCGTAAAGCGCCGGGACTATCGTAGCCTCAAGGTTGAACTGCTCCTCATCTTCCTTCTCCTTTACGCGCGTGATAGCGAATGCTCTCAGACGGTCGAAATAATCGGGCCCAAGGCAGACCTGGGCAATGGCGAGAAGCGGGCGCCACATCTCCCACCCCCTTCCGACAAATTCCTTATCGGTAAGGGCAGAATATGTCTTTTTTATTTCATTCTTGCGCGTGTCAACTATCATTCTTATGATTTCGCTGAGTTTGGCCCACGCGAAGGATCCGCATGGAATATCCACTTCTTCAAGCGGAATATAACGGTTCACGACGGCAATATTGATGGAACGACGCATCTCTATTACCAACGCCCTGTCCCCCAAGACATCATCCGGGCGGCTGATGCTGGCAATAGCCTTCGGGCAATAGGTGTTGAACATTCTTGCCTTGTGATTCGAGTCATCATCCTTCACGCAGCGAAGGACGGATTCGCCGCGGCGGTAGCCCGCCTGGAGAATCAATTTTAAATCTTCCTTCCCTTCTTTATGCAGGTTTTCAAGCTCATCGAAAAAGAGGCTTGCGCCGCCCGTCGTTTCCTCTATGTAATGGTAGAGGGCTGCCGGCGAGGAATTGGCGGCCAGCACGCCATGGTTCGCAAGTTTATTTAAGATGATCAATGCGCGCGACTTTCCGCTGCGCTTCGTGCCTACAAAGTAAAGATAAGGAAAGGCATCAAATAGCTCATAGCAAAAGGTACCCACCAGCCAGCAGAAAAGGACGTCATAGGAGCTTTCATGTTCAAGATCCAAAAAATCGGATAAAACCTCATAAATTCCATCCTCATAAACTGACTTGAGATTAAATTGTATGTCCCGCTTGCGCGGCCCGGCCGGCAGCAGGTCGCCATAGCATTCCTGCGCCGTTTTTTGCGCTTCCGGCATGTCCATTATGTCGGCGGCAATGTCAGGCAGATTCATCCACCTCCTTTATCGCCTTCATTATCTCAACGGCAACCTGCGGCACGATGGCGTTGCCCAATGCCTTCAGCCTTTCGACGCGGTGGCCCGCCTTGGAGAGTTTAAATCCGTCCAGTTCAACGGAAAGCCCATAATCCATTCTACAAAATTCGGTTGCAACTTCAGGCCAGTTTTGGTTCCAAAGTTCCTGTTCCCTTCTATCTTGTGCGGCAGGTCGTCCACTATCCCTCGGTTCGCCCTTCCTGACAGCCCTTTCCAATCCCGCCCCGTTGCCGTCGGCAATAAGGCGTCCGCCAGCACCTCCTCCAAATTGCCCTTCCCGCGCCCCTGCGAGCATTCCAAATTGTCCGGCTGGACGAGGTTCGCTCGCGGCATCGGGAGCATCGCTATGTCGTCCTTCAGCGTTATCGAGTGACGGCTCCCCTCCTTCTGCTGTGTTGATTTCCTTTTCCCATCGGATGCGTCCGTTGCCGTCGGTGTTGCGAGCGCATATCCATACCCTATCCCTTCTGTGGGGCGCATTGACGGCGACAGCTGGAATAACGAACGCCCTGACGGAGTAGCCTGCCGCTTCCATTCCAAGGCACACTTGCTCGAATACCACACCCCCTTCAATACTAAGGATTCCGCGAACGTTCTCAGCAATAACCCATCTTGGTTTGAACTCCTTGATAACCCTAAGCATTTCTGGCCATAGAAAGCGGTCATCACTTTTTCCCCGCCTTTTGCCCGCATGGGAGAACGGCTGGCAGGGGAAGCCGCCTGTGAGGAGGCCGATATTCTCATCGTTAAAGGAGTTCCGCCCTGTGCATAACGCTTCGTTCTGTTGCTTGAGTCGTCCGCCTTCGGTGTCGGCAGCAAGGGTTCTGATGTCCCCGTGGATTGGCACGCCGGGAAACCTTTTCTTGAGGACCTCTTGGCAGAATTTGTTGTTGTCGCAGAATCCGACGCATTCATAGTCATCACCCCATACCTGTTGTGCGGCCAGCGCGAAGCCGCCTATGCCTGAAAAAAGGTCGAGGTGCTTCATGCCAGCCTCTCCCCGCAGTTCCTGCAGAAGCTCGGCTTGTTGAAGTGCGCCGGATACCAGTTCGGGTCCTGGCAATGCGCGCACCATTCCGACAGCCAATCGACGCCCGTCATGTCCTCCCCTCCGTATCGTCCTTGTCCATCTTCACCAGCACGGCCGCCGTCATCCAGTTGTCGAAGTCAGGGCCGAACAGGCAGCGATCGCGCATCATGTCCTTGATGTGAGAAGGCGTCCTGAAGGTTATTCGCTCTAATAAAATCTCAGTCATGTCACAGCACCCCGCAATACGTATCCGCTTCGCCGATATATAAAAGTAACCGTTGCGCCGCGGAGCATATTTCGCGGAATATATTATGCGAACTTCCCTTCGCCAAGCCGCGCGAACGCCCCGCCGTTGCGCGGTGCAGCGGGCTTGCGTATGCGGCACAGGTTCAGCAGGCCGTCGTAGTGCGCCTCGCCGGTTTCGCACGGTTTTTTCTCCAGCGTGCGGGCCATTGCTCCGTCGCAGTGGTAAACATCCTCCGCTTCGCTCTTGAGGACCTGCTTGCCGCGGTATTTACAGTCTTGCGTCATAAATATCCGTTCTGTTTTGTCTTGCATTTAATGCAGTAAGCCCTCTCGAAGTAAATCCACCAGCCGTTCGGCAGCATCCTGTTGTTCGTGACGGTCTTGGTTCCGCAGCCCGCGCACACCCACCGCTTCGGGATGCGCCAGGTCGGCGCCGTTTTCTTGCTGTCCTTTAATCTGTCCGAGAGTTTGGGAGCCATTTTAAATCAACATTAGCCCGCCCGTTTTATGCGCCCCAGGCTGCCGCAGAATCGAGGTGATTGCTGACGGCCCCGTACGGGCGGGCAGTTCCCTATTGCCGGCGCTGATATTTAAATCTTCAGCGCGTGCTTGAGGCACCGCGGGCCCGCCTCGTGCTCTCCGACATACATGACCACGGCCGGCGCGCCGCAGACGAAACATTTATTCCCGCAAATAGCGCATTTCTCTTCCATAGGGATAATTAGGGCGGCCGCTTTTAAATAAAGAAAATTCAAATTAAAGCTATAAATAGATGAGGTAAGCATAATTATATTGCGATTGACATGAATGTACCGCGGAGTAAAAGGGGAAAATGCAGCATGTGCAAAAAAAGAGCATTGGTGTTCGGAACATCAGAACGTTGCATTATTTGCAAGCATAGGGCCGGTTATGCTTCTAAAGTGAGCGATATTATGAAAAGGCTTTTAAATAAGCCTCAAAAATGTAAAAGATGCGGTTCCGTTAAAAATTTGCACATACATCACCCGAATTATGCGCAACCGCTTAGAATAGAAATTTTATGCAGGAATTGCCATTACAGGGCGCATGGAAGAAGGGTTGTTCCTTTCAAATGCAAAATATGCGGGCAAACAGAAAATGTCTACCGAAAGGTTAAGATGTGCAAGGCTTGTTGGGCGAAAAAATATGCAAGGGATTATCACCGCGAAAAAAAACAAGTGCCATCGGATTATTGGCGGGTAGATGATAAAGGGATAAAGAAAAAGCCGCGTGCATGGAGAAAATATTTATGACAGTATGCCACGTCTGCAAGCGCCGGGCCCCGAATCTGTGCGGCCGCTGCAAGAAGTGCAACTACTGCCACACGGCAGCGGAGCGCGTGGAATGCCGGCGCAAATATTTCAGGGACTACCAGCGCGAGTATAAAAAAATACCACCGAATAGGTGGAAAATAAAAAGGAGGTAAATAAAAATGTACGGACAAAAAGAAAATAGCGGATATACGCCGCCAAGCGCGATGGGGAAAAAAGAGGATTACGGCGGATGGGTGACCGTCCATCAAAGAGTTCTTGCAGATACGATAGCCCGCCCGAACCAGGCATTGGATTTTCCGATAGGACTGATAGTAAGCCAGAACAAAAACATGGGCTGGACGAACATCCTTATAAAGCGCGGAACTTCGCAAATATCGATTCCTGACACAAAAATTCAGGCGGTATTCGAGACGCTTAAATCATGGGAGTAATAATATGATAAAAAAGACATACACGTATTGCTCGGAGTGCGGGCGCATGCTCACGGGCGCGCAGGGCATAACCTGCTCGCAGCGCTGCCGCAATGCAAGGCGGCAAAGGGCACGTGCGCTTTCCTGCGACCGAGTACTGAAAACAATGAAGCATAAACTAATGGAGGCGACGGTATGCCGGAACGGAAACAAATGCCCTGCCCCTTCTGCGGAGAGGATATAGAATGCCTGTTTTATCCTCGGCTGCTGGTGACGCATTACGCAAGGGCGGCAAGCAACAAGAAGGCGATGAATTACTACAAGGACGAGCGCTGGATCCCGACGGCCAACTGCAGCCACTGCGCGGCTTCTGTTGCGGAGATAAAGAATGCACTCAGCAGCACAAGCCTGCTTGCATCGGAGGCGGCCAAGAAGGCAATAGCGTCGGGGCTGCCGACGACTTTCTGAAGGGCATCCTGGAGCGCGGTTTCATCCGGGGCGATTGCTTTGAAGTCATGGCGCGCCTGCCGCGGCATTGCATTGACTGCGTGGTGACGGACCCGCCGTGGGGCGTGGCGGTTCTGTTCGAGGGTGCGGACCCGGAGAAGCTCGGCATGCGCGATAGCGGCCAGAACCGAATAATGCAATCAGACTGGGATATGATTGATCCTGAAATTCTTGTTACGGCGTTCCTTAAGGTGCTGCGGCTTGTCGTCAAGAACAAGGCGCACGTTTTCATGTTCGGACCGTGGTGCTGGATGCTGTGGCTCCCGAAGGCAACGCAGAGATGGACGTTCCATCGCCCGTTGTTCTGGTACAAAAGCAATATGGTTGCGCCGTTCCCGAATCAGCTCTCACCGTGCTACGAAGTAATTTATCACCTGCAGGCGGAGCTGCCATCCATCGCACCGGGCGAGGACAAATGGCATATAGATCATTACATACGGGATGTGTTTGATTATTGCATGACGAACTCGGAGCACAGCGACGGCGACCATCATCCGAGCATGAAGCCGGTGGCCGTGCTTAAGGAGCTGATAAATATTTCAAGCCGCCCCGGCGACATAATCATGGACCCGTTCGCCGGCAGCGGGTCAACGGGCGTTGCGGCCAAGGCAACGGGGCGGTGGCCGTTGCTCGTGGAGAAGGAGGACAAATACTGCCGGACAATCGAAAAGCGCCTGCGGAGCACGCGGGCCGAAATGCAGGCAACATTAAAGGGTGATGAGGATGTCGTTTCGGACTTCAAGGAGGTCGGTTAGATGGCAGTTCGTCCAGACGCGCCGAAAAGTCCAGCATCCAAGGACGCTTGTAGTCCCGAAACTTCCGCGCGGCATGGAGCCGAGGTTCAGGATATTTGCCCAGAGCGTCAGGACTCGGCAGTTCGTCCAGACGCGCATAGGCGAAAGGTGTTAAATGGTAAAAATCTCGGCGAGGATATCCAGCTTTGTGGAGCTACAACCGAGAAGATAGTGGGTTCGAGTCCCATAGACACCCGCCACATTCCGTCAGCCTCGCTTGACAAAATCAAGGAGACGGCAGAAAAGAAAGGCGATAGACAACTTCCAGCAAATACCGAAGTCGTTACAATGATAGGCAGTGATTGGGACAAAATGTTCTCCGAAATTCGCGAACTGTTGGCGAAGGAACGGAAGCAGTCAGATGAAAGCGAAAGATTTATCATCAATACAGGACAGAATGAACTCACCCTCAAAAACAAAAGGATTGCCGAGTTGGAAGCGGTCGTTAAGGATTTGGAAGACGGCAACGAAGAATTCAGGGGGCAGATTGCGGAGTTGGAAGCCAGGAACGCCGAACTAGAAGCGGAACAAAAGGAATGGGAAGCGGCATTTGCAAAAGACGGTCGGCAAGCGGCGGCGGATTTACAAGAGCATATCGTTGTCGGCCATATCAAGGACGCTTATCGGCTGGTCTCATCAATAGAAAAGCAGGCCCGCTCCCAAGGCAGGAATGAGGCGATAGCGGAGATTGAGAAGTGGAATGAAGAGCACATGATTGGAGAGAACGCGCAATATCATGAAGGAGATTTGGTGGTTGAATGCCGATTTTTAAGGCAGAAGCTCGCGTCCATGAAAAAGGAGGTCGGTAAAAATGAAACTTGAAATGCACAAAGGCTGGACGCTGCTAACGGACGACCAAGGCAAACTGATAACCAATAAGACATGGTGGGAAACCTACGCTCTTGCCAAAGAAATGAGCGTCAGGACGGGCAAGAACCTAACTTTGATACCCGTAAAAACAGCCGAACATCTTTGCAAAACGGACAAGGCGTTCAAAGAAATGATGGCAAAGTATTGGATTTGGAACGCCGAGATAATAAAGTCCTGTAAAAACACCGAAGAACTCAAAAGGAAACTCGGTCTGAAAACAAATTCCATTTACCAATGGTCAAATGACGACGGCATATCTTCCGTCAGGTCGCTTTGGCACTCCGACGAGGGGTGCTTCGATGCGCTTGCGAACAGGCCCTCGAACAGGAATGACGATGGGGTCGTCGCCTTTTTGGTGGTTAAATGAAATTCGACATAACAGAAGAACAAGGAGAAGAAAATTTCGGGGTTATCTGGATTAGTGTGGATGGTAGGCTCATGACAATGTGGTTCAACAAGTACGAAGAAGCAAAAAGACATTATTTCCACCTCCAGAATTTAAGCAGAGAACCTTCCTTCGTCATAAGAATTGAAAACAAGGCGGTGCTGAAATGACAAAACAAACCCGTTCCTGCTCAAACTGCGGACAAAAAATATGTAATAACTATGGTAGTGAGCATATACCAAAAAATTGTCTTGATTGGCAACCCAAGAAAAATACTGGATGTGATTTACACATGAAAGGAAAGGAAATAGAATTTATCGTAATACCTCGTGATGTTCGGTTAGATTCGTATCGTGGCAGATTGGAAATAGCAGGACAAATTTTAAACGAAATTTACAAAGAAACAAAGACAAATTTAAAAGGAAAACCTTATACAGCAACATGTCGTTTGGATTTAGTGATTGAACATTTAAAAGAAGCCCAGAAAATTTATGAAATGAAATATCCAGAAAAGGTTATTGTATGAAAATTAAAAATCCCTCGGACGCGAAGCCGAAAAAATCCTGCGGGAAATGCGGACAACACTTTACTTATTTATGCGGTTTGATTTTCATTATAATCGCGGGGTTTTACCTCGCCGGTTACCCGCCGTTGGGAAGCGGAATAAGCGGGAGTTTCGCTTGTATCGGTTGGTTGTTAAAATGGGTTGGGTTTATCGCAGTAATAAATTTGTTTTGGATTGTGATGGTTTATGGCAGGTAAAAATCCCACAGGCGCGGACGAAACGCCGAACATAGTCGGCAACTTCGCAAAGCACGTTCAGAAGGTAGCGCAAGAAAAGCGTGAAGCTTTGGAAAGAATAGCGGCAGTTGAAAAGTCCGCGCCCACAGGCGACCTCAGGTCGCCGTGTCGTCGAAACCCGAAGGTTTCGACTGCCAAAGACGCGCTTGACAAAATCAAGGAGAAATGGTTTGAACAGCAATTAATGAAATGTAAAATTGGGGAACATGGCAGTAGTTACACCGCCCACTTTTCTCAGATAGAAATGGACAAAATGTTCTCCGAGATTGCAGACCTGCTGGCGAAGGAAACGATGGAGTGGAAAGTTTTGGAAGGCGGGCTTATGAATGAACTCGTCCTCAAGTCCAAAAGGATTGCCGAGCTGGAAGCGGAGAAGGCAGAACTTAGTGATTTAATGGGACGAATATCAGCTTTCAACAGAGAACTAACAAAAGCCCGTTCCCAAGGCAGGAATGACGCGATAGCGGAGATTGAGAAGATGTGTTTTAAAACAATTATGTGTGGAGAAACAAAGCGCAGAATATATTTCAGCATGGACGGAAAACAAATCTCTGAGAAGCTCGCGTCCATGAAAAAGGCGAAAGCATGAACATAGACTCAACACATCCTTATAATGATTTACCTGAACGTTTCGCTTTTCTAATAAGTTTTCTTGTAACTGTCGGCGTTCTCTATCTTCGATATGCCGTTTACCCCGACGGGATGCCTTTAGAATTAGGATTGATAGCTTCCGCTTCTGTGGTGACGTTCTGCGGTCTTTTACTACAAAAAATTATCGATAAGGTGATGTTTACATGAAAGAGTGCGACGGTTGTCGAATAAAGCATCAGAAGATAATGGAGTTGAACGAGCAGATAACCGTCCAGAAGGGCATGCTTATGGATTTTCAGAAAGAAAGGAAAGAGTGGTTGGACATAATGGAAAAAAGAGATAAAGAAATCGCCGAACTGAACTCAAGGCTGAATGTTGATTGGGCGAATAGCATGATAAAGGAGTGCGAGCAAGCCCGCCTCCAAGGTCGCGAGGAATGTATTGCGGAGATTGCTGATATGGAATTCTGCCCGAGTTGCTTTAAGGTCATGGGAACAACAAGCCACTACTGTGAGAAATGCGAAGATAGGGTTAGCGTTCCGTTCCAAATAGACAAAGAGGACTTGATAGCGTCCATGAAAAAGGGGATTAAATGAAATATGCGAAGGAAACGAAATGCCGTTATCCGTCAAATTTCAACGGCATGATGGAGGCGGGAAAATGAGCGAAAATTGGGAAAAGAGGGCAATAAAGAAAGCATACGGAGAAGGATATGATGATGGAAGGATAGAAGCGTATTCGCATATTGTTTGCACTACAAAGGCGTGTTTGAAAGTTGCCAAAGAACAAAGGAAAGAATTTAGGAAAAGGGGAAAGGAGGCGGGGAAATGAGCGACAAAACGGAGGCGTGCTTGGCGCTCGTATTCGGCACCATGTTCGGATTCGGAATTGGTTATGCGTTGAGGGGGTTGATTGGATGTTGAACAAAAAACAATTAGGCGCGTTCCTGAAGCGGGCCGGGTATGGCAAGATGCTGTCCACGCTGGTCTTTCACGGGCTGGTGTTGGTGTGCATCCCGATAGTCATGCCGACTTTCTGGGGGTGGGTGCTGGCGCTCGTGTTCGCGCTGTTCGCGCTGGCGTCGTACGGCCTGTTCTGGGCGATGGGCTGGTTCGCTGAAAAACTATGGGGGTCACTATGGACATACGAAACAGAAAAGAGGATTTCAAGGGGAAGCTCGCGTGGGCGCTCTGGGCGCTGATCTACTGCTTCGTTGCGGTGGGCAGCGTCATCGGAATATGGAGCATATTTAAATCAGTGTAGTAAATAAGTAGTGGGGTGAAAGAGATGGCAGACTTCGTACTTGTGTGCAATTTGTGCAAGCAGATAGTTTCGGGCGACCCGCTGAAGCACATCGTGGAGCAGCACGACCCGCAGCAGTTCTTCACGCTCGTGCCGCGCGTCACCTGGGACAAGCTGGGCGTTCGAGTGCCGCCGGAGAAGGTGTGAGCGCATGCCCTCAAGGACGCGCCACCCGATTTTCGATAATCGCACGCGCAAAGATACAGACGACGAACTCATAGACGCCGGCGTGGGCAACTCCATAAGCTCGTTCGCGGACCACGTCTTCGGGCTGGCCAAGAAGCATGATGAGGTGGATGAAGATGCTGATTGACTTCGGCCCGTTCGCATTCGTCAACTGGTGCTTCGTGGCGCTGATGTTCCTCGCCACGTACGCGGACATGAAGATATACAGGAACCGCCACACCCGCTACATGGTGTCCGAGGAGAAAAAAATAAGGAACAAGAAGGAGCTGTTCTATGAACTGTTCAAGGTGAACGCCACCGAGGTCGGGCTGTGCATGGTCGGGATGTGGCTGGGCTTCGTGCTGGGGCTGTTTGCATGAGGATCCGCATGACGTTCCCGGCGGAACTGCGGAGCGAGATAGCGCGCGTGCTGGCCGACGAGCGCAGCATCTTCATGAAGGGCCGCAACAACCCAATCATGAAGGCGCTGGACAAGACGCTCAAGGCCGTGTCGGGCATACACAAGGACATCGACATCCATGCCATAGACTTCAGCTATGCAATACTTTCGGACACCGAGGCGGAGCTGGCCATCATCACGCCCGTGGAAAGCATGTATAATCCCATGTGGGTCGCCAACAGGATGAAGAAGGAGTTCCAGAAGGCGGACCCGCGCATAAATTTCGAGCTTGTCAAGGAGGAGGAGAAGGCTGCGGAAAGTTAACTGGGCCATGTTCATCCTGCTTGTCTGCGCCATAATGTCCGCCTTCTTCGTGGGCATGTGGACGGGCGCCACGCAGAGCTACAAGGCGGCCGTCTACGACCGCTTCGAGCCGCAGATAAGGGAGATGGCCGCCTGCCGCCAGGTTCCGACAGTGACCTGCGGCTGGGCGTTGGAGTAGTTAGCAACTACTATGTACGCCTTTTATTTACGGCCGCCGCCATTCAGTGTGTATGGCGATTGCTGCCGAACGCGCGCTGACTGGCGGTTACATTTCTACACAGGACGTTCCCTTATGGGAACGACCGGGATACCAGCCAACGCTGCCGATAGAGCCCGGGCAGCCGGGCTATATGCAGCCGGGGACGGGCCCTAACGTTCCGGGCACTGTCATACCGCAGCAGCCCGAGGCTCCGCCGCAGCCGCCGGCGGCCGTTCCTTCCATTCCAAAGCCGGGAGAGTCCGGCTACCAGCGCGGCGTCCCGCAGCCGCCCACGCCGTCCGTTTACATTTCAGGCGGCGAGACAATAACGGCGCTCCCCATACGGCCGGGAGAGCCCGGCTACACGCGCGGCGTCCAGCAGGCGCCCCGGCCCGTCGAAACATTCCTTCTTAAAAGCGGCAGCGAGTACGCCGCGACGCAGCTTCCCAAGAACTACATGGGCAGCCCGCAGGCATACTTCGAGTCCATGGATCCGTTCGTGCGCGCGGGCGTCACGAACATAATCACCACGACAACGCCTTCGGGCCAGACGGTAATGATGGGTATAAGCCCCGGCGTTGCGGGAATGCTTCCGAAGCCCGGGGAGCGCACTAACATGGACATACCTTCCGCGGAAGTTCCTGCAACGGGGGCGTCTTTGATGGCGCAGCAGCTCACGGAATATTGGGGGCGCGTGGGCCAGATGACAGCGCCCGTCGAAAGGGTGCTGGCGCCGGCGCAGCTTATTTCACCGGGCGGTTATTTCCTGAAGTCCGCGCTCCAGCTTCCAGCCGTGGTGGCAACCGGGCTTTCCTTTTTAGGCAAGGCATCAGGCGAGCACATAGCATGGAGCCACCACAGGCCCGAATATGCGCAATACAAGTCGCCGGAGATGCAGGACATAATACAGAGCACGCGTCCCGAGTTCATACAGACAACGCCGGGCGCGAACCTGGCGGACATAGGAACCGGCGTCAAGATGCCTCTGCCCAAGATAAGTATGCGCCTTTACGACTGGCTGCCCGGTTCGCAGACACTTTATGCGGGCGACTTCTCAAAAATGTTAGAGAAGAACATAGTCGCCGCAGGCTACAAGCCGGAACAGGCGAAGGGCGTTGCGGGCGTGGCAAAGATAGTCGATGTATTCGGCGGCGGGGGAGAGATGTTCAACCTGCTTCTGGTGGCGGCCGCGGGCGAAGGCATAGCCCAGACGGTGCTTCCCACGCTGAAGGGGGCGACGCTTCTGGGGCGCGCGCTTCCCGAAAAGGCGGCGGTGCAGTTCGCCTCGGCGCTCGGCGGGGCATACGAGGGCGGCGCGGTCGAGGCAAGCGCGATAGAAGCGCGGAGCATGCCGCTGAACCTCCAGAACAAGCAGATGATAGGCTACATGGCGGGGCTCGGTGCTGCGGCGGGCTTCATCGGCGGCGGGCATGTTTATGACGTGATGAGAAAGCCTGAAAAGGGAATGGCCGCGCCGCTGACAAAGGCTTATAAAAGGTGGGTTGACATAGGCGAGCAGACCATCGGCGACCCCTTCGAGAAGCCCGGCGATTGGCTGTGGGAAGGTTTCGGCAAGACACCAACGGCAAAAACATTCACGCCGACACTTACGCTTACACAGACGTGGAGCCCGACGGCGGCAATGACGCCGACACCGACATTCACAATGACGCCCACGCCCACACCAACATTAACGCCCACTCCGACCCCGACTCCCACGCCAACGCCGACATGGACACCGACGCCTACGTGGACCCCGACACCCACTCCAACACCGACGCCTACACCAACTCCGACGTGGACTCCTACATGGACGCCCACTCCGACGCCCACACCAACTCCCACGCCGACGCCGACACCGACGCCCGTGATGCTGCTGGCCGCGGAGTTCCCCGGATGGGGCGCGGAAAAGAAAAAGAAAAAGGCAGAGAAGCTGCCGACAAAAAAGAAGTATTCCGAAAGGATTTATCCGACCAAGCTCAACATACTCGGCATGAAGATGCCCGCGCTGAAGTCGGTCTGGGGTGAGATGAAATGAAGGGAATTGCCGTCGTCTGGTTGCAGGCGATGATCGGAATATTCATCGTGTCGCTGGTCTACATAATGTTTTCCTATGTTTTGTACGGGCAGATAACGCCGGCGATTTATCCCGGCATAGAGGCCATCAACTCGACGTCGAGCATGGTCAACCTTACGCAGATGAACGCGACCATAAACCTGATAAATGTCGTGTGGATGGTGTGGCCGCTGTTCTTCATATTCGGGCTGATACTCTGGGCGTTCGCGGCATCCCAAAAAAGGGAGTATCAGACGCAGTTCGCATGAGGTGAAAAACATGTGTGAAGAAGTATTCGACGGGACGCTCGAAAAGAGCGGGCTGAAAAAGGACAAGGAGCTGGAACTCATACAGGGCTTCCTGGTGAGATGAATGCCCTGCTCGAAATACAAGGGCAAGCAGCGCGGGCTATGCTTCATAACGGATGAATGGAAGCACATGGAGAAGGCTACAAGAAAAAGGAAGTGATGGAATGGGAATATTCGACGTGTTCAAGACAAAGCCGAGGGAGCCGCAGCCGGAGGACTTCCTGACGCGCGCGGGGCCGACAAAGAAGGCCGCCGAGGAATACGAAAAGGCGCATGCTAAATGGGCGCCGACAAGGGCAGCCAGGGAAGCCGAAGAGCTGAAAGAGGCGAAGAAGGAAAAGCCGACCATCATGAAGATAACGACAGCCATGCCTTTCGCGTCCACGCAGCGGCAGAAGGAAATATTCGACCCGTCGCGGCAGTACCCGACGTTCGTGCCTTATTGGGCGAAGCAGAGGAAGAGGGTGATATGATGGGAATGTTTGACAAGATGAAAAGCGAGGACGCGCAGCGCAAGGAGGCGGACAGGAAGGCGGCGGAGGCGGCCATACGCGAGAAGCCCGAATACAAGCAGTTCGTCGAGAAGGCGCGCATGGAGGCGATGATGGCGCGCGACAAGAAAAGGATCGAGGAGCATTATTCCGCGGCGAAGAAGAACCCGCTGGGCGACGGGCCGCTGGGGGGCATGTTCAACACGATGGCGTCCGCGGCCAGCGCCGAGTTCAGCCAGAAGCCGCTGCCGAAGCCGACCGGCGGCGGGAACAACGGCTTCATCAACCCCAATCCGCCCATGCCGGACTGGATGATGAAAAAGAAGAAGGTGGAATAGGATGCGTAAGCGGTGGCTGCTGGCATGTGCCGCGCTGATTATTGCCGTGCTCGCATCGTGCTTCTGGGTCATGCCTTCCCAGGCAAAGACATATTACGTCAGCGAGGGCGTGCTTGGCGCGGAAATACCTTCCGAGTCCAAGGCGAAGCTGGACTATGCGGCCATTTATTATTCTCCCGTGGGCGGGCGTGCCTACACGCCCCAATGCCTCGGCGATTGCCACATGGTGGTGCAGATAAGGTCCGGTTCGATGGCGGACTATTCGGCCAAGGACACGGATAGCTTCCGCGCAGATTATGTTGACGCCTCTGCCAAGTCCGCGGGCGGGTGCTTCGCGGGAAATTCCGTTGACATTTATTTGAACCATAGCTGGACCGAGGATGTGTGGGTGCCGAAGGTCGTGTGCGCGAAGGAGATGAACAAGACAACCGGCAAGGGGGATGATGTTTGCACGGATAACGGCGCGTACGGGAAGGTGGAGCGCTCGGCGATGTCCTGGCAGCGCCTTACCGAGAAGAACAAGCCCTCAGCGCCGGGAACCTATTTCATAGACGTGCGGGGGACGCGCACGTCGCTTGCCGGGGGCTGCCGCGCCGTGGATGCCGTGCCTTCAATATACGGCGTGTCCCTGCCGCAGTTCGCCTGGTGGAATGCGAGCTGGACAAGCAGGATGAATTTCTCGCTCACCGCCGGAACAGTATCGATGGTGAACAACACCCTTCCCGTGAACGTGACCTGGGTGACGGGAATGAGCGCGACGTTCGCCGACCTCAGGTTCACGGACATGAACGGCACGGAGCTTTCCTATTGGGTCGAGGACAACGTGTCAAGCTCCTTCGCGGACGTCTGGCTGCGCGTGCCCGACATCGGCGCATCAACGACCGTCAACGTTTCGATGTACTACGACAACCCCGCGGCGGCAAGCGCATCAAGCGGCGGAAACACATGGCAATTCTTCGATGACTTCAGCACGGGCAGCGTCGGTTCCGCGCCTGCCGGATGGACGACAACAATACCTTCGGCACCCACCGACGCAATTATCGTAGTAAGCAACGTTTCCAAATACGGGAAGTCGGCGATGATTCAGGACGGCAACACCGCGAGCGAACCGCAGCTCTATACTACGCTGCCAAGCCTGGAAAAATGGCGGTCGCTTTCCTACGCCAGAATAGAAAGCGTGACTGGAAGCGGATTAGGATTCGTTTATTACCATGAGGACGGAGCGACAGCAAGTTTGACGGATGGCTTTTATTTTGATACTCCGCGACTGTTTGGCTCTTATTCGGGAGCTTGGACATACTGGTATTCCGGCTGGGCAGAAGGTATGTGGCACAGGATAGAATTTGTCGGGGACAGCGCAACCGACAAATATAATGTTTCCCTGAACGGGACTGCGGTAATCGGCAGAAATTACAGGTACGCTTCAAATAAAATAGATACGATATTATTTCAAAGCACAGACGGCGTTACGGGAAACGAATACATAGGGCTTTATGCGTGGGGCAATTACTCGGGCGGCGACCCTATTGTCCAATGGGGGCCGGCGGAGACGGTGCCAATACCTACATTCCCGATGCTGTGGTTCAACGCCACGAACACGTCCGCGGGCTACGCCTGGGATGTGAACGTGACGTGGGTGGGGCCGGGCGAGCAGTACAACTATTCCTCCATAGAGGCGAACTTCAGCGGGTCAATGTTCAACTACACGAACTTCTCGGCGGCTGTTTTGAACGCCAACTCCACGAGAATCGGCTACCATGAAACGCTCGCGCCGGCAAAGGCATACGGCTGGCGCTCCCACGCGAACAGCTCGGACAACTCCTGGAACAGCACGCCGCTGTTCACGTTCATCAATTACGGCGTGAGCGGGCTGGTAATGACCGCCTCGCCGGGATGGGGCGTGACGGAGGGCGCCTCGGCAACCATAACCTGCGCGGCGGCCGCGGGGGTGAACAAGACGCTGAAGCTCAACGGCGTGATTGTCCCCAACCCGTACACGGCCGTGCTTTCCGTGGGCTCCTATTCGTTCGACTGCACGGTGACGGACGCGCTGTGGCTGCCCGCCTCGGCAAGCGGAACGCTGACGGTGGGAATAACGGGGACGGGCTGCACGAACTCAAGCACGTTCGCGTACTCGACCACGATTGTCCCGGCGGCGAAGATGACATGGGTTGACCTCACGACGCAATATTTCAACCATACGCTGCGCCCCGACATGGGCGACATAAGGTCCAGCGACGCCAACCTCACGGTGTTCTACAACGGGACGAACGCATACGTCCTTGCGGTCAACAACACGCCCGCAAGCATGACAATATACTTCGGCAATTATTACGCGGACCTCGGACTGCTCAACGACACGGTGCCGAATGCCACGCCCGTGAGCCCGACGGTGGCGCAGAGTTCTCCTTATATTTACACGTTCACCGAGATGAACGAGATGACCGCGGTTGCCGGCAAGCCGCCCGGCACGACGGACATTTACTACACGCTGTTCTGCCCGGGCGGCTCCAACTACGTGAGCATCAACGACAGCGCCGCGACAACCCAGACAATAGCCGCCTACTCTCCGCTGAACCGCGCCGAGCTGGACATACGCTATTCCGCGGCGGACTTTTATTACCGCGATCTGCTCATCACCGCGCCGGTGGAGACAAGGACATTCTATTGGGGCGATGCGGCCACCGTCACCATAGTCAGGACTACCTTCACGCTTTATGACAACAGCGGGCTGTTCGGCTCGCCCAGCCTCAAGGTGCAGAAGCAGATAGGCAACAGCCTGCAATCAATGACCGAAGGCGTGTTCGACAGCGAGAGCAAGTTCGTGGCCTACCTGATAGAGGGGCAGGAATACCAGCTTACCGTCACGGACGGCTCCAACAGCCGCGTCATAGGGCTGCTCTACTCGGACAGCTCGAACCCCGAAAAGTCCATCATAATCGGGACTTCCGGCCAGCCCTCGGCGGGCAATTACACCTACTCCGTGGCGCAGAACAACATAACGAAGGCCGTCACCTTCACGTGGATTGATTCGCTTGGCAACACGCTGAACACGAGCATGTGGGTTTATAATGCCACCAACGAAAGCCAGCTCCTGTTCTTCGGGTCCAGCGCCGCGCAGAACGTGCAGATTGTTTATACGCCGCCGGACGTTAACGCCTCGCTGAAGGTCGTGACTAAAATAACCAACACCATTCTCGGCACCGACTGTCCCGGAGGCACGACATATTTCTGGGGCGCGGCGAACCTTATCACGCGGCTGACATGGAGCACGGCGCGCGGCATGATAACGGACCCGAACGGCGCCGTTGTCGCGTTCATAACCGGAACGTTCCTCATCATCCTTGCGATGTCCTTCAGCGGGCCCGCCGTGAAGCTGGGCGCGATCGTGGTCGCCATCTTCGCGGCGTTCTTCAGCTACATGCAGTTGTGGCCCGTGTCCTCGGTGCTCTGCGTGATAATAATACTGCTCGCCATCCTTAACCTGTTCGGAAGCAAGAGGCACGAGAATTTGTGAGGTAATGGAAGATGAAAGCGGTTGACATGGCGGTATGGCTGGCGTTCTTCCAGGTAGCCATAATAATCATGAACTACACCGTCGCGACCTCGATAAGCACGGGCGGCAATGAACTCGCGGCCTTTTATAATCCCGCGACGGGCTACATGTACGGGACAACGAACCAGATGAATGCCAGCGGCCTGCAAAGCGACACGCAGGCGGCGGCCACGGATCTGTCCGGAACGCAGGGCTCCTCGCAGGGGCTGTTCGGCTGGTTCAACGCGCAGTTCCAGGGCTTCTTCAAGGCGCTCGGCCCGTTCCTTCAGATACTGAACGGAATAGTAAACGGGGTCTCAATAATGATTCAGAACTTCGGCGGCGCTTCCATGAAGGGCATAGGCGACGCGGTACAGACGTGCATGTGGATAATTTACGGCTACGCAGTATTCCAAATACTGTCCGGGCGCGGCGGGAAGGAGGCGAACTGATATGGCACTTTATGTTTGGGCATCCCCGCAGACCTGGTGGAACTCCCTCATCAGCGGCAACATACTCGGCTCCGTGCTGCTCCCGTTCACGGACGCGCTCGGCGGCTGGTTCTACGTCCTGATGACGCTCACGTCCATGATGATGGTCTACCTGAAATGGAACGACTACAACTCGACGGCCATGGTGGGCTTTATAATAATTTCGGGCCTGCTGCCTTTCATTTACGGCATGGAGGGAATACAGAGCGCGCTGCCCGTGATTTACCTCGCCATAACGCTGGCCATAGGCACGATACTCTACAAGGCGCTCTATAAGTGATTCCATGGACGATGAAAAAATAATGGACGCCTTCAGGAGGGCTTCGAGGAACGGGCAGAAGGAACTGTCCATCGGCGAGCTGGCGCTGGTCACAGGTTCGACGCCGGCGATGGTGTGGAAGCGGATGGAGTCGCTCAAGAAAAGCGGCGAAGTGACGGAAGGCGGCACGAAAAAGTCCAAATATTTCAGGGCCAACCCGCAACTACTGTGAAACTATTTCTGTTATTCACTATTAGCCAGCCGTGCCATTAAATGAGTATGCAAAAACTTGCCATTAGGCGGGGCATCGTGACGCAGGCAGTCGTGGCCGTGATAGCGGCCTCGATAGCACTGTTCATCGGCATCTGGGTCGTATCGAGCGTGATAGGCTCGGTCAACCAGAGCGGATGGAGCACGAACGCGAACACAACCTTCACACAGGTGCAGAACACAATGTGGTCTGCCATGCAGTTGCTCGCGGTCGGACTGATAGTGCTCGCGGCGTCCGTAATCCTTGCTTACTTTGGATTCGGAATGAAGAGCGACTAAGGTGGCCATCATGGACGGCAAACTCGTCATGACGGCGGTGGGAGTGTCCATACTCCTGTTCATCGGGATATGGACAGTCAGCCTTGTGTCAAACAGCGTTCCGCTGGCCAAGTACGATAGCGGCAGGAACGTGACGTTCGCAGCGAACGACACGTACTACGACTATACGGGCGGCGGAGAAACGGCGCTGGGTGTTGACGGACTGTACACGACGGGATCGCTTGCAAACAAGTTCCCGTCGAGCTTGTACACCGTGTTGGGGAACACAATAAAAATAAATGCCAACGGGACAAGCGGAGTATATCCGAACACCACGACAGGAGGCATCTACTATGTGGACTACAACTACCAGTCGGCGAACGCGAACAGCACATTCACGAACGTGTCCGGAAGCATCTGGAGCGCGTTCCAGCTGATTGCGATCGTCCTGATTGTGATAGCGGCTGTGGCCATACTCGCTTACTTCGGCTTCGGAATGCGGGAGTAGCGGGAACCTTGGGACTCGAACAACACGGGCCGAAAGGCCCCACCCCTCTTTTTTAATTAGATTTATATTAAGGCCCGACCAATAGGAATACCATGCTGCGAAGGATATGGGACACGCTTTCCGGGCAGATGCTGGTGTCGATACCGAAGGAGAACGACCTCGGGCTCGGGCCGGGAATGTACGTCAGCGTGGAGCGCGCGCAGCCGCCGGTAAAGCACGCGCCCTGCAAGGTGTGCGGGAAGGACTACCAGAAGCACACGCTTGAGGAACTGATAAAGCACGGGCTATGGGTGAAGTGAAATGCTGTTTGAGTTTTACGCCGGGCTGGGAATACTGACGACGGTTCTTTTCTTCTGCGGCTTCTTCGGCGTCCCGAAGCAGGACCGCAACACGCGCCTCACGCTCATGGCAATAACCATGTTCCTGTCGTTCGCGCTCGTGATGGCCTCGTTCCAGATTGAGATTACGAACTGCAGCTCGAGCCTGAACAGCACGTGCTATTCCTACCCTATCGTTTCAAACACAACCGGCGCCTATTACGGCGGGATGTACAATTACTCCAACCTCGGCTGGACGTTCAGCATGCCGAACTACGGGGTTTATTACAACCTCACGAACTTCACGGCCGAAAGCCTCAACGGTTTCACTTTCTCGAAGAACAGGCTCTACGCGACCAACACCGGAACATACCAGATGATGGGCTCGATTTCGGCGCAGTTTGGCAACAGCGGGCTTTACGGCATGGCGATTTCAAAGAACGGGCAGAACCCCGAAACAGACTCGCCGACGCAGAAATGCTACTCAAGGATAACGGGAACGGGCGGGCAGACGGAAGTGATGAGCTTCTGCATAATGAACCTGACGGCGGGGGATTACGTCACGCTTGTCGTTGACGACGAGGCGAACCCGGCGCAGGACATAATAATAATGAACATGAACCTGAATGTGATAAGCATCGACCCCACATCCTACCAGTCCGGCAGCGGCAACACGACCTGCATCTATTCGACGCAGTCCTGCAGCACGCGTACCTACCAGGAGCTTGAGCTGGTCGGCTTCTTCCTGCTGCTGGCGGTGCTGTCGCTCATCTACGTGATTATGGAATACCTCGGCTACCTGCCCACGGAGCAGACGGGCCGCAGCGGGCTGTACGGCGGGGAGAAGCAGGCGCCGCAGGGCTTCGGGCAGGCTTAATAGTTTTTTAATAGTTAGATTTATATATCGGCAACGCCATCAACATAGGTATGCTGTCCGTTGCCGAATTGGTGGAGATGGAAAAGCGGGTGGGGTTCGCCGACGGGAGTTCAAAGGCGTTCGACAGCACGGAAGCCAAATTCAACGCCTTCCTCCTTGAGAACGAGCACGTTCCATTGGCGTTCGCCGAGAAGTTCTGGGCATTCTTCGAAAAGGAAATGGCGCTGACGAACCTGGAGCGCGAGGACGTAATAAGGCTCATGACGGAGCTGGACATCGCGGTGCTCAACTGGAAGATGGGCCACCCGCACTTCGAGACCACGCAGGACGACATCATGAACCTCGACATGCTGCGGGCCAAGCTGTTCATACGCGCCATGCGGTCCACGGGCGGCATAAGCAGGGAGCGCGCCATCGAGGCCACGCAGATACGGCAGATACTCGGCGGCGAGAGCAGCGCGCCCCAAGGAGGTATCATGTCCGCGATTGCCAACGCGTTGCCGGGCAAGAAGAACAGGTGATTGAAAATGACAACAACAATTAAAGGAATTAGTTTTTATACATTTTACGCGATGATTGTGTGGGCGATGGTTTTTATTATGTTTTTGATTACGTCTGATATTTGGGCATCGGTAAGCGTGCTCACGCCGATTCTTTTCATTGGAACTATGGTGCTGGAATTAAGCCTTAATGTTGACGCCCTTCGCCAGGATATGGAGAAAAAAAGGTTGAAAGAATGTCGCTCAAGATAGTCGCCGCGGGCATCTCGCTCATCTTCGTCAACATAATCCTGGGCATCGCCACGGGGATGTACATGACGCCCGACCTTGTGAAGATATACATCTACGTCAACATGGGCATCGGCGTGGCTTACGGACTGCTCATGGCGATAATAGCTTTCACCGCGAACGGCGTCGTGGGCCCGTTCATGTCGGCCAAGGCGAACAACACCACCCTGCTTGCCGTGCTGACCGCCTCCGGGAAGATAAAGCTGCGGCACGGCAAGGAACAGGAGGGTTTTGTCGTGACGAAGGACGGGCCGTTCGCAATACTGCCCGGCAGCGCCTTCAGTTGGCCGAACGGGGTGCGCGGAGGCTACGGCTATTATAAGATCGGGGCGCTCGTGCCGCCGAAGTTCAACCGCGCCTGCACGGTGATGAAGGAGAAGGGATTGCAGAACATAAACGATGTCGAGAAGCTGGTTGAGAAGGCGGGGCCGACGGATGACAACCTCATCATAAACTTGGAGTGATGCTTGTGTTCGGAATAAACAAAAAAACGGCGAAGTTCACGCCGGAGGAGATGAACGAGATAAAGGAGAACGTGGTCGGCACGACGCTCCGCATACCGGACATCCTCAACTTCTTCAAGTACGACATGAACCCCGCCTACCAGGACGCGAAAATGACCGCCATGGCGAACCGTGACAAAAAGAAGCAGGGCATGTTCAATTCCGGCACCATGCTTATAATTGTCGTGTTCTTGATAGTCGGCGCCATAGCCTACACCATCGTGGCCGGGCAGAACACGAACAGCGAATGCGTCCGCCAGCTTGCGGCGATAGCGGGCAATGCCGCGGCTAAAATAACGCCAGCGGCCACGGCAGCCACCGGCGTGGTGTGATTTTATGGCCCTTGAAGCAGGCCAGACGGCGCAGATGCAGGGGGCAACCGAGCTGGCGCGCACGGACATCACCCTGCTGGCCATACAGTCCCGCGCCTGGGCGGGTAACCTGTTCAGGGCCTGCTCGCGGGGCGACAAGGACGTTAAGACGGCCTACAACAACTTCATCGAAATATTCTGGCAGCTCTACATGGCGTTCAAGCATAATGTGAACAACACCGCCAAGATAAGGGAATGGGCGGAGCACGAGGAGTCCTATGACAAGGCGTTCGCGCTCATCCTTCAGGGGCGGGTCATGCCCGTCATGGTGCTGCGGCTGTTCGACGACTTCATGGGGGACGCCGTGGCCTGCGGGATATACGACCTGAGCGCGGGGGAATATCAGGAGTTGAGCGGGTGACAACCAAAAACATGGTCAACTGGAGGA
>Ga0315291_10001582_pt1 | contig 30340 bp, 21 predicted proteins | sample YL17G12_20_MG_FD_203070 | JGI IMG/M metagenome (GOLD analysis project Ga0315291, IMG submission 203070) | Sediment microbial communities from Yellowstone Lake, YNP, Wyoming, USA - YL17G12_20 | ecosystem: Environmental > Aquatic > Freshwater > Lake > Sediment | place: USA: Wyoming | collected...
GTTCCGCATTTCCTTGGAGCCTTCGTGCATGATGTTGTAGTCAACACCTATGAATTCGTTTGAGCCAGTGACTGCCCAGCCAAAGCTCCTTTGTTGGACCCTCAGCCCCCAAGGTACGTGCTCGTTGTACCTGTTCTTGGCTTCCTGAGTATCATCTCTGTACTCACACGAGAACATCTGCTGTCCGATCGCCGCAAAGTCCTCGTCCACCTTGCCGTCGCCGTCGTCGTCGTAGCCATTCTGGAAGTCCTCGTCCAACTTGCCGTCGCCGTCATCGTCACCGCTACCACCGGGTCCGAATCTCCTGCCACCAGGCATCCCCTCGTAAGAAGCGTAAATGTGGTCAATATTGCTCAGCCGAGGCCTAAATTCCGTCTGGTATGCAGCAGTGGACACGTGCGGCACGTTGTCTTCGTCCAACGCTCCAATCCACAACCCCCCCATAAAAAGATACTCCCCACCTTGCCAGCCAAAAGAGAGAGCTTCGATGTAGGGATTGCCAAAGAAACCAAGGTTCGTGACCTGGAGCGTCACTTTTCCAACGTCGTGGGTATAAACCCAGGGAGGCCTCAGGCAGTAGACTCCCTCCGCACCACTCACACCTTGAAAGGGATCGTCTACAGGCGCCCGGGCAAAACAATGGCTGGCACTCAGTAGCATCCCCACCATTGCCACAGCTGCTACGGCGTAGACCACGACCGATCTCGGCGGTGTCACCCGCTCAATAAACCCCATTTCCTGACCTCCATCAAACTTTCAAAAAGCGCAACGGGCTAGAATTGAATTCCTAGACCCATCCTCACGGCAGTGCCCTCGTACCATACGCGAGGATCGTTAACCGGGAAATAGTCATCAAGCCCGTCACCGTTAACGTCTCCTGCGTTATAGGCTCCGCCAGCTCTTCCAGTCTCCGTGTAGTAGATGACGTAATCGTCCTGCGAGCCGTACGGTGCATACGGCCAGTTATTCGGCTGCAAGGCCCGAATATTCTTCGCGTTAAGCAGGTTCATGCCCTGCAAGAACACAGTCAGGTGCTGACCCCAGATTCTGTAGTTTTTCTCAGCCTGCACGTCCAAACTGGTCGTCGAGGGAAGCCGCTTGGAGTTGATCACCGCGGGGTCCTGTTCCCTCTGGTTTCTGCGAGTAGGCGTATATGGGAACCCTGTACCATACTTCCACACAAAGCTCACAGACCACTGGTCAGGCACGCTCATGAATACTGAGGCGTTCAAAGTGTGTCTCTGATCCCACTCGAGGGGCTGCTCTGCGATAGGCAGATATAGGAACGGCGTTCTCGTAAGCTGGTTAGGGTCAGATGCGACCCCGCTGGCCAGACCAAAGGTGTACGAAAGCTCCCCGTCAAAATTGTAGCTGAAGCGCTTCCTGAGGCTTACCTCAAAACCTCTGGAGGAAGCGTAGTCCTGGTTAACGTATACATAAACCTCGTTTGGACTGTCGCCCACGACTCTTTGTTGGGCGGAAAGCAATCCAAAGATGTCTTTGTAGTAAACGGAAAACTGTCCAAACACATTAGTACTGAACATGTGCTGCACTGCGGCCTGGTAAGAAATCGTTGTCTCGTTCGTAAGGTTGGGGTTGCCTCTTGTGATAACCGGACTCGCACTGCCTCTGTCCTCGAAAATGTACTGCCTATCAGGTATCTGGTAGTACCGTCCGTAGTGGAAACTGAAGACGTCTCTGTCAGAAATCGGGTACGCGATGCCGATTCTGGGGCTCAATTGGTCTTTTACCCTGTCCCTGACCTCGGAAGCGTCAATCTGGTTACCCACGGAGAACAGGTCGTATCTAAGGCCGATGTTGAGAACCATACCCTCGTGTTCCCACTTGTCCTGGATATAGAATGCCCCTTCTGGGTTGTAGTAATGGTAATCGCTCCTCAACAGCCCATATAGGCCCTGGCTATTGATCTGGTCGGGATAGCGAACTGCAAGAAGCCTCATATCGTTGTAAGTGGCTTCTACTCCTGACTGGAAGGTGTGCCCTTTTTGTTTTGCGGTCAGATCACTCATCAGAGTCCACACCTTGGTCTTCCTCTCATTGAAGTAGGGATAGTCACCGTGGGTCACGTAGAAGGGCTCAACAGTGCCATCCACCCAGTTGTACCAGTATTCAGGATACCTAATGTCGTATTCCCAGGGCTTTTTGCCCTGGACGCTGGCCGCAGAATTGTAGGCATGATTGCTGAGTTTGGCCGTGTAAAAGAGGTTGGGCCCGACAGAATGCGTCCACACCAATTTGAACTGCCGGAATTCGTTAAGATAGTCGGGCGTGTGCTCGGCAGGGTTGTAGGGAAGATAAGTCGAATCAACTGGATACCATGACCATTTCCCGTACAAGGTCTTGATTTCACCGCTCGTGGCAGTGTCAGTCTCGACCTGCACGTAACCATCCCTGCTCCACTCGTGAAGGTAGTTGTCCTGAAGCGAATAGTTCTGTATGTACTCGGCAGTTAGCTTGTAGTTACGCCCAATCTTGTAGGCAAGCTTTCCCTGGAACTCGGAGTTGTTTGACTGTCTATTACCCAGAGAAATGAAATCAAGCACCCTGTAACGAGACCGGCTCTCTGAAGTCTTGAGGTACGTGTCCTCCCAATTGCCGTCGTACGACAAGAAGTACGTCATGTTCTTGATAAAGAAGGGTCCACCAAACCCCACGCTCACCCTGTCGTAGTTGTCGTAAGTCCTGTTCTTTGCCCCGTAATCATCCGTAAGATACCGAAGCTCTCCCGAGAAAACGCTTCCGCCTTCTTTCGTCGATATGTTGACGATACCTGACTGGGCATTGCCGTACTGGGCGTCGAGCCCCCCGAGCAGAACTTCGGACTCGGACATGGCAAGAGTCGCAAGATCTACCCCTCCACCAACCAGAGGGTCTCGAACAGGAATACCATCAACCATGTACAAAATCTCACCCCCACGCCCGCCCCTAAAATGAAGCTGACCACCCTGCGCAATTACCCCCGAACGCAAAGCAATCGCCTCCTGAAAAGAATCAACAGGCAACTGCGTCAGCTCTTTTGACTCAACTACATGCTTTGTCGATGAACTCTTGAAATCTATCTGTTCCCGCTGTCCCCTTACTCTGATCTCCTCGAGCGTCGCCGCTACCTTGGGATGCATAGCAAACTCTAAGGTGGTAGTCTTGTCGGCATCGACGGCAACATCGGTCCTGGTGGAAGTGTCGAACCCCATCATCATCGCCCTGACAGAATGCACCCCAACAGGCACCTTGTTGATCACGAACGAGCCGTCACCAAGGGCCATCGCACCCAGAGTGGTGCCGAGAACAACCACGTTTGCGTAGGCAAGGGGCTGCCCCGTCGTTGCGTCAACCACCCTACCCGCGAGTTTTCCCGTAGCCTGGGCAAAGCCGACAGACGGGCTCAAAACAACGAAAACAAGAGTCAGACCCAGAATGAGAACGCTGTGACAACTGCGCATCTCCACGCACTCCTTTCATCGCCGCTTCACGAAACCCGAAACACCGGGACCCAACTGAATGGTTTCCGTCCGACGTGAACACGAGCCCCGGCCTCGTACAATCGACTGATGCGTGAGAAGATAAAGATGACAAAGTGGGAGACGTGTATTCCCCACCTAACTATTAAGCACAAATTGTGCCACCGAGGAGCTCCTCTCTGTTTTCTTGAGCTCTCTAACGTTAAGACCTGCAATCAGTTGCTGAGTCCCAAACAAACGCGAGCTGCAAACCGGTTCGGGAAGCAGCCGGCGCTGAATCCAGAGTCACCAGAACCCCAGCTTGAAGCGTAAGTATATTGAAAATCAACGGACTTCGATGGTTACTAGATAACCACTGCAGAGGCGACAAGGGTAGCAAGTTCTCTCCGCCTCTAAAACTCGGTTCCACTTGAGAAGTTGAATCCGCTCACCAAAAGACCCGGCACCACACATCCTCCCGACCGAACCGGGACCGACATCGCCTCAACCCGGTTGAGCAATTCTATCAGATTCTGGTTGAACCTAAAATTCCTAATGCCGGTCGTGATTCTCCCTTTCTCAACCAGGAATGTCCCATCCCTGGTCATACCGGTCAGAATCACTTTCATGGGGTCCACCACGTTCACGTACCAGAAACGAGTCACAAGTATGCAGTTTTCAGCCGCACTCGCGAGCTCTGTAAGCGGCAACGGATGCGCGGCGTCCATTACTATCGAAGCAGGTTGGGGGCCATGCGTGTTAGGAACCGGCAGACCGTGACCTGTGCTCAGCTTGCTCTCCTTCGCGGCCGTGATTCTGTCATAGATGGGCCCCTTCAGCACACCATTCTCAGCTATGGCAACCTTTTGTACAGGCATACCTTCGTAATCGAAAGGACGCCCCCTAAAGAGGTCGTTGTATACGTCATCGTAAATGCTAACGTTTGGTCCAAAAAGACGCTGTCCGATCTTGCCCGACATAAAGCTCCTGCCTTCCTGGACTTGCAGCGCCCCAAACCCCACCCATGCCATATATCCAAGAAGCTCTCCAACGGCAGCGGGCTCAAGAACGACCGTATATTTCCCAGGCTCTATGGCCTTGGGGTTGCTGCTGCGCTTTGCCTTTTCAACAGCAATCGAAGCAAGCTCCTCCGCATCTATGTCGGAAACCCTCCACGAGGTCGCCTGTGCCCAGCCTGAGCTATCCTCGGCCATGGCTGTAACGCTGAAGGAGGCTTCCGTCCCGCAGTGATAGGCAAAAAGCCCCTTTGAGTTAGTCATCGCGAGAGGAAATATCTCGCCGTAGCCTCCTATGGACCCAGACGCGGTCGAGAAATAGCCCGCAGCCTGAAGCCCGTTTTTCCTGCAAAGCTCCACAGCTTTCTTCACGGCTTCTGCACGTGCGTCGGGCGAGAATGAGGCCGTCTCCGCATCGAAAGCTTCAACGCGCGGGTACGACTGGGGCCCGGGTAGAGGGAGGAGTTCCGATATCTCAGGTTGAGCGCGCGCCACGGCTTCAGACCTCTTCACAGCAGAAGCGACGTCATTGTCATCAAATTTGTTCGTGACCGTGCGTCCCGTCTTTTTGCCAAAGATGCTCCTCGCTGACAGCTGGTAACGTGTCTCATTGACGTTCTGATGGATGATGTTGTTGGCGAATCGCGTAAGAGAAAGGCTGCCTCCGCCAATAAAGACCTCAAACTCGTCCGCCCGGGAGTAACCCAGGGCCTTCTTGAGTATGATCTCTGCTTTGGCTCTTTCCATTACTTGCCGACTCCAACGTTTACGTTTCTGAATCTTGACGGGGCAGCTCCATGGGTCATTCTCGCTATCTGGCCTGGTTGACCCTTGCCGCAGTTGACAATCCCCCAGGGAAACCACTGCGATTGCTTACAGACAGCATCGCAGGAAGACCAAAACTCCGTGCTTATCCCCTGGTAGTTAGGATTCTTTAGCATCCGTCCCCTCTTCCCATTCCTGATCTCCCAGGCAATCTCGGTGGAGAACTGGAAGTTGTAGCGCATCTGGTCTATGCTCCAGCTCTTGTTAGTGAGCATGAAGATTCCATCTTCGGTGTCCGCAATAAGATCCTCGAGGTCCCAGGTACCAGGAGCCAGACCAATGTTTGTCATTCTAACCAGCGGGATCCTGTTCCAGCCATCGGCCCTCATACAACCTCTGCTCCGCGTATCACCGCAAACCCCCGCAAACTCTCTGGAAGTAAGGTAGCCAACGAAAAGACCATTCGAAACCAGTGCCCACTTCTGAGCGGCAACGCCTTCGTCATCAAAACCCACTGTAGCAAGTCCGCCTGGCAACGTAGAGTCGGCAATTATGGTCACAGAGTCGGACCCGAGCCGTAGCTTCTTGTACTTGTCAAGATTGAGATAGCTGGTGCCAGCATAGTTTGCTTCCGTACCAAGCACTCTATCGAGCTCAGAAGGGTGTCCTACGGATTCATGAATCTGGAGACACAATTGAGCACCATCGAGGATGATATCTTTCTTTCCCGAGGGACACTCGTCAGCAGAAAGAAGAGCAACCGCCTCCTCACCGACTCGTTCACAGTTTTCAAGGAGCTTTAGCCCCTCTACAATCTCGTATCCACCCGAAGCATGGTGGCCTTCACTGGAGGGGAAAGAACGGCGCTGTACGTCTCCCTGACCGACGGCAAACGCGATCATCCCCCCGCCGGAATGGAGAAGCTCCTGCTCGATGAAAGAGCCTTCCGTACTGGCGTACATCTGCTTCTCGCGGACGAAGCCAAGGGAACACTCTGCGATGGTGAGCCCCTTGACCCCTCTCAAAGCCTCGTCTACCTGAAAGAGAAACGACAGTTTCTTCTCGAGAGGCACATTGAAAGGATCGACCTTGTAGGGTGTGCTCCACTCAGTCACATGCGCCCCCTCAGGCGCCAGCACGACATCCTTCTCCTTTAGCTTTGAGCTGGCCAGGGCAGTCTCCACGGCCTGTCTGGCAGTGGCCTGGATTGACTCTCTCGAGAGATCATCGCTGCTTGCGAAGCCCCATGAGCCAGACGCTATGACTCGCACCCCAAAGCCAATATCTTCTATGGCTTCGTAGGAACCTACTTTGCCATTTTTCGTGGAGACGTTCTCTACTTTTGTCTCAATTATTCGAATGTCACCGTAACTGGCTCCACTTGACCTGGCGACATCCACCGCGAGAAGGGCAAGGTCTTTCATACCTTCTCATCTCCGCTAGAACAGAAACCTGACGTATAACATGAGGGTTTGATTCCTCGTCTCCCTACCGTCACCAAGGTCCTGTTCCGGCTTGGTCACCTTGTTGACGAAAGCAGCGTCAAGACTCAGTTTGTCATTCTTCAGGAACCCACCTGCACCCAGTGACACCGTGTTTGAATTGAAATCACCTGCGCCCACTCCCATGTACCTCTCTTCCTTGCCGCGCGAATATCCAGCCCTGAGAGCGAGCCACTTCAGGAGGCGGTATTCCCCTCCGCCTCTGATATCGAGGGTGCGGAAATTCACGTATCCTTCCTCGCTGGGAAGCCGATTTTCCACTCTACCTCGATTAAGACGTGCCTCCATCCCGACCAGTCCCTTCTCCGCGATCTTGTAAGAAGCACCGCCCCTGAGATTCCATTCATCCAAAGCCTCATCGTACTCGTCCACAAATACGAGCGCGTTCTTCTCGTTGTGAAGCCAAGAATCCTCTTTCAACATATCAAAATAGCCGCTTACTGTTATCGGTAGTCCGAGCCCTGAGAGAATCCAGCGAGTGGCAAAGAAATCGTACACGCTTGACTCGGAAGACACTTTTAGTTTCTTACGGATGACTTCGTCCACCTGCGGATTCAAAACGAAATGCTCTGACCAGTTCAAGTTCAGAGTCTGATCGTTGTCAAAAGAAGAATGCCTGTAGTTCAACACACCGCGCAATTTGCCCATTAAATCAAGCAATGCATGCGATGAAAAAGTGCGTATGGCCCGTTTTCGGATATACGAATCCTCATGAAAAGCATCAGAGCTTGTGGTCTCCACAACCTGAGAGCTCAGGTCCACGTTCCCCCCGATTTGCATCCACTTGGTCGGCAGAACCACAAGACCCACACCTCCACCGAACTCGTCCGCGCTATTCGTCAACTCATACAAAAGGCGCGCGGGCTTCTGTTCGCTATCGAACGTTCCCCACCCGCGCACCCCAAGGAAAGCCTTGCCGAACACTCTGTGAGCGTAGTACCCCTCCACAGCGTCACTTGTTACGTCGGTGCTGACTAGAGCACTCTCGGGAACGGCAATCTCACTCTTCGGAAAGCCCACTCTGAGTGCTTTCCTGAAGCTCCGATCATCAACACTGTTGAGATCAAGTATGCGAGTGGATATGGTAGCCCCGCCTGCGTAGTTGCCGTTGCCTCGAAGCACCACGAGCGCCCCACCCTGCCATATGCCTATGTCTTGCCATCGGAAATCGTTTTTCTCGTCAGCCCACTTGCCATAGCTGGCCCAGGAATCTGCATTCTTTGCATTCTTATCGAGGACAAGGGAAGCAACATTGCCGGTGAAATCATAGAGGTTGACCTGATTGTTCTCATCTTCAATCGCTACGGCCAGGTTCCCCATACCAGCAAGGCGGATTGTCCCGGGCCCTTGAATAAGCTCAACATCGGTACCCGCGAGCCAGATCGTCTCAAGGTAGGCGGAAGAAGGCCTTGGAATAGCAAGCAGTGCAATCGAGACAACCAGCAAAAGAAGCTGTGCGCCTCTCTCTCTGCGCATAGCAAAGTCTCCTTTCCCTTTCCAACCCCTATATGAGCGCATCTCCAGTAGTCAGGGAACCCTTCAACAAAGTAACAAAAAAAACGGCAACACAGGGCCATTTAGCAATCGAAAAACATCAGTGAATTTTAGTCGTGATAACGCGGGGTGTCAAGAAAAAAAGAACCCCGGAACTACCTGTTCCGGGGCCCCGATGCTTCGATGCGAAAAGAGCTAATGTCTGAATCTCAAAACCAGGGGAGCCGAGCCACTGTGAATCTCCCGCGATCCGTTCATTATGGCTATTGCGAAGTTGTACGTCCTGCCAGGGTAGAAGAAAACATCTTCGGTTTCGTGACCCGTGGTCATGGCTCTCTTGATCTCCATCGTCCAGTGGCGGTTCTTGTCATCCCAAGATCCCCTGGCGACAACATCCGCCCTGCTACCAGTTGGCACCTTCACAACGTAGCCCGGTACAAAGTCAACCCCTTCGGGGGTCACGGAGTCGCCCCAAGCACGGCCTGGATTCAAGGGATTGTACACATCGCACTGGTTGAATCCACGTCCGAAAGGACCAGGGTCAAGGATACACTTGACAGGACTCAAGCCTCCGTTATTCCCCTGCACAATATACTTTGGCACGAAGGTCGGTTCTCTCCAATTGATTCTCCACGGCGCATCGCCAGCGTCCCCCTTGAGCCCACTGGAGTCTGCGTACATGTCATCGCAATGAAGCACTTCGTTTGTCCTGGCGAACAGCCAGTACCAAACGTCAAGCCGGCCCGAGATCGGATGCATGTTTCCGTGGCACGCGACCTTGCATCCCTGGGAAGCGAAAGCTCCGGTGGCATCGCTGGCGGGAGTAATCTCAAACATCAAAGCGAATCTATCTTCTTTATCCCTTTCCCGTGGCCGTTGCGTCCAGCTCTCAGGTGCCACTAAGCCAAAATCAGATCTACAGTCTCTATCATCCCAAGGCTCTCCGACGTAAATCAAGCGCTCGGCAACTCTATCCGCGGTGCTGTCGGACCACTGAAGGAGAAAGTACACCGTATCAGGATAGGGCGTGTACACCGACTTGATCCTTACGTAGAAGCTACCTCCCCCGTTTCCGTATTCGTCTCCCACAGCCACCAAGAGCTCGGGCGCGGAAAACCATTCTCTATCGGCCGCCTTTCCGTCAATCCTAGGCGGCAAAGTGGTAGGGATAGATTCAAGGACAGCGTCAGGAGCTGGCCATGTGCTCTTCTCACTACAACCAGAGCTGAGAAAAAGAAGCAGTGCAATAGCTCCCAGAGCAGAGCGAAGGAGAAAGACTCTTTTCATTTGAGCAAACCTCTCGTTGTACGGTACGACCTCCCGGCAGCTTTGTCGGCAAAAAAGAGTAAGGAGTATGTGCAGACTTGTCAAGATCAAAAACACCAAACGGAAGAAACGTCGAACGCAAGAGATGATTTGAGACAGACTTCTTGGCGATCGAACCTCAAAGATGATGGAATGAGATTCCCCGTGGCGCAAAAGAGACTTTTCAAGCCAGAAAGCACTTCTTACGCCGAGGCATACACGCGATAGTCAATCTCGGGAAAGATATTATCCTTCCACTCCGTTTCTTCGAGTTTTCTCACATCGATGCTGTTAGACTTCAACTCGCTGTACAGTTCGGTAAATCTACCTATGTGTTCTTTCGTTCTGCGTACGGCGTACGAGACCATGGTGCCTGAAGTCATTATGAATGCCCAGTCGCTGCTCTGAGCCAGCAGCAGTTCACGGGCAGCCTGAGTCAGTGCTCGTCGCTCAAGCGCTGTTGGCTCCTTGAAGGTCGTGGCCAACTCGACCATTCGCGCTGCTGCCATGTGCAGGTGCGGATAAATCCAGTCGTTGCTCCCTTCAAGCCACACCTCACTGTAGCCTTTCCAGCCCCAGCTTGAGAGAGACGGAGTGGCAACCTGATTCTGGGGATTCTCGTCAAGGTACTGACTGGGTGTCACAAGCCTCAGAGTCTTCTGGTCATAAGCCACCTTTCTGATCAGGAACTCTATCCACTGAGGCCCCTCGTACCACCAGTGTCCGAAAAGCTCGGCGTCGTACGGTGCTACTATGATGGGCTTGCGCCCGCCCATCCTTTCGTAAAGGTACTCTACCTGTTTCTCCCTGTTGAACATGAAGTTCCCTGCATGAGCAGCGGCTTTTCCCCTGGCTACGTCAGGGTCGTAAATCTCCTTGTACGGTGTCTGGCCTGTTATGCGATAATACTTGATTCCAGTATTCTTTCTCTTTCCATCGGCACAAATGTAAGGCCTGATATACTCGTAGTCCATGTCGTAGCCGATGTCCCGGTAGAATTCCCGGTACCAGCAGTCTCCCGGATAGCCTTCTATTGAGCTCCAGACCTGCTTTGAGGACTCGAGGTCTCTTCCGAACGCCGCAGTACCAGAAGGACAGAAGATAGGAGCAAAAACCCCATGCTTGGGCCTGGGTGAGGCGTGCAAGACTCCGTGAGCATCGGTGAAAAAGAACGTGAACCCTGCTTCCTTAAGGAAACGGTCCATTCCTGGCTCATACCCACACTCCGGAAGCCACATGCCGCGTGGCCTGCGGCCGAAGCACCTCTCGTGCTCTTCTGCCGCAACAACAATCTGGGCCCGCACGGCTTCTGGCACTATGGTCATGAGCGGCAGATATCCGTGCGTGGCCGCGCAAGGTATGATCTCGATGCCACCATGTTCTTGAAGATCTCGGAAACCCTGTGTTAGATCTTTTCCGCACCTGCCCAAGAAGTAATCTCTGGCCCTGGTGAAGCTATCCAGATACATCCTGGCAAGCCTGTTGAAGTTCGAATCTCCGCGAGTCCTATCTATCTCTTTGTGAGCAAGCTCGATCAATCGTTCGATGTGCCGAACATAACGATCCTGCAGGAGAGGGTCCCGCAGCATAGCGACGAGGCTCGGACTCAGGGAAATCGTTAGCCTGTAAGGGACACCTTCGGCAGTCAGTTTTTCCAGAACCAGCAGAAGGGGAACGTACGTTTCCGTGATACTCTCGTATAGCCAATCCTCTTCCAGAAAAAGCTCATACTCGGGGTGCCTCACGTAAGGAAGATGCGCATGAAGTACGAGGCAAAGATAGCCCTTTTGTTGTTTACTCATTTTTTCCACCATTTGGTCAAAAGAAACTTCGCCCTACCTGAATCGACGCCTCACGCTGGCTGAGCTGTCCGGTCCACCGACGTCAAGGTCGCGGAGAATTTCAGTCCCTCGTCTGTCGGGCTATCCTGTTCACTTTAAGCTTTGCGTGCTCCTCCCTGGCGCCATCGGCCGAGCGCGCCGACACGGTTATTTCTTTCGTGCCGTCTGGAAGATGACACCTGAAGGAGAATGTCCCGTCCTCCCTGAGCTGCCAGTCTCCGCCGTTCAACTTCAGCACAGAGCCCGGAACGGTAGCGCCGTAGACGATCAGATCTGTGTCCAGAATGAACCAGAATGACCTTGCTTGTTCCTTCTCTTCAAGGACTTCGCGTATCCCTGGACTGAAAAGCGGGGATGCTAACCTGGCTTCGAGCTCTCTCGCCAGTCTCTCGTGAAGCTCAGGGGAACTCACTCCACGAGTCAGACCACCAGAGAGGGCGTACATTTCCTCGTATTCTGATGAGAGGCTCATCCACTTTTCATCCAGAACGTCGGACATTCTGTCGCGAGGCGTGCTCACAACATTGGAGCGCATAAGGCACACAAATTTGCCTCCTGCGGTAAGAAGACCCAAATCCACTCGATAGGTTCTTCCTGGGCCTCCCACGTTTATGTACCAGTTTCGAGCCTCGGGGGTGAGAAAGATGTCAAAAAGAACCCGTTCCGCACCTGCGCCTTCCGCGTCACTGCTGTAGACTCTAAGTATTCTGCGAGCATTCTGCTGAGCGCGGCCCAGACTCTTCAAGGCACGTGAGATAGCCCCTTCCGTGATTTCCCAGTAAACGTGAACCCAATAGGGGTCCCGTGGCATCGCGACTATCCGGTCCTTCCCGTAGGAATCGGGTAATTTGTATTGAGGCCCCGGCTCAACCCAACCAACCCCGCGCTCCCCGAGCACTTTGGCTTCTTCTCTTACTCTTTCGACCGAAGGTGTCGCCAGTGTGGTTCGCGCGGAAGACACTCTAGAACGACGGGAAGTCCTACCTTCCCCAGTTGCGCGTTTGACAACCCCCTGAGCCGCGCTCTTACGCGCCCTCTTGCGCGCACTGATAACGCTGGCAACTGCGCCGGAACGAGTCTCCTTCGATACGGTTTTTGTCTTGCTCCTTGCCCCGACGATCCGCTTTCCTTCACCGACAGCTTTGCGGGGGCGAGTCTTTACTTTTTGCCCTTTCAATATTATCTCCTCCTTCCCATTCGCGTGCTTCAGCCTCATCTGGGCTCGTGCTTGTCAATCGCCCTCTTGGCTCCAAGTGAAAGAATCTGTGAGAGAAGGCGTTGACGGACTGAATTCTAGCACTTGGCTTTTGACCCGAGGAAAGCATTTATGAAAGGATCGATGTCGCCGTCCAAAACCCTGCTGACATCAGATGTTTCATAACCAGTCCTGTGATCCTTGACAAGTGTGTATGGTTGAAACACGTAGGATCTGATCTGGCTACCCCAAGCGATCTCCTTCTTGTCATTGTGAAGCTTGTCGAATTTCTTTCTCTTTTCTTCCTGGTAATGGACGTAGAGTCTGGCCCTCAAGATCTTCATAGCGTTGTCGCGATTTCGATGCTGTGACCGTTCGCTCTGGCATTGGACAACTATTCCTGTAGGCATATGCGTGATGCGTACGGCCGAATCGGTCTTGTTTACGTGCTGGCCCCCTGCTCCGCTGGCGCGGAAGGTATCGACGCGAAGATCCCCGTCCTTTATGTCAATCTCGATCGTCTCGTCCAATTGAGGAAAAACGAAAACCGAAGCAAATGACGTGTGCCTCCTCTGGGCCGCGTCGAATGGCGATATTCTGACAAGCCTGTGGACGCCACTCTCGCCTCTCATGTATCCGTATGCGTATTCACCATCCACCTGGATGGTCACGTCCTTTATTCCTGCCTCCTCACCAGCTTGATAGTCGAGGATCGAATAACCGAACCCCCTTGACTCAATCCATCTCAGGTACATTCGCATCAGCACCTGGGCCCAGTCCTGCGACTCTGTTCCTCCCGCGCCGGGGTGAATGCTCACTATTGCACCATCCCTGTCGTGCCCACCGGCCAGAAGACTCCTGAGCCTAAACTCGCCAAGCAGTTTCTCGAGTTTGTCGCAGTCTGAAACGACGTCCTTGAGCACGGCGTCGTCCTGCTCTTCCTCAGCCAGTTCCAGAAGGGCCTTTTCCTCCTTGATCTTCTCGCTGAGAGAACTCCACTCGCCCGCTGCCCTCTTTGCCGCGGCCAGCTCCTGCACCACCTGCTTGGAATCTTCCCTTTCCCAGAAGCCAGGCTTTGACATTTCTTCTTCGATTCGGAGAATGCTCTTACGTTTCGAAGCTAAGTCAAAGACAATCACTCAATTCGGCAAGAGATTTCTCGCACGATTCAATCCGGGCCCTCGTCTCCTCCCACATTTGGACTTATCCTCCTCCTTTGGCTTTCAGCAACTCTTGTAGTTCGTCCCAGACTTGGCCCGCCTGTTTCTCGAGCTCCTGAAGTCCGGCCTCATTCTCAATGTGAAAATCAGCCCTTGCGATTTTCTCCGTCTGAGGGATTTGACAGCGTATTCTGGAAAGCGCCTCGTCAGCTCCCAGCGAATTTCTCTCGCGCATCCTCGCTTGCTGGGAGGCCTCACTACAAGAAACTACCACAACGGCGTCGAATATTTCAACGAGATTCCATTCAAAGATGAGCGCAGCGTCTGCCACGATTATACCAGCGAATCCGTCTCGGACCACGCGCTCAATCTGCTCGAGGAGTTCTTCGATAAGGAGCGGATGCACTATCTGATTGAGCTTTTCAAGGCCAACCTTATCGCAGAAGACGATTCGAGCCAGTGCCCTCCTGTCAAGTTTGTCTTCACGGTCCAATACGCCCTTGCCGAATGCTCTGACAAGCTCGGAAAGAACGTTACTTCTTTCCTCGACGATTCGGCGACCTAGTGCGTCAGCGTCAATTATTTTGGCACCACGGCTTTCAAAGAAGCGGCAAACAGAAGTCTTGCCAGACGCGATGCCGCCCGTTACCGCAACAGTCAGGATGCCTGGGCTAGTGAGTTTCGAACCAGTTCTCACCATTGCCGATCTCCACGCTCACGGGCACATTTAGCTCTATTGCATGCTCCATCTCATGGCGCACGAGCTCGCTCAGTTCCGCCCCTTCCTCTTTCGGTAGCTCAAAGAGCAACTCGTCGTGAATCTGAAGAATGAGCCGCGCCCTAAGACCAAGTAGTCCGAGTTTTCTCGAAACTGCGATCATTGCCAGCTTTATCATGTCAGCAGCGGAACCCTGAATCGGAGTGTTGATTGCCATCCTCTCCGCCTCGGCCCTTGTTCGCGCATTCTCACTTCTCAGAGCTTCGAGGGGCCTGCGCCTGCCCAAGATCGTGGTCGTGTATCCCTTGCTCTTGGTCTCCTCAATCGTCCTGCGGACGTAATCTGCCACGCCAGGATAAAGCTTATAGTAACCCGAGATAAACTCTTTCGCTTCTGACGTAGTGATACCCAGCTCTTTCGAGAGACCGTACGGGCTCATTCCGTAGATTATTCCAAAGTTAACCACCTTGGCCCGGGCTCTCAATTCAGGGGGCACTGCCCCAGGAGGCACCCCGAAAAGCACGGATGCTGTGTTGGAATGGATATCGGCGCCCTGCTTGAATGTCTCTATTAGCCTCTCATCGCCCGAGTAATGTGCCATGAGTCTCAACTCTACCTGGGAATAGTCGGCGGACAGCAGAACCCAGCCCTTTTCGCCTGCCACAAATGCCTTCCTAATCTCTCTTGCCTGCTCGTTCCTTACGGGTACGTTCTGCAGATTGGGCTCGCTCATCGAGAGCCTTCCTGTGGCTGTGACGGCTTGGTTGAAGCTGGCATGAAGGCGACCCGTCGAGGGATCAATCATTCTGGGAAAGACATCGACGTAAGTGCCCTTAAGCTTGGTAAGCTGACGATACCTCAGAATCTCACGCGCTATCTGATGATAAATGGCCAGTTCTTCGAGGACCTCTTCGTCGGTTGAATGTCCCTTTTTCTCTCTCGTCTTTTTTACGGTCGGAAGCCTCATGTCTTCGAACAAGACCTTCGAGAGCTGTACGGGCGAGTTCAAATTAAAATGACAGCCTGCAAGTTCAAAGATATTTCTCTCGGCAAGTTCTATATCCTGGGCCAATCTGGCCGACATGTCTTTCAAGAAGCCCACGTCCAAGGCCACACCCAGTTTTTCCATCTCGTACAAAACTGATGCAAGGGGAAGCTCCACATGTTCATAAAGCCGGACAAGACCCGTTGCTTCAAGACGAGGCAGCATGGTCTCCTGCAATCTCAGTGAAATGAGAGCGCATCCGCACCCGTACTGCGCGAGCTTCTCCGTAGGCACATCCTCGAGAGAGACCCTGCCTCGGGAACTCCCCACGAAGGACTCAATGTTTTCCCAGTCGATTTCAAGGAATCTCTTGGCAAGCGAGGGAATAGTGTTCACGAGAGTTGAGTCAATCAGATAAGCTGCCAGCATCGGGTCAAAAACTGAACCCCTTAGCTGTACGCCGAGAACCGACAGTGAATGAAGTGCCCCCTTAAGGTCGTGAGTGCACTTGAGGACGTTCTCGTCCCCCAGGAGTATTGCCAGCGCCTCTGGGACTCGGGGAGAAGAATTGCGACTCCCGTGATCGTGGCCCGGCTCACGAAGAGGCAGGTAGAAACACTCCTTTGCGGAGGCCGCCATAGCAAGCCCTACCGGAGGGGCAAAACGATGACCCCCTGGAAAAACGGCCAAGCCCACCTTCCTCCATGAGTTGGCTTTGCTGCGGAGCGTCTCAAGTTCGCTTTCACTCGTCACGACGGCCCAGTCAAACTCAAGCCTCGAGGGTTCAAAAATCAGAGAAACGAGCCGCTTGAACTCTAGTTCTTCTAGAAGTGACCTGAGCTCTTCGTTCCTGGGCTCGCCGGGTCGCAGGTCGTCAACCTCGACTGAAATCGGGACGTCAAGGTTGATGCTGGCCAGCTCATGGGAAAGCCTTGCCTGCTCCGAGAACTGCGAGAGTTTTTCTGAAACACGTTTCTCCTCTTCGATAGGAAGCTTCTGGAGGATTTCCTCAAGGCTCCCATACTTGGAGACAAGTTTAGAAGCAGTCTTCGGTCCTATGCCCGGAACGCCGGGAATGTTGTCCGACGAATCACCCATGAGTGCCAGCACGTCCACAACTTTCTCCGGCCCGACTCCAAAACGTTCTTCAACACGCTTTCTATCAACCCACACCGGTTCTTCTCCAGCCTTGCCGGGGTTGAGAATCCTTATCCCTTCTCCGACCAGCTGACAGAAATCTTTGTCTCCAGAGACCAGGACTACTTCCAGCCCCTGACTCGTCAGGCGCTTGGCGAGCGTGCCCATTACGTCGTCTGCCTCGAAACCTTCGGCCTCGATGATCTTAAGTCCCATCGCACGAATGAGCTCAAGAATGCGGGGGAACTGGCTCTGCATTTCCTCCGGCATCTTTTTGCGATTGGCCTTGTACTGCGGAAATCGCCTGTGCCTGAAGGTGGGAACTCGCGAGTCGAAAACTACGCTGATGTAGTCTGGCCTTTCCTCCCTCAGGAGCTTTAGCAACGTATTCGCAACGCCATAGGCAGCGCTCGTGTTTTCGCCCTTCGAATTCATCAGCGGGCGTCCGACAAAGGCGAAATAGGACCTGTAGGCCAGAGCAGAACCGTCAATGAGATAAACGCGCGGTTTCATTAATGCAACTCCGCAATAAGCTCGTCAAGCTGAGCTGGCGCAAGTATAGAGCCCGTGTTGGAAGATGTATGCGGCTACAGAGGGAGGAACAAGATATCTAATCGAGCGGCCAGCGGCAACCCGTTCTCGGATTCCTGTGGATGAAATGCCCACGAGAATACCATCCAGGATCCGAGCGCGGCAACGTAGCCATGGATCTAGTTTGGTGAGATCAAAACCGGGACGACTCACCACAACAGGTTGACACTCCGAAACTAGCCTTCGAGGCTCCTTCCATGTGGAGATCTCAAGGATGCTGTCTGCGCCAACTATAAGGAAGAGCTCTGCTCCCCTTCCCAGAGTTTGTTTGAAGTGAGAAACAGTCTCTATCGTGAAAGAGGGGCTCTCGCGTGTCACCTCAAAATCAGAGAACTCAAAACACCCGTTTCCCTCGATTCCTAGTTTGGTCATCTCAAGCCTCGACCCCGGGTCAGATATCTTCCGATGATACTTGTGGGGAGGAATCCCAGAGGGTACGAAAATGACTTTGTCAAGATCCAGCCTCTCGCATGCCTCTTCAGCGACTATGAGGTGCGCCACGTGGATGGGGTCAAATGTACCTCCGAAAAGGCCGATTTTCACTATTTCACCCTCCGACGCAATGGTTCAGGTAGGAATCTCGCGAAAACGATCAACCTTTTCCTTTGGCTCGCGCTGCCTTGTTCCCGATTTTCTTTAGCCTCTCTTTCGCGACACTAGAAACCTGCGCGTCCTTGTCTTTTTTCGCCACGTCCTCGTAAGTTTCCTGTGCCTTTCCCCAGTTTCGTTCGCCTTCGTAGGACTCAGCAATTCCCAGAAGTGACCGTTCGGCCCACGAAAAATCAGCGTATCTATCCAGCACTTCTTCAAAACAGGTTCGCGCCGCAAGGAAATCTCCAAGCTTCAAATAGAGCCGGCCATTCAGATAGAGCTTTTGTGCCAGGATTGATTGGCATTCCCTAAGCTTCTGCTGAGCCCTGGCCACAAAGGTCCCTTCCGGGTAAGCACCGATGTACGCCTCAAGAAGCGCTATCGCCCTTTCCGTTGAGGCCTGGTCATAAGGGGCGGGGCGTCGTTCCTTGTAAGCACACATGCCCATCATGAACGCTGCCTCCTCAGCGTAGTTTCCCCTGGGAAAATCCCTCTTGATTCTCTCGAACTCCAATTCCGCCAGCGGATACTCTCTGCTTTCGAAATAGCACTTTCCGAGGAAAAACGTGGCAGGCTCGGCATATTTGCTGCCAGGCGACTGAGCGAGCAGCGCCTTGAATTGTTCAGCGGCCTCCACGTAGCTGCGCGCTTCATACCTCTTCTTGGCATTCTCGAACTGTGCGGCTGGGTTCGTGGAGCGCGTACGTCCAGTTGTTGCGCAAGAAACGGCAAAGCTAATAACAAAGCCAAGTGCCAGCAAGGAAACCAAGATTCTTCTGTGCATCGTTTTCTTTCTCACTCGCATCCTTCTATGTGGGGACGTTTCTGGTACTCAGAACCAGACTTTACAAATAACATCTCCACTCCCTGCGTTAAGATCACTCCTTGTTTGAATAGAACAGGTAAACCAGACCTGCGACGATTGCTGCCACGACAAGCGGCTCGACAAACGTACCAAGTTTTCCAGTGGGTAGGGTCCCTTTCTGCCATTCCTTGCTCTTGCCTTCCAGGAAAGAAAGCTCTGACGCTGGCACGACATCTCTCTTGGTAGCACTGCCTTCGCCGACCCAAATCAGCTTCCCGGAGCTTTCTTCAATCAATCTTCCGTACAAAGAGACAACGGCAACGCGCTCCACCATTTTGTGCCCGACGTAGTGGGGCCGCCACGTCCTGGGGTATTCCATGTCCAGTTCTGTAATTCTATACTCCAGCGTCCGCAACTCAGTCTCGCTTTGAGGGGCTACACTGACTTTACTGACTTTCAAGCTGTCGCTCACGGCAAGAGTGTCTGCCCTTGACGTATCTGTAACAGCCGATACAGGAGTGACTGCGGAGACGACGACCTCTATGCCCTTCTCTCTCAGCCTTCCCCCGAACAGGTTTTCTATCATCCATGTTGCGTCATGAGGGGTTACTGCCCTCAGATAGACGCGCCCGCGTAGAGGATAAGGTAACGCTCGAACGAGAGAATCCACAGCGGCAGAAGTCGTCTTTTCCATAAGTGCCACATTCGTCATCAGACCCTCTCCTGGCACGTCCCGGCCTGAGGTCACTGTTGGGCAAAGGATCGAAATCGTCAGAATCACACCGGCCAGCCACTGCAATAAACACTTTCTTTTCACTCGACTCTCCTTCTCTTTGGTCAAGGCCATCGTCTCCACGACTCTCTTATGTATCATCTTCTCAGGTGAGCGCCTTTCCGAAAAGATCGTATTCGTCGAAATCCACTACCAGAACCTTCAGGAACTGTCCGCTGCAAAGACCGGTCCCGCTCACGTGAACCACACCGTCAATGTCAAGAGCCTGCCCCTCCGTTCTGGCGACGCCTCGAGTTCCTGTCGCATTCACGTTGTCCACAAGAACCTTTATCTCTCTGCCAACCATCGTGCTATTCCTGGATTTCGAAATCTCTTGCTGCATTTCCATGATTCTGCGGAGACGTTCTGCTTTCGCTTCATCCAAGACCTGTTTTGGCAGGCGCGCCGCCCACGTATTTCCCTCTCTGGAATATGCGAAAGCTCCAAGGTGGTCAAACCGAAAAGATCTGAGAAATTCCACAAGCTCCGAAAATTCCTTTTCCCCCTCTCCGGGAAAACCAACCATCACGGTTGTTCTGAGGGAGATCCCTGGCACCGCATCTCTTATCTTCTCGAGGATTCTGACAAGCGCCCTCTGTGAGATGCGTCTTCGCATGAGCCCCAACACTCTATCCGAGATATGCTGGATAGGTATGTCTGCATATCTGCACAGTTCCGGATTGTCAGCGAATGCATCCAGGATCTCGTCTGACCAGTGTGCAGGGTGAGTGTAGAGGAGCCTTATCCAGCTGATGCCCTCGACCCGCGACAGGCGTCCCAGAAGCGACGCCAGCCTCTGCCGTCCGTAAAGGTCCACTCCATAGTTCGTCGTGTCTTGCGCTATGAGCGATAACTCGCGAACCCCGCATTTCGCAAGAAGCGAAGCTTCTTCAATAAGACTTTTCGCGGTACGACTCACCATTTTCCCTCTGATACGGGGAATGAGGCAGTAGGAACATCTATTATTACAGCCCTCGGCGATTTTGAGATACGCGGCATGTTTCCCAGTGGAAACTGCCCTTGGGTAAAGGTGGCGAACCAGCGAGTCAGAGTCACGAAGGAAGCTTGTCCTACCACCATCCTGTCCCAGCGCCAGGCTGCACGCCTCTGCTATCTTGAGTCTGTCACGTGGCCCCACGATTGCGTCTACTTCGGGAAAATCCTTAAAGAGGTGATTTCTCTCTAGAGCGGGCAGACAGCCTGCAATGACCAGGCCCCTGAGCTTGCCGTTTCTCTTAAGCCGCACAGCATCCTTTATCCACTGCTCTGCTTCGTTCCTGGCAGAGTTCAGAAAAGAACACGTGTTAACCACCGCCACGTCAGCCTCGTGCATATCGCCTCTCGTAACAAAACCGTGTTCGGCCAAACTGGCAAGCATCACTTCCGAATCCACAAGGTTTTTTGGACAACCCAGCGAAACGAGGGCCACCGACTGCCTCCCGTTAGAATGGACCCGGGCTCTGAGACTCTTTCTCAAAAAGTCCTCCTTGATCCAGGAAGGATTCGTTAACCAGAACTTCACGCGGCTTACTACCATCCGCAGGCCCAACGACTCCAATCTCTTCAAGCCTGTCCATAAGCCGCGCCGCCCTAGAGTAGCCAACCTTGAGCCGCCTCTGCAGCAAAGATACAGAACCATGGCGATGAGTTATGACTACTCTCACTGCGTCTTCCAGTAGCTCGTCTTCGGCACCTGCTTCGCCTTCCTCGGGTGCAGCGGACTCCGTCAGATCAACGAGTGGCTTTGCCATCCAACTGTACTCTCTTAGATAAGAGACCACTCTTTCAATATCCTTCTCGGACACGTACGATCCGTGAACTCTCGCAGGTTCGGCACGACCCGCCGGCAAGAATAGCATGTCGCCGCTGCCAAGCAATGTCTCGGCCCCGTTCATATCCAGTATTGTCCTCGAATCCACCTTTGAAGCCACCTGGAATGCTAATCGGGTGGGGAAGTTCGCTTTAATAACACCCGTTATGACGTCAACGCTCGGCCTTTGCGTGGCGAGTATCAAGTGGATCCCGACTGCGCGGGCCATCTGAGCAAGCCTCGAAATAGGCTCCTCGATCTCTGTGGGCAGCATACACATGAGGTCGGCGAGCTCATCTATGATCACTACAAGGAATGGCAGCTCCTCCAAGCCTTCCTCGCGCGCATGCTCGTTGAAGCTATCTATGTTCCTGACGGCCTTTGCCGCGAGAACGTGGTATCTTCGCTCCATCTCCCTCACCACCCATCTCAGACTCTTGCTTGCCTCCCTGGCATCGCTTATCACGGGCATTACAAGGTGCGGGATACCGTTATATGCAGTCAGCTCGAGCTTCTTGGGATCAATCATCAGCAGGTTGAGCTCCCTGGGCGACAATCTATAGAGAAGACTCAGTATGATACTACTGATGCACACGCTCTTCCCCGAACCTGTGGCGCCCGCGATTAGAAGATGAGGCATCCTTGAAAGCTCGGCGTAGAAACACCCACCAAGAGTGTCTTTTCCTAGGGCCAGGACCAGCCGACCCGTCTGTTTGCTGAAATCGTCTGAGGACAGGAGCTCCTTTATGTACACGATGGAAGGCTCCTTATTGGGAACCTCGATTCCAACGGCCGCCTTTCCGGGAACCGGAGTAAGCAACCTTATTCTTGATACTCTGAGCCCAAGAGCGAGATCCTCTGCGCGACTCGCAATTTGATTAACCGTGATACCAGCGCCCGGCTCGAAGTCGAACCTTGTGATAACAGGGCCAGGATGCACCTCGCCCACTCTTCCAGTCACATCAAAATTCGCTAGCTTTTCTTCTATCATCTTTGAGGATTCAAGAAGCTCTTCCTTTGACATATAGGTTTCAGGCCCCGAAGGATCATCAAGGAAAGAAAGAGGGGGCAGCGAGAATTGAAGCTCAGGAGGAGAAGGCCCTCCACCTTTCGCTTCTGTTCTCTCAGCGGAAGGCGGCTTCGCAGTCGGACCACGTTCAGCCATCGCCGGAATCTCCATCTGGCCCGCACGCTGCGGTCCTGAAACGGATGGGGTGATTCTGGGCTCAGACGGGGTTTTTGCTTTCGCTGGCTCACCCGTCCTTGCTGACTCACGTATCTTCTTCTCTGCCTTGTCAGTTGGTCTCTCGGCAGGCCGGCTGATTTTTGTGCGGCGCGCTCTCTGTTGCGTGAACGCTTTCACTCTCGCGATTGCCCCGTTCATCACACCCGCAATCAGGATTCCCAGTTTTCCCAGGGAACGCAAGCTTCTTAAACCAGGTACGAGACCGGTCTCGAGTCCGATAAGGAATAGAATCACAAGGACACACCAGGAGACCATGGGCGCGCCGAAGGCGCCCAGCAGCGAGCGAGTTCCATCGGCTGCTACCAGACCTAGCTGCCCACTCAAACGCCGAGCACTAACTCGAGACAGGCCAGGAACAACTGCGAGACTTATGGCGAGGACCCAGACCAGGCAGAGAGAGAACAGAGTTTGAAGCCATAACCTACCGGCGGCATTCCTTGCGAAGCGATTCCACGACCACACCAGAAGAAAAATGCCGACCGGCCAGGGAAAGATGAGACCGAAGGTTGCAAAGGACCAGTGAGCAATCCTGGCTCCAAGCAAGCCGAAGGCATTTGCAACGTTGCCTTCGTGCGCAGCAAGGAGACCTATGTCCTCCTCGTGGTAGCTGACAAGACTGGACAGGAGCATCACACCAGCCACAAGCAACAGAGTCCCCACTATGAACGGATACGTTCCAGAGGTCCTTTTGCCCACGGGGCACGGCTCTCCTTTTTATACAGCCCGCCAGTTCAGACCGTTCCCTTACGTGCCAAGCTCCCACGAAGAAAGGTACTTTCTCTGTTCATCTGTCAAACGATCGATGCGAATTCCCATCGCGTCGAGTTTGAGTCTTGCGACCTGCTCGTCGATTTCTGGAGGAACCGGGTAAACCCTTTTTTCGAGCTTCACGCCATTTTCCGCAAGATATTCGACGCACAGCGACTGGTTGGCAAAACTCATGTCCATAACGGCAGCCGGATGTCCTTCACCCGCGGCAAGATTGATCAGCCGACCTTCCCCCAACACGTATATCCTGCGGCCGTCCCTCAAAGTGTATTCGTCAACAAGGTCGCGCAGTCTTCGCTTTCCCCGACTGATCTTCCCAAGGGCCTCGAGGTTGAGTTCTACGTTGAAGTGGCCGGAGTTGGCAACAATGGCGCCGTCTTTCATCGCCTCGAAGTGCTCGGTGCTTATTACGTTAACGTCACCCGTGAGCGTTACGAAGATATCTCCCGTTACAGTCGCCTCTGCGATTGGCATGACTCTATAGCCGTCCATAACCGCCTCGATTGCCCTGAGGGGATCAACCTCGGTGACGATAACGTTGGCTCCCATGCCTCTTGCCCTCATGGCCACCCCCCTGCCACACCAACCGTAGCCACACACAACGAAATTGAGGCCTGCGAGAAGCACGTTTGTACATCTCAAGATTCCGTCTATCGTGCTCTGACCCGTGCCGTAGCGGTTATCAAATAGGTGCTTCGTGTTTGCGTCGTTGACGGCTATTATGGGGTAAGCAAGAACCTTGTTCTTCTCAAGGCTGCGAAGCCGTGTCACCCCCGTCGTGGTCTCCTCTGTTCCGCCGACCACTCCAGAGATCAAATCCTTCCTCCGCGTGTGCAGCTCCGACACAAGGTCGGCGCCGTCATCCATGGTGACCATCGGTTTCAAGTCCAGAGCGGAGCTTATGTGTTCGTAGTAGAGGTCCTTGTCCTCACCCTTCACTGCGAAGACCGCTGCGCCAAAATCGGACACAAGAGAAGCAGCCACGTCGTCCTGGGTGCTTAGGGGGTTTGAGGCGCATAGTCTCAGCTGCGCGCCACCCGCCATCAGTGTCCTGACCAGGTTTGCGGTCTCACTTGTTACGTGAAGACATGCTGATATCCTCAATCCTTTCAATGGTTTCTCGGATGCGAATCTCTCTCGTATTGCTGTCAAGACGGGCATGCTCCTATCAGCCCATTCGATTCTAGCCCTTCCTGACGCGCTCAGTTCCAAGTTCTTTACGTCGTGCATCTCTGGTGCTCCCATCAACACTCAACTCCCCTTCTTCAGAACGTCAACCATGTCACGAAATTCCCAGGTAAAGTCCGGCTCTTCACGACCAAAATGGCCGTAGACAGCGGTGGATCTGTAGATAGGGCGTCTGAGCTTAAGCCTCTCGATTATCCCCTGAGGAGTGAGATCGAAGTACTTGGTTACGAGCCTTGCGATTTCCTCATCGGGAAGCTCACCGGTCCCGAAAGTGTCTATGGTGATCGAAACGGGCTCGGCGATCCCGATTGCATACGCTACCTGTATTTCGCACCTGCTGGCGAGACCAGCGGCAACGATGTTCTTCGCCACGTGCCTGCACGCGTAGGACGCAGACCTGTCAACCTTCGAGGGGTCTTTCCCCGAAAAGCAGCCGCCTCCGTGGCTACCAACACCACCGTACGTATCAACAATTATCTTTCTTCCTGTGAGACCCGTATCCGCAAGAGGACCGCCTTTCACAAATCTTCCAGTCGGGTTTATATAGTACTTCACGTTTCTGCCTTGAAGCATTTCCTTGGGAATCACAGGTTTTATCACCGACTCGACGATATCGCTCTCAATCTTGGCGTGAGAGACATCCGGGTGATGCTGGCTAGAAACGATCACGGTTTCCACCCCGACAGGTTTCCCCTCTTCGTATCGAACCGTAACTTGAGTTTTCCCGTCCGGCCTCAGATAAGGGAGTATACCTGCCTTTCTCACGTGCGCCAGCCTCTTGGCAAGGCGGTGTGCCAGCAGTATAGGCAACGGCATAAACTCAGGCGTTTCTGTGGTCGCGTACCCAAACATGAGACCTTGGTCACCTGCGCCTTGCTTGTCCACACCCAATGCTATGTCCTCAGATTGATCGTCGATAGAGGTGACTACTGCGCAGGTCTCATAGTCAAAGCCGTAACTGGCATCGGTATACCCTATTTCTCTCACAATCGAGCGAACGATCTCAGGTATTTCCACGTAGCACGAAGTAGTGATTTCTCCGGCCACAAATACTAGACCCGTCGTGACGAGGGTTTCGCACGCAACCCTGCATTGCGGGTCGAGCCCGATTATTGAGTCCAGAATCCCGTCGGAAATCTGGTCCGCTACTTTGTCAGGATGTCCTTCGCTCACAGATTCGGACGTGAAAAGATGATTCTTCCCCATTCAGCATTCCTCCACCAGCTACGTCAGCTGCACTTCAGAAGAGTCCCCAACATTCACCTTCTTGAAAGCGCCTCGCACCACCGCATTCTCGCCCACCACAGAGGCATCAAGAAGGATATCTTCGACGCACGCATTGGCGTTGATTATGCAATTTCTCACGATTGAGTTGTTGACCATTGCGCCAGCGTCTATGGACACGTGAGGTCCGAGCACGCAGTTATTTATTTTCGCAGACGAGTCAATCGCCACGGGAGGTACGACAATGCTACCCGATATCTTTGGCTGACGTCGAACAAGCTCTAAGAGGTCGCGATTCGCGACAAGCAGAGTCTCTGTTTTTCCGCAATCATACCAGCCGTGGATCGAAAACGTGTGCATCTCGGAGCCACTGTCAAGCATCAGTTGCAGCGCATCTGTCAGCTGATATTCGCCCTTGGTCCTTATCTTTTTTCGTATGATCTCGCGAATGCATCGGAAGAGAAGCTCTGTCTGAGCGACGTAGTACACCCCCACAATAGCCAGATTGCTGGGCGGGACCTCCGGTTTCTCGACAAGCCTCTTGACGCGCCCTTCGGTCACCTGAACAACTCCGAAATTTCTCGGGTCTGCGACCTCCTTGACACCAATATAGTTCATTCTTCCACCGACAACCTTTGAGAAGTCTGCCTTAAAAATCGTATCTCCCAGAACAATGAGAACCGGTGACTTTTTTACGTGAGTCTCGGTCAAATATACGGCGTGGCCGAGCCCTTTTCTCTCCTCTTGTTCCACGTACGTCACTCTCAGAGAGTAATTCTTCTCAACATACTCCTTGATTCTATCTCCCATGTATCCCACAACCATCACAACTTCCTGGATTCCGAGCTCCGGAAGCTGATCAAGGATGTGAGCAAGGATGGGCTTACCGGCAACATTCATCAGTGCTTTGGGAACCGTATGCGTGTGGGGTCTCAGTCGAGTTCCCACGCCAGCAACTGGGATTATTGCCTTTGTTCTCATGTGTTCGTTTCCTCCGATAATCTCTTCTTGAGTTCGTTTATTCTTCGTACCGGCGTCGGATCTTCACCATAGAGAGCGGCAAGGTAAATGCTAACGAAATCACCGAGGTAAATCAATGAAAAGATTCTCGTAAGCAAACTCTGCCCTTCACTCCAGACCTCTTTCATTTGCACTCCGTCGTCTCTCATGAGTTCAAGCGTAATGTCTATTCGTTTGGCGACCCTGGGGTGCTCAGAGCGGTCTCTTAGGACGACCGCTTCCACAGGTGCCCTGAGCGACTTCAACCCTTCCCAACCCACAATCTCGTTGTGGTTGAGTTCAGGAAAACTGTTGACGTAGGCCAACGTTTTACTGTTCTCATTGAACTGACACTTCCATCTTAGTGATATGCAGGACGTGAGCCTGCTCCCATAGACGACGATCAGTCTATTGAAAAGCTCGCCGGCCAGTTTCTTGGCCGGATTCCGAGAGGTTGGAGTTTCCTCATGGTAAATCTGCGCCTTGGTTCTCAGCAGTGAGACGGTCTCGTCCGTCTCTCCCGGCTCCTCTGGGAAAAGAGACATCCGCCGCAACACATCGTACATCATGAAGAAGGAGTACCCGATTGCCGCTCTCGGGGGCAACCCCTCTTCCATCTTGAGGAAAGGCATCCCGTCCACGATGGCGCGCCTCTGGAGCTCACCGCCCGAGCCAAGACAGACCACCCGTACACCCCGTTTCTTTGCATCTTCGTAGAGCGAGAGTGTCTCCTCGGTGTTGCCGGAGTAACTCGAACAGAAAAGCAGAGTCTGTCGTCCCATAAAAAGAGGAGAAACATATTCTCTCACTACCGAGCACGGGACGTCGGCTCTCTCTTCCATGAGCGTCCTCAAGACATCACCCGCAATAGCCGAACCCCCCATGCCCCCCACCACCACGTGCTTGAACCCGGAGCCAGGTACACCAATCGGAACCGAAGAACTAATGACGATTGCTTTCTCGACCTGCTGAGGCATCTCAGCGACCATCCTCAACATTCTCGAGGGGTCCATTCTTCTCAACTCAGTGGGAGCGTCAAGTATCATGATTGCCTCTTAGGGAATCAGGTTTCGCCAGCCCTGCTCGAGTCAAGGGGACAGGAATGTGGGAAGCTTGCCGACAATTTTCTCTTCAACAAAGCTCCTGATCTCAGCGGCTGTGGAGAGGCACATTGCCTTCTCAGCAAGCTGTCGGGTATCGGCGTAGCTCACAGAACGCACAATCGTCTTTATCTCGGGAAGTAGGTACGGGCTTACACTAAACTCGTCCAGGCCAAGCCCCAGCAGAATGACTGCTCCCACGGGATCGCCGCACATCTCGCCGCACACGCCAACCCAGATATCATGCCTGTGCCCGGCATCTACCAGAGTCTTTATAGACCTCAGAACTGCTGGATGGAGAGGATCATAGAGATACGCAATCTTCTCGTTACCCCTATCAACTGCGAGCGTATATTGGATGAGGTCATTCGTGCCGATGCTAAAGAAGTCGGCCTCTCTGGCCAGAGAATCCGCAATCATGACCGTGGCGGGCGTTTCGGCCATGATACCTATCTCACAATTCTCCCCGAAAGGCAAACCTCTCTGCTTGAGTTCTTCTTTCACTTCAGAGCAAATTAAGTTGGCCTGCCTTAATTCATCCAGACTGGTAACCATCGGAAACATCAGCTTCACGTTGCCAGATGCAGCAGCTCTGAAAATCGCTCTCAATTGAATCTTGAATATCTCTTGTCTTTCCAGAGAGAATCTTATTCCTCGCAATCCAAGAAACGGGTTGTTCTCCCTTGCAGCTCCGAGATAGGAGGCAAACTTATCGCCTCCAACATCTACCGTGCGGATTATCACAGGATACGGATAACACTTCTCTGCAACTTCCCTGTACGCCTCATACTGTTCGTCCTCACCGGGAAGTCTCGCACTCCTGATGTAGAAAAACTCCGTCCTGTAAAGCCCGACCCCTCCCGCTCCCTTTGCTAAAGCCAACTCTACTTCTTCTGGCATTTCTATGTTTGCCGAAAGTTCTATTCGGCGTCCGTCGGTTGTGACTGCTGCAAGCTCCCTTATGTCAACCAGCATTCCTTCAAAATCAAGGAATTGCTGCTGTCTCCTCATGTATTCCTGAAGAGCCTGCTCGGTAGGGTTTATATCAACTATCCCCCTGTTCCCATCTACAACGATGGTATCTCCGGCCCTTATACGGGCCGTCGCATACTTGAGCCCCACGACAGCAGGAATACCTCTCGACCGGGCCATGATGGCAGCATGTGACGTTCTACCACCTGAGTCCGTTGCAAAACCAAGTATGGTATCCTTGCTCATCAACACGGCCTCACTCGGCGTCAGGTCATGCGCCAAAAGCACTACCTGTCCCTCTATTTTTCCCAGGCCTCTTCGAGGTTCTTGAAGCAGGTGTCTGATTACTCTTCGCTTAACATCACGCACATCAGCCGCGCTGTCTCTGAAGTGCTCATCCTTCGCGAGGTCAAGCTCTTCCGCGATCTCGGAAAGAGTTTTTCTGTAGACAAACTCCGCGTTCTTTTTTTCTTCCCGAATCGCCTTCGTCGTCTTCTCTACAGCCACGATGTCGTCAAGTATCATAAGGTGTGCGTCAAATATCTTTGCTTGCTCCTGCCCAAGTTCTTCCCCTATTGTCTCCCTCAGTTCCTCGATTTCCTTTCGAGCGGTGACGAGGGCAGCCTTGAATCTCTCGATTTCCTTTTCAACATCTTGGGGCTCTACCTGCTTTTCCCTTACGTGGAGTTCCTCCATTTCAAGAACATGGGCCTTGCCAACAGCAATACCTGGAGATGCCGGAATACCTCTCATAATCTTGGACCTTGATACTTCCATCGGGAAAGACTCGCTATTCTTCTTCATAGAACTTGTTGTGGACAAGATCGGTCAGGATCTCCAGGGCCTGGACTTCATCCTCTCCCTCAACCCTTATGCGTATAGAAGAGCCACGTTCAGCAACAAGAGAAACCAGTCCGAGAATACTCTTGCCGTTGACCTCGATGCCGTCCTTCATGATCCACACGTCTGATTTGAACCGGCTTGCTTCTCTCACGAATATTGCTGCAGCCCTCAAGTGAACGCCGGGATCACTGGTGATTGTAACTGTTTTCTCAAGCATCCTCTTTCCTGGAGAAACTCAACGTCATACTAACCCAAAACCCCGCCGGCTGTCAAAAGAAGCCCCACGACACCGACGGCAATGGCGACCTCCGTGATTCTCTTTTGAAGTGCTTCCGGCATGAGTCCACTTGCTATTGCCACCAGAGGAAACAAGAACAAGGCCTCTCGCTTCCAGCCATTCTTCCAGGCGTATGTGACTCCAACGAGCATAATGCCCAGCACTATGGCCCCGAGCCCTCCGATGGTCTGGCTCATTTTCATGAGCCCCAGCTTTGAAATCTCACCCACAACTCCCGCACCCAGAGCGTATCCCCTGAGCGCACCCCTCACCCTGTAGTAGACATGGAAAACGTTGTAAAGAACAAGCAACGCAATTGCGCCCAGCAACCCAGCCCTACCGGCAATCAGCACGCCAAGCATTCCAGAGAACGGTCTCAAGTTTGCCCAGAAAAAACGGTCACCGAGGGCGGCAAGAGGAACGGCGAGCGAGCTCTTTAGTACTTCTATATCGGCCGCGCTTCTCCGCCCGTTGCAGTGCTCTTCCTCTAGTTTTGCTGTAGCCCCGATGATGTAAGAGGCAAGAACAGGGTTTGTGTTGAACAGAGTCAGATGTCGCGCTGCAAATTCCTGAGCCAC
>Ga0315291_10001583_pt1 | contig 30334 bp, 31 predicted proteins | sample YL17G12_20_MG_FD_203070 | JGI IMG/M metagenome (GOLD analysis project Ga0315291, IMG submission 203070) | Sediment microbial communities from Yellowstone Lake, YNP, Wyoming, USA - YL17G12_20 | ecosystem: Environmental > Aquatic > Freshwater > Lake > Sediment | place: USA: Wyoming | collected...
TCCGATTCTGAAGGAGTGAGGCTACCCCCCCTTCTTCTCCTCTTTCTTGGAGCCCTTGGATTCCTTGCCCTCTCCCGGTGCCCCTTCAGCCGCCGGCGCTGCCTCTGCACCCTCTGCACCCTCTGCACCTTCAGCCCCCACTTCCGCTACCACCGGTTTCTCCTCCACCTTCTCTATCTTCAATGGAGCAATCCTGACCACAACCTGTTCGGGGTTGCTCAGAGCCACGACGCCTTCACCCAACACCAGGTCTTTGACTTGGATCGACTGGTCATCGTCGACAAGCCCGCTGACATCAACCTGTATGCTTTCCGGAATCCTGTCAGGCAGACACTCGATCTCGACAGCCGCCAGTTCACGCACCATCATGTTGGTCTTCGACTTCAGAGCCGGCGCCTCGCCTGCCAGAACAACAGGAACCTCCACCTTCATCTTTTCCTCCATGCTCACCTGGAAGAAGTCAACATGGACCAGTTCACCTGACAGCGCGTTTTTCTGAACCTCTCGGACGACCACATTCCGCGGCTTCCTGTGCTTGTCGACTCTGAGACCTACCAGTTTCGTCTTGCCTGCAGTTTTCAATACCTGCTTGAGAAGCACCGTCTCACACTGCAGGGCCATGGGCTCAGTGTCATAGCCAAACAAGTGCACCGGAGTGATGCCCTGGCGCCGCAGAAATCTCGATTTCTTCCCCATGAGCTCTCGGGTACTAACATGCAACTCTATCTGCTCCACACCTCTCTCCTTGTGTCTCCCTGAGATAGCAGGGACCTAGGCAAGTTCAACCGCTTGCGTTCTGTGCCCTTTTCCCGCAACTCCTTATGATACCTCAAGCCCCACGTCACGAGCAAGAAACCCATTGGCCAGTGCACTTCGGGAATAGACAGAAGGTCAGGCCGGCCTCAGTGAATGGCCAACACTACATGGGATCTCCTGGCCCGCGCCGGTCCGCCACTCAAGTGCCAGCTCAGGGCTTTGCCAGAAAAGCAGCCAGGACCTTGTTGAAGTAGTCCCTATCTCTCCGGTGGGGGGCATGGCCGTAACCTGCCATGATCTCGAGTTGAGCCTGAGGCATCAACTCCTTGGCCTTCAGAGCGCCTTTCACAGTGTAGTATGGATCACGGCTGTTCCATATTATGAGGGTGGGAATCTTGAGCTCTGGTAGGCGATCCAGGCAGACCCAGTCCGGCACGGCCTCGTTCTCCATCATGAATCTGGGATAGGGCTGCGGACGACCGAGCACCTTGCGCACGAAGTAAGCCATGGTACCTAGAAAACTCCCCCAGCGGGCCAGTCGACTGAACCCGGTCGTGTCTATCAGAACCAGCTTCCGCACTCTGTCAGGGTGTTCGAGGGCAATGTCCAGTGCCACTCGGCCGCCGAGCGAATGGCCCACGATCACCAGAGGGGAATCCAGATCGAGCGCCTCGATGGTCCCCACAGTGGAGTCCGTGAAGTCAGACAGGTAGTAACCTTTTCGATTCCTGTCGCTCTGACCATAGCCCACCAAGTCGGGCGCATAGAATGTGTAGGAGCCGGACAGAGGCACCATCGTCTCCACCCAGTCGCTCGAATCGCACGCGCCTCCGTGCAGCAGGAGTACTGGCGGGCCTTTCCCGGCCTTCCTCAAGAAGATGTTGTCATCCCCGACCTTCAGAGTCAGGGTTTCAACGCCGTTGGTGGAGGATTGGGGTGTTGCGTTCTCGGTGACCACAGCCATATATCGCTAACCGTAACTCAATGATAGGCAACGGAGAGTCCAAACGCAAGATGAAAGGAGGCCTGCCCAAAGCATTTGAGGCTTGCAAAGGAACGGCAGTTATGCCTATCATACGACCACCGGCGTCGAACTGACGCGGACAAAAAAACAAGGGGGGTGTAATGGCCAACAAGAAGTACGACGTCATCATCATCGGAGGCGGGCCGGGTGGAATCACGTGTGGGGCTCTCCTGGCGAAGTGGGGCGTGAAGACTCTTCTCATCGAGCAGAACGACTACACCGGCGGCAAGGCGGTGACTCCCACGAACAAGGATGGCTTCTCCTACGAACTGGGGCCCAAACTGCAGGTGCCGGCTCAGGGGCCGAGCTTCGCCGTGGCCTTCAAGGAACTGGGCATGGAATCAGAGCTGAAGCCGATTCCTCTAAACACGGCCGGCCTGGCATATCGCGGTCCTTCCGGCAAATACAACAAAGGCGTTCTGCCGGCCAGCACCGGTCTTGAGCCGGGGCCGCTCTTCAAACTGTGGGACCTCGAACCGGCCAAACAGGATGTCGCTTTGAACTTCATGATCAACATGGCCATGATGCCACCCGATCAAATAGCGGCTCTCGACGACCTGAATTCCGTCGAGTGGCTGGCGCAGTTCCAGGATCTGCCCGAGCAGCTCCTAGATTACTTGAGAATGCACGCCAACGCGTCGCTGGCCGAGCCTATCGACCTTGTCTCGGCATCAGAGCAGGTGGTGATCATGCAGGACATCGCCCTGCGCGGAGCTGCCGGATACTACGTTGGAGGCTTCGGCCGTGTGCTAAACGATATAGCCAAAGCTATGAAGGCCCTGGGTGGCGAGATCAAGACGAAGACCAAAGTCCAGAAGATCAAGGTCAGCAACGGACGTGTCAACGGAGTGACCACTGATCAAGATACGTTCGATGCGCCGATAGTGATCAGCGATGCGGGGATTCAACCCACTGTGCTGAAGCTGGTGGGCGAGAAAGAATTTGACGTAGCCTACCTGAGCTGGGTCAGGGGCCTTATACCCAGTTGGGCGTTCACCGGAGTCAAGTACTTCCTGAACAAGAAGGTGCTGCCGGACCAGATGTACAACGTCTGGGCGAGCGACACGACCATGAACCTGAAACGTTTCCAGGATATGCGGGCGGGCAAGATTGCTGATGAAGTCATGTTCTTCGCCACGATCCCGTCCAACTTCGATCCCAACATGGCGCCGCCGGGCAAGCAGTGCATCGTGTCCGGGACTATCTGCTCTCCCGACCCCAAGGCAGCGGAGATTCAGACACTCCATGATCGGCTGGACAAGATGTGGGACAAGCTGTATCCCGGCGTTATGGATGCCCTGATGTACAAGGAGATCGAAGGGCCAGCCGAGGTGTCTCAGTTCACCCGGGATAGCGTGATGCATGGTCAGGGTGGCGAATGCGTCGGCCTGGCTCAGATCGCCGGCCAGTGCGGCAAGCACACGCCTTCGCCCAAAGCTCCCATCGGAGGCTTGTTCTACACCGGATTCGACGTCGGAGTAGCCGGGATGGGAACCCACAGGGCATCAGGCGGAGGCATCAAGACGGCCCGAATGGTGCAGCGCTACAAGCGCCTGCGGGAAGCCATGATATAGACGTCTGGCTGCCCAGGCTCCTCCGCCGCCGGTTTGGTCCTTGTCAGGAGATTCCCGACAGACAAGCCGGGCGACTCTGATGTAGAAACTTGGCGGTGGGGCGCTGAGGGCGTCATCCGTTTCCTGTCCTTACTCAGGTGGACTTGAAGCCTGTGGCGCGACTGGGCAGGAAGGTATGGCCTTTGCTGCTTTCGTCCGGGTCAGGTCGGCGACCCGACACCCATTCTGGCGGCGGATTTCGCCTTGCTTTATCCGCCCCATAATAGTGCGCTCCATCCATCGGGGCGTGCAGAGGGGCGAAGTCCCTCTGCGTTACTCATAATCACCCATGAATGGGGAACGAAGGGGGTTGATGCAATCTAGATAGGGGGTTCTCTCAGAGAACCAGAGCCTAGAAAGGAAGATGCTCATGGCAGACAACGACCTGTACCTACAGCTGATAGAGATGGTGAACAAGACCGATCCCCATGTGATCGGCCTGCCAACAACACCAGCCATGTTGAAGGTTCTCAGCTTGCAGTTCACGCCTGAGGAGGCCAAGCTGGCCCTCCAGATAGGCACTGCAGGAGGTACACTCAGTGAACTCTCAACCAAGACCGGCATAGACCAGGCGAAGCTGAAGAAGAAACTGGAGACCATGGCCTGCAAGGGCACGCTGTGGATCGATCCGGACAAGGAAGACCCGATATACAGGGTGGTGGGTAGTTGCGCCCCGGGTCTGGTGGAAACGGGGATGTTCGGCGGCATAAGGTATCCTTATGATCTTGAACTAGGCAAGAACCTCTACCAGGCCGTATTTGACTGGGTCAGAGACAGACTATGCACACTCGGGTTTACATTCGCGCCTGTCTTTGCTGATCCTTCGTCCCTGCCGGACGACGCGCTTCCGACCGAGAACCTCCTCGAAATCCTCAGGAAGCAGGATTTCATCGCCGTGGCTACCTGCCCGTGTACCATGTCACACTGGCTGGCCGAACCGGACAAACACTGCAATCATACTCTGCAGAAATGTATCCATTACGGCACCACGGGACGATGGAGCGTCAAGTACATGGGGGCTCGTCAGGTCACTTTTGAGGAGGTCGCTGAGCTTCTCAAGAAATGCAACGCCGAGGGGCTTGTTCACACCATCGACATCGATGGCATGATATGCAACTGCTGCAAGAAGTGCTGTCCTCTGTTCAGGGGTTTCTATGAGCTGAACACCAAGACGTTGACACCGTCGCCATTTCTACCTCAGATTGACGCGGACAAGTGCAGCGCCTGTTCGTCCTGCGTCGATGCCTGCCCCATGGAAGCCTTGAAGCTGGATGACGTCGCCGAAGTCAACAAGGACCGCTGCATAGGCTGCGCCGTCTGCATCCCTACGTGCGATGTCAAAGCCATGAAACTCGTCAGGCGGCTGTAGGAGCGCCCAAGTATTCCAAACACGCTCTTCTGAAACTAGAGCAAGCACAGTGCCACCGACAGGTGACGCGGGCAAAGAGCGGGAACCGCGAGTGTTCCGACATGTTGCCTGTGAAAGCATTCCAACTCTCTGCACCACGATTGAGCGCATTAATGGAGATCGGCCACATTTCTGATCAAGTGAATCCCAAGCTGAGAGCGATTCACATGCAGCCTGCCGTGCACCAGGGCCAGCAGGGGATTCTTCTCGCTGACCCTCTGGGCCTCAGCGAGAGAAGGCTGTTTGTGCCAACTCCTCTGGCACCACTTCTCCCTCTCATAGACGGGAGCCGTGACCTTGGCACGCTCAGAACCGGCTTCGAGCTGCGCACTGGGATCCCGATCAGCCCGCGCGTCTTGGAGAACCTCATCTCCGAACTGGATGCCTCCGGGCTACTCGACAACGCGCAGTTCGCGGAGGCCGTCAAAGCTGCCACAGACGAGTACAGGCAGGCCAAGTCCAGACCCCCCATCATGGCCGGCAGGTCCTGCCCGGGAGATTCGCAGGAGTTGGCGGCATTGCTGCAGGGGCATCTAGCTGGGGTGGCAGAGGTGCCCCCGTGGGCAGCCGCCATCAAAGGGGTTATCAGCCCTCATATCGACTTTCCCAGGGGAGGTCCCGTCTACGGGAGCGTGTGGGCCACAGCGGCACCAGCCTTGAAGGAAGCCGAACTCATCGTCATACTGGGCACCGATCACAACGGCGGCGAAGGCGAGATCACGCTCACCAGCCAGAGCTACGAGACACCCTGGGGCCTGGTGCCCACCGACCAGGAGGTGGTGGACAAGATCGCCGCCCTGGCCGGAGAAGACTCAGTGTTCGGTGGGGAACTGCGCCACCGCGCCGAACACTCTGTTGAAGCCGCCCTGATCTGGGCCCACTACCTGACGAGAGAGAAACCTTGCCGCGTGGTCCCGATCCTCTGCGGGTCATTTGAGTCATTCATACAGAAGAACATGAGTCCCTCAACGAGTGGAGCGATTTCGGCCACGATCGAGGTGCTGCGGGATACCGCCGGCAGACGTCGCACCATCATTGTCGCCGCTGCCGACCTGGCCCACGTCGGCCCGGCCTTTGGAGACCTTCTGCCTCTGGACCTAGCCGCACGCGCCAGGCTGGAAGGACAGGATCGCAGGCTCATCGACATCCTTGGTGTGGCAGACCCGGGAGCGTTCTTCGAGGAAATGAGAGGTGACGGAGATCAACGGCGAATCTGCGGGATACCACCCGTATTCATTGCCCTTTCGGTGCTATCCGGACTGGCAGGGTCGCCTGCCGGATACGCCCAGTGCCCGGCCAGCGAGGATGGCACATCAATCGTCTCCATCTGCGGCATGGTGTACTACTGACACTGGAGATCCAGCCCTTTCACGCAAGCCGCAAGCCAGGCTGACAGAAGCTAGTTCGCAAGAGCCTTTCGCAGTTTCTTCACGACGACAGCGCGATCCGCCTCATTCGCCATCTGGCGCTTCAAGTTTTTCCAAGCGTTGGGGCAGTCCTTGTGGGCCACCCCCACCATTTCGTGGAGCGCTTGGTCAACCTGTTTCTTGTTGGCAGGCGTAACTTGAACACCGGCTTCAGCCAGAAGATCCTTGAGATGACGGAAATAGCATGACATCGCCTGGTCCCTCCTTCTGTCGCTTGGTGCTGCGAGCGCTTAGTCACAACCGTGCCATGTCACTAGAGCCTCCATCGACTCCCGGCTTGACCGAAACGTCGCCGCCGGCTTCGACGTATCAGGATATCCGATGGCTATGCCCAGCACCATACGCTTCGACTCCGGTAGGTTGAGCAAACTCCTCAGTACGTCCGGATAAGCCACTGCCGCCGCCAGCGCACAGGTGCCCACGCCATAGTGCCACGCCGCCAGCATCAGGTTCTCGGCCGCTATTCCCATGTCCACCAGCGACCATTGGCTCAAGGAGGAATCCATGTACATCACCACGCCATTGGGAGCATCAAAGAACATCCTCATGGACATCCGCCATCGTCGCATGGCATCCCGGTCGTCCTTCTGGAGTCCCAGTTCCCGCACCAAGCGCCTGCCATCCACCTTCAGGCGATCCATATAAGGACCGGTGAACTTCGGCCAGGGGAAGTCGAGCTGCGGCTTCTCTCCGGCCTGGCCCATCGCAGCCAGTGCCTCCTTCACATTCTTCATGACGTCCCCACCAAGCACGGCGAACTCCCAGGGTTGCGTGTTCTCCCACGATGGCGCTTGCAGAGCCGCCTCCATGATGGGTTGCAGAACCTCCCTAGGCACAGGGTCCGGCTTGAAGGCGCGCACGCTTCTCCGACTATGGATGGCCTCAATTACGTCCACGTGACCCTCCAGTGTCTGCGTAACGCAGACCGAAGCCGGCGAGCGTGCCGAAGTCCGAGCACCCTGATGCAATGAGCCGCCCGCACGGGCTGGAAACACTGTAGCACAGGCAGGAATGGCCGATCAATCGGGGTACCTTCAGGATCACCTGCGTCATGCCATCAAGGCACAACGTTGCCCGATCCAGCTAGGTGACTGCAGCCAAAGAGAGAGGCGGGTTGGGGAATGCAACGCGCCCCGAAGGTATCCTCTCCAAAAACCGAGTGACCTGACGGTACCGTCAGGTCACTCGCAAGACTTGCACTGGTTCAGCCAGGCGACTGAGCTCGATCAGAGTCCCTGGAACAAGAAAGCGGCATCGTCAATATCCAACTCTGCGCTTGCTTTCAAGAACTCTCCTTGCTGAGTTATACTGACTTCTTCGAATTCCTGCTGCTCCATCAGGTTCTCAATGGTGTTCTCAGCGTCGTCAGCATCATCCTCGTCATCGAACTTGGCCACGCCGCCGATCCTGAGTGTGTCGCGGTCTTGCTTCTTGAACGATGTGCCACTGGCTTCTAGCCCCTTGATCAAGAGGCCGGCCAAGTCCGTCTTCTGCAAATCTACATACAGCCCGCCGGGCAACCGGCTCACCACATCATTGATGTCCACCTTGCTGAGCCAGGAGGATTCGCCTTCCTTGATGACCTTAATGCAGGCTTCGACACCGCCTTCGTTACCCAAGATTATGAGGTTTCCCATCAAAGCCACTTCATTGTCGGGATCATAACCCCACCCTGCCTCTCGCTTCCACACCTCGACACCTTTGTACTGATCGTCGTCGTAGTGCCGATCGTCCAACTCATCCCTCAGCTCGGCCAAGTCGAAATTGCCGACAAGGAGGGTGAAGCGTTTGCCTGTGTTCAGGTTAGAAGCGAAAACGTCAACATCGCCATGGTCAATGCCGCGAGCCTCAAGCCTGGAATCAACGCTTGCCTTCCAGGCATCATAGAGGTCATCCAGGTCAGCATCGTTCCTCAAAGTGCTGACGTCCACGTACTTCAACGACGTGGTGTCCGCCGGCACTCTGGCTAGCATGTCCGACAATCCGCTGCCAGAGGCGCAGCCAACACTGGCCAAAGCCATCGCCAGCAGAATCCCCAAACCCACTACCAAGAAAGCCTTCTTCAACATGCGACTCCTCCAGCATCTCAGATTGGGGCTCAAGTCCGTGAATCCACACTCACAAGACATAGAGTCTATGAATTGAGAATCACAGATGTGTCTCTGATATCGTCGCTCGGTTAACAGATGTGTCTCAACGCCAAAACCACTAAGCCGGTCACAGACGGGAAGAGCACCTAGCCAGACATCTAGGGCCAATGCATGCCCAAATCGCGACGGCCAATGGCTAGGAGCTTGGCAGCAGCATGTGATTCAGTCCACAGGGCTCCACAAAAACGTGAGGTCAAGCGGATGTCTGCTTGACCTCACCAATTCTCTTCGCTGAGATCGGGTTGCGACTGTTAGTGCACTGCTCCTTCGCCGCGCAGCTTCTGGATCTCGGCCTTCGAATAACCCAGGCCCGAGAGCACTTCCTCAGAATCATGAGCCAGCGGCACAGCCAGGCTGCGTATCGCGCCCGGCGTGTCCGAAAGCTTGATGCTGATGCCTACCTGCTTCACCTTGCCGAACTTGGGATGAGCTATGTCCAGCACCATCTGTCTGGCCAGCGCTTGCGGGTCCTTGAAGACTTCGTCTATGTCAAGGACCTTGCCCACCGGTACGTCGTCCTTGATCAGTATGTCGAACCACTCGTCCCTCGTCTTCGAGAGGAAGATCTTCTTCAGGTCGCTCATCATCTCGTCCTTTTTGGGACTTGGCGCGAACTCGTGAGGAATCATATCCTCCCGCCCCAGAGCTTTGCACATGTTCGCCCAGAAGCGCGGCTCAATCGGGCAAATGCTGAGGTACTTCTTGTCCTTCGTCTCATAGACGGCGTAGAACGGGCTGTTGCCGCTGGTCAGTGTATCTCCGCGCTTCGGCAGAGCGCCGCTGTACGGGTACTCGACTGCGCCGGGCACTCCCGCCAGCAACCCCACAACACCGTCCATCATGGAGACATCCACCATCTGGCCCTTGCCTGTCCTCTCCCGAGCACATATGGCCAGCAATATCCCGACCAGCGCATTCAGATAGGCTACGGCCATGTCCGCCACAACGTTGAGGGCCATGACAGGCGGACCACCGACGCGGTCACCGGTCATACCCAGGATGCCGCCGAAACCCGCGTAGTTGCCATCGTGGCCGGGATACATACGATAGGGGCCGGTCTGACCGTAGCCGGAGACAGCGCAGTAGATGATTCTGGGGTTTATCTTGGAGAGGGCCGGGTAGCCCACATTCATGCGATCCATCACACCCGGCCTGAAGGCTTCCAGAACAACATCCGAGGACTTGGCCAGCTTCTGGAATACACTCTGGCCCGCCTCAGTGCGCATATTGATGGCCACCTTCTTCTTGTTCCGGTCAACCGCCGCGTGGGCCATCATCCTGGCGGCTTCGTCTTCCTGCTCGGGGAAGTAGACCAGCCCGTCGCCGACACCCTTGTGCCCACCACCTGGCGGCATGTCCACCTTGATCACTTCCGCTCCCATGTCGGCCATGGTCATGGCAGCCAGGGAAGCCGGCCCCAAGCCACAGGTATCGATTACCCTGATCCCGCTAAGCGCTGATGCCAATCTGAACCTCCTCTTTGTCGGCCAATCGTCATGGCCAAATAGATAGCGTGGGTCTGGGCGGGTTGGACCGCCATTCGAGTGCCAATCAAGAGGTATGATACATCAAGCTCACCGGGCCGGGCAAACCGGGCCGGGATGATTCTGGATTCCCGCCTCCGCGGGAATGACGGACGGGGATATCATAGGCGCATCGCAATGCGCCCCTACACGGTCGCCCGTGGGGCGTGCAGAGGGGCAAAGCCCCTCTGCGTTTCTTGTCTTGGGTTGAATGCAACCATGGAGCCAGCGCTGGATTCCTGCCTTCGCGAGAATGCCAGAGCACGGTGCAGCAGAATGCTGCCGGGGTCTGGGGTGTCCCCAGTTCTCTCTTGTCTCCCCCAAGACTGGGGGTCATGGGGGTTGAAGACGAGCCTCGATAGAAGCCGGACCACGTCGTGGATTCACAGATGCCCATGCCTTTTCCGAATCAAGGTGATACAATAAACAGCCAAGGCGAAAAGGCCCTCCGTATGAACACCCTCCTCACCTTCGCATTATCCCAAATCGCAATAGCCGCTTTGAAGTGAGGTCTTGACTTGGACAAGAATGCGCTGGACAGAGCCTTCAACCCCCGCTGCGTGGTCGTGGTGGGAGACAAGATGGCCAACGGCTACGTCTGGCTCCGGAACATGAGCACCTTCACCGGGAAGTTGTACTCGGTCCAGATCGATCACAACGAACTGCCAGGGATAGAGCAGCTCGGCGTGAAGAACTACAGCAGCCTCCTGGACATCCCGGAACCTGTTGACTACGTGCTGGTCGCGGTTCCGCGTGGGGTGGCCCCCCGCATCATCAGCGACTGCATAAAGAAGGGAGTGGGCGGGGCATCGCTGTTCACCTCCGGTTTCGCCGAGACGCACAGCGATGAGGGAGCCACACTGCAGGAGACACTGGTGAGAATGGCGCGGGAAGCCAACTTCAACCTCATAGGTCCCAACTGCATGGGGATCTTCAACCCGAAGCTGGGAGTCCGCCAGGACATCAATCAGTATCACGGGCAGAGCGGGCCGGTCGGCTTCATTTCTCAGAGCGGCACGCACGCCATCTTCTTCAGCCAGGTGGGCGCGCGCAACGGCCTTCTGATAAGCAAGTCAGTCAGCTACGGCAATGGCGCAGTCCTGGACAGTGCGGATTATCTGGACTACTTCGCCGAAGACGACGAGACCAAAATGATAGGGCTGTACATCGAAGGGGTGAGAGACGGAAAGAGATTCCTCGATTCCCTGCAAGCAGCCGCTCGGAGGAAGCCCGTATTGGTCTGGAAGGGCGGCAGGGGGGAGGAGGGTTACCGGGCCATCTCATCTCACACCGGGTCCCTGGCTTCGAAGCCAGCCATCTGGGACAGCTTGGTCAAGCAGTGCGGCGCCATAAGGATCGACAACCTGGACGAGATGATCGACTGCATGAAGGCCATTCTCTATCTCCAACCGCCCCTCGGAACCAGGGTGGCTTTGGTGGCCCAGAGCGGCGGACAGTCGGTGGTCATAGCGGACGCCTTCACCAAGGCCGGGCTGACGGCTCCGCTGCTCAGCCAGAGTACCTACCAACAGTTCGCCTCTTTCTTCAACACCATCGGCGGCAGCTACCTCAACCCGCTGGACATCTCCTGGCACGCGCCGTCGATCAAGGACTCCGTCAGGATACTCGATATCCTCAGCACCGAGGAGAACGTCGACTCGCTGGTGGCGGAGTTGTCCCTGCCGTTCCTGTCCCAGATATGGGATTTCTATCCGCCATACCTTGATGAACTCGTGTCGGCCCTAGCCGACTTCAAAGCCAGGTGCTCCAAGGCATTTCTGGTCGTCATTTCAGCCGGTCAGCTCGAGGAGCAGGCCTTGACCGTCAGGAACAAACTTGTGGACAAGGGCGTGCCCAGCTTCCCGAGCTTCGACAGGGCTGCCAGAGCGTTGGCCAATGTGGCTGAGTACCAGCGGTCACACCGAACCTAGTGGCAGCTTCGCACCAAGGTGAGAGGCGGCGTCAGGCATACTGATATCGTCTTCTGGTAGACCTGCAGCCTGCCCCCTTCTATACCCAAGCCGAGGTCAGGTAGTCCATTACCTCCGTATTGACAAGCCGAAGCTCTACGTGAATAATGTTTAGCAACATAAACAAATGTCCGGAATGAGCACGAAAATGACACTGGATGTGAATGACACCTACATGAGCAGCCCCCAGGCAGCCAAGATCCTGGGGATCACCTATGTCGGCGTGGCCCAGTTGGCCCGACAGGGGAAGATTCCGGCAGTGAAGATTGCCAACCGCTGGCTCATCCCCAGAGACTTTGTGGAGGAGTTCGCCCTCACCTATGAGGGGAAGAGGGGCAGGCCCCGGAAGAAGAGCCCATCCGTGGAGTGCCCAGAGGCTCTGGCCACAATTCAGCCGGATCTGCCGGGGCAAGCGGATACCAGCGCAGCCTCTGAGGTCAGGGATTCCACATATGGAGATGGCGGAGTCTTGACAGCGAACGCCGAGAAAGATCGTCCGGAAGCGACTCTGGCTTCCACAACTCAGCCAAGTAAACTCGAACTGAGAGATACGAGCGCAGTATCTGAGACAAAGGACTCGAGGCGGGAAGGTGACGAGACCTTTGCCGTGAGTGCTGAGGTATATCATCTGGACCAGAACTACGACTTCGAGCTGTACGAAAAAGGCGAGATCACGGAACGGGCTCGGTTGATCGTGGCCCGGCTCAAACCAAAGATCCCTTCTCTGCCAATGTTTTCGTTCCGCTGGGATTATAGATATGAGCATCTCAATGTGGACATTCATGGGGTAGAGTCTGCCGTCATAGACTGGTTCATAATGGGAGAAAACGGATATACCGGCCATCTACCCAGGAGGTTGGGGGGACCAGACCGCGCCTTTGAAGCCATCATTTGGCTACCTGTGACTTTTGTGTTTCGTGGACGTCTGAGCCTTGTCCTTCAAAAGGGCTTGGCGACCGGGGAGGACTCGTCATCAGAGGCAACAACACCTGGAGGAGGCCCCAGGAGATGGTGGACCAAGTGGCCCACAGCTCCTCCAACGTAATCCTCCTATGAACTGTCCCCCTTGCATCCAGGCTGAGGTTGAGTGGTATAATGTTGCAGCGGGTCAGCGTCCATCCCGGCTCGTTGCTGCCCCGCGCGGACAGAACTTCTTTCGCAGGAGGTGGTCTAATGGGCCTCTTCAGAAAGACAGTCAATGATCAGGATTGGCTACTCAGTGCATTGCCTCTATACGAGTCTGCCAGGCCAATCATGGCGGCATTCAGCGAAGCCTTCATTGCAGGTCGCCGCGAGGAGCTGAACGGCGCTGTGGGCAAGGTGCTCTATGAACTGCCTTCCCTCGCTCAGCAACTGAGTAGACTGCCAAATCCAAGATCAAGAGCTGCACGCCTTGCCAGCAGGAATCTCAGACGATCGGTCGATGCTTATGTCTCAGGGGCCAGGGAACTCGACAGTCTATTTGAACTGTCGGCTCGCGGGCTGCAGCAAGTAGTTCTGTCACGCGGCCGTACGGCTGAGTTGTTCTATTCTGCACATCTGAACGCGATTCAGGCAATTGCGGGCAAAGCTGTTAAGTTGATGACAGAAGCGAATGACTTCTTCTCTGGTGCGGCGCAGAAGGCAACTCCTGAGGTAGAGCCACAGTAAGGGGACAAGTCAAGCCAAGGCGGTGGCCTCCGCCACCTTGCGATCTCTCGCACGGAGACGGCTGTTTATTTGAAATCCCTTGCGATCTCCATTCTGCCACGATAGTACCTCTGTTTGATCTCGGGACCCCCTTCCAGAAACCTGTCTAAGCCCTGCCGTTGGATGAAGCAGAGGTTGCATACCTTCGTGTTTTATGAGGCAGGACATTGGCCCTGCCTGACGCAGGATTCAGTTTGGCGCAGGGGAATTACGGACATTAGGAACAGGAGTCGAAGCCGAGCTTCCCAATGCAGGCGTATGTTTCACGTGTACCGCCAATCACCGAGCAGGCCCCCTTAAGTGATCTACTACCAGCACAGGGCAGACCCCCCTTATTGAATCCCGCGGAGACCAGACTGTCCATAAGTGCGAGGTTGTCCTTGACCTTGTAGGCTCCGCAGTCGCCGCAGAGGTCAGTCTAGGCGCTAGCGTTTTCACAATAGTCGACAGGCAGCATAACACGTTTGGAATGCCCAAAGGCTCGACATCAAGTCAGAGGCGGGGATAGAAACCAGATAACACTGATGCTTGAGATGCGATTGCGGTCATTCGGCGGCCTCGTAGGATTCGAGGCAGGGCGGGACGGTAAGACGACTCTTTACGCGCTTCATCTGCTCAGCGGCGCGCCAGAACAGACGCGGAGAGCCGAGCTAGTCGTACGGCAGCAGGCCCCTGTCACGCACCTCGCGCATGAAGACACCGGTGTCTCGTTGGCCAAGCCTGGCCAGTTGTGCCCAGTCTTCCTCATTCATCTTGGGACCGCCTGGCCCTTTCTTGAAGGCCCGTCTCGATAACCTAGTCTCCAGCAGCTTCACCTGATCTCTTGCCTCCTGGAGCTCAGCCTTTGTCTTGGCCAGTTCCTCAGGGTCGGCCTGCGACTCCTGAGGTCGGTTCAGCATGAGTTGGTCAAGGGCGTCGGAATAGGATATTCCCTTCTCCGCAGCCAGTTTGTGGATCAAGGCATAGGCCTCGTCACTGCAACTCAGAGTCTTCATGTTCAGAAGCTCGATCAGAATGGAGCCATCCTGCCCTAGGGGCTTTTTCATCCAAGTCTCTCTTTGACCTATATTGTACGAGTGCAGTGTCACGCCGGTGTCTCCTTCCGCATCGGGCACAGCACTTATTCCTCTCAGCCTCGACCCGAGAAACGGTGACCACTGTTCCGCTGAAGCTCCAGACCAGTCTCTGGAGCCAAGTCTCTCTTCCCTCCAAGTCTTTCCAGGGATCTCGACCCATCCCCCTCCATCCGGTCTGAGTCTCATCTGGTATAATCGGGGACATCATGACCCTCATACCGGCGTTCGAAATCGGTGTATGGAATGCTTGGATTCCAATGCTCTATTTCCCTTTGCACCCTCTCATAATGATGCTGATTCACAGGCTGATGGGTGTCGGGGACTTGAACAAGAAGATGGGGAGCGCAACCTACTCCCCTACCGAGAGCAGAATCTTCAGTTCCGCAATGGCACTCATGTTGTTAGGCCTTCTTTACTCCGTCTTCCTGCCGCTGAAGCTTGGAACGACATGGTTCTACACTGGTCTGCCGATTTGCCTGGTGGGATTGGCCATGCTCATGGCGGCCATAGTGACTATTGCCACTGCTCCGGAGGGCAAGCCCTTCACACAGGGTGCGTATCGCTACTCAAGACACCCGATGATTCTCTGGGGAAATGTCATCCACTTCGGCGTGAGCATAGCTTCAGCTTCGTGGGCCTTCCTGCTATTCTCGATTGCGGTCTCGGTCCTCTACTATTACCTCGTTGTTGCCGAGGAACGCGGATGCCTCAAGTACTATGGCGACGCTTACCGTGACTACGTCAATAGAACCCCGAGGTGGCTAGGAATACCGAAACAGGGGTGACCCGTCCCAAGAGGACCCCGACAATTGACGTTCTGCCCGCGTCCTCCTTTCACAAGATGCGCCGGTACAGGCAGAAGGATGTTCCCTCCTCAAGTGTTCTCTCCCGGACGGACACATGTTTCACGTCACCAAGTTCGCACAGATCGTACTCGAACCGCCTTCACCCAGACATAACGGCCCCGCCACAGCGACGGGGCCGATGAACCCAGCACTCAGTACTGTCCCTTGGCGCTAGCTACGACAGGTCCTTCTTGATCCGGTCAAACTCCTCTCTGCTGATCTCTCCACGGGCATAGCGCTCTCTGCCAATCGCTATAGCGCCATTCCCTTTGTGCGAGCGCCGGTTAAACACCACGATCGCCCATATTCCCAAGCCGATCACGGCTGCCAAAAGTAACAGACCCAGAATGGCTCCTGCGCCAGCCCCACTGCAACTGCTAATACCTTCACACCAACGTGCCCACACCATGCCAGCACCTCCTTCAACTCGTACGACTTCTGATCCTACAGCACCGAGACAGTGAGATATGCGACTTCTGTCACTGTGGAAGCACCACGCGGCAAGAAGGTGAGGCCAGGGGGCATGAAGAAAGCCCATCCTTCCGGATGGGCTTCTCTGGCTGGGAAAGGGGGGGTGACCTCTCAAAGCCACCACCATTATCGGCGAATCAGTCGTCAGTGTATGTGACTTCTGTCTCTCGAGCCTGATCACTTCAGTGGGATGCGAGGGCGCGATGACGCCGTTTCTGTGGGCGATTCTCGGAACGGTATGAAGAGGTCTTCTGTACTGCAGTTGCGGCTGAGGATTGGGAAACCGAGGTCAGGACCACTTCCACACGGGATGCTTCTTCCCCGGCACCGGCGCGCAGGTCAGGTTGCCCTCAGACACCAGCCTCCGGATTTCCTGTTTGGCCAGGCCCTTGCTGACGCCCAGCTTCTCGGACACGGCCTTGGCCAGTTCGGCCTCAGAGCGTCCCGAGTCACCCAGTTGTTCAATACCACCCCCGCTGAGCAACTTCCAGACGAACCCCTGACTGGCGCCCTTGTCTACCCTCTCCTGTAAGGCAGTGTCGCCGCACTTGGCCTGCTTCTGCATCTCCACCCAGGCCTCGCTTACCTCGTGCTCGTAGGCATGGACTATCTCCATCATCTGCGCAGCGCTGAAAGTGGTCGTCTCCGCCACAGGACGATTGGCGTTGTACCTGGACCAGTTCTGGGTCAGTATCCTGACTCCGAATTCGTCGGCCCGCTCCCGCACCTCCGTGCCCGGCATGGGAGCCAAGAGGTGATATCCGTAGCTGACCTTGTACTTGTCGAAGAGTTCCCTGGCCAGACCGACCGTCTGGTTGGCTGTCTCAGGATCCTCCCCCGGCAAGCCCAGTATGAAAGAGGCCAGCACGTTGAGTCCTGATTCGGTAGCCATCTTTATGGCTTCCCTGGACTTGGCTATGGTGATCCTCTTCTTGATCGTGTCCAGGATCTTCTGTGAACCGGACTCCAGCCCGAAGCACACCCAGGTGCATCCGGCTCCCTTCATGGTGTTCAGCACACGTGGGTTGATGGTGTCTACCCTGGAGTAGACGGACCAGGTGATCTTCAACTTGCGGTCCTGCATTCCCTGGCAGATGGCCTGAACATGGGGTTCCTTCACCGTGAAGGTGTCATCCACTATGTTGATCTCCTGGAAGCCCAGCTCCCGATGGATCATCTCAATCTCGTCAACCACCAGTTTGGGGTTGCGATAGCGAACGCCTCTCCCAAACATCTTCGGTGCAGAGCAGAAGATGCAGCCGAAAGGACAGCCGCGGCTGGTGATGACGGTGCAGGGCACCTTCAAAGCTCGATACTTCGATATGGGCAGCAAGTCCCGGGCCGGCAAAGGGAGGCTGTCCAGGTCCTTGATGAGCGGCCGAGGCGCATTGACTGCCGCCCTGCCATTCCTCCTGAATGCAATACCGGCGACCTGAGCCAGATCAGTCCCGTCTGTCAGAGCCTTGACCAGCTCCACGACAGTCTGGTCCCCTTCGCCCATTACCACAACGTCAATCCAGGAAGCCTTCTCGATCAGGTCGGCGGCCACAAAGCTGGCATGAGGCCCGCCAATGAGTGTGACTACGCCTGAGTCGAAGTTCTTGCACATCCTGAGAATCCGGGAGGCAGCCTTGAAGTTGACCGTCGAACAGGTGGCCCCCACCACCTCAGGCTGGAACTCCCTCAGCTCTTTCCTCAGCAGCTCAGGGGAATACCGCGCCATGAGCAAATCCAGGATGCGGACTTCGACCTTTTCGCGCCGCAACATGCCAGCGAGGTAGGCCAAGCCTAGCGGGGGTACGGGGCATTCTTCGTACGGATAGGGCGTATTGATGAGGAGAACGCGTTTTGACATGTGTCCAAGATCATCAGGTGTCGGTTTTACTGTTGTGATTCTGAGCCAAATGGACTCGTCTGTCAAGCTGAAGCCCCTCTGGCTTGTGTCTCTGGCTCCACGTGGTTGCGCGAGAGACTCCCGTTCAACATTGCGCGGCCTCACCCCAATTCAAGAGCAACGCCTGGTCGCGGACGATATCGAACATTTGACAATCCCTTCACGGCATCCTTACACTCTTTCTCAAGAGCCAGCAGGCTCCCTGGAAAGGAGAGTGTTCAGTGTCGAGAGATCCAGAAGCCAGGCCAAAGTGGCGTATGGGTGCCGTAGTCGGAGCGATAGCCTTCTTCGTGGGCATGATCATCGCGGTGATTTGTGGAGCTGTGCCCGATTGGCGCGACAGCGGCGTGGTAGTGTTGATACTGGTCATCCTGGGTATCGTTGTAGGGGTGTTCAACATCACCGGCAAGGAGATCATCCCATTTCTGATTGCAGCCATCGCGCTGGTGGTCGTTGGTATTGCCGGAGGGTCATTTTCGGCACTGGATGACATTGTCGATGGGCTCGGTCGGGCACTTGACGCGATTGTGAATCTGATCGCAGTCTTCATGGTGCCCGCCGCCGTCATCAACGCCGTCCGTGTAGTGGTGGAACTGGCCCGGCCAGGAGAAGCGGGATAACCCACTCCGAACGGTGATCCCAAAACCAATTCGCATCTAACAGAACAGCCGTAACCGCAACTCAGACCGCCAAGCCCCTGACTAGGCAGGGGCTTGGCTCTTCTTTAGGGGAAACGCTCTAGAAGGCACGTTTTCACACTTTCACCGCTATCCCCCGCGGATCTGCCAAACGCCGGCTTGTAGAATCCGTCGATGAGGTTGATTATAATTGGGTCACTCGAGGGCCTCTCAAGGGTAGGCAGCATGCCCCTGCAACGCACGAAAGGGCAGCACAGCCAGCCTTGTGCGGAGGCTGCCCAGAGTCATGCGACGGAGGCGTCAAATGCAGGTAATCGTCAACAAGACCAGGCTTTCTCTGATTCAAGGCGACATCACCAAGCAGGCGACAGATGCCATAGTCAACGCCGCCAACTCCAGCCTCATGGGCGGCGGTGGGGTAGACGGCGCCATACACCGCGCCGGTGGTCCGGCCATCCTGGAAGAGTGCAAGAAGATCGTTGCCAGGCAGGGCCGACTGCCAACAGGCAAGGCCGTTATCACCACTGGGGGAAATCTGAAAGCCAGGCACGTCATCCACACCGTAGGGCCGGTCTGGCACGACGGCAGCCGTGGCGAAGCTGATCTTCTGGCCAGCGCCTACACGGAGAGCCTCAGCCTGGCAGTGGCCAGTGGCCTGAAGACAATTTCCTTTCCATCGATAAGCACCGGTGCCTATGGCTACCCTATCGACTCAGCCGCAGAAGTGGCACTCCAGGCAGTGATCAGGTTTCTTGAAAGAGAACCGTCCCTCGAAGAAGTGGTCTTCGTGCTCTTTGATCATAGAACCGGCGAGGTGTACGCTGAGACACTGGAACGGCTGATGTCAGAAAGAGGCTAGTGCCCTGCAGCAAGCAGGAGGCGACCTCCTGCCGGGAGTCATATGGCGTCTATCAACGTCGAGAATCCAAATCTGAAATCCGAAGAGGGTGCAGGGATTCGTCCCTGCCGGGGGTCAGGGGGTGTCCCCCGACTAACTCTCTATTCCCCCAAGACTGGGGGATCAAGGGGGTTGATCACTTGCCATGCCAGCTCGGGGATACGTCGGGAAGGACCTGAGTTGCGTAGCACTCCATGATGAACAACGAGGATTCACCCACAAGTAAGACCATGCCGCGGACCGGCATCTTCTTCCATTATCAGGATGGCGAGAGGCTCCGGGATTTCCCTCAAGCACTGGCTGGAATCCTGGACAAGGATAATGTTTTCCTCTTCGACGCCTTCTACCCTTTGAAGCCACCCTCTTCCTTCGAGCTGGAACCCATCCCGGAGGAAACCCTCTCCCAAGTCCATACGCCCCAGATGATCAGGCAGGTGAAGGCCGCCGGAGCCTTTCAGGGAGCCCTGTTCTCAGCCGCCGGTACGGTGGCCGCGGCATTGAGAATATGGCAAGGCGAGATAGACAACGCCTTCGTCTTCACCGGGTATGGCGACCATCATGCCGGCACCAGTTTCTTCGGCGGGGGCTGCTACTTCAACGGCGCTGCCATCGCCATCCACGAGCTGAGGCACAGGTTCGGGGTCAAGAAGGCCGCCATCATCGACACCGATGCTCACCACGGCAACGGTACGTGGCAAGTCTTTGAGGCTGATGCAGAGGTTCTCTACGTTTGCTACTGCCACGGCAGCTTCGTTGAGAGCAAGAACAAGGTGAACGTCGAGGTACCGTGGACCACCAGCGACGATGACTACGTGCAATTGGTTAAGGAGAGCTTCATCCCCCGCGCCCGGGCCTTCCGGCCGGAGTGCATCTTCTGGAATTGGGGCTACGACGGGACACAGGGAGAATACGGGGACATGGGACTCACGCCTGACTGTCACTTGCGCCTGGCACAGGAACTCAGGCAGGCGGCTGACGAATTGTGCGCAGGCAGGCTCATTGTGGTGCTGTGCGGCGGCAGCCGCCGCGACCTGGCTCGCCTGCTCATCCCAAAGGTGATCAACGTGCTTTGTGAACAGACAACTTAAACGATTGTATGAATGGCAATGAGAGCCAATTAGCCCTTCCCCAGCATGCCATCGGTCAGCCGCCTTGTGTTATAATGAAACGCGGACGTGCAGAGAGAATCTCATGATCATAGAGTACACACACCCGGAGCTGGGTGAGGACGTACAGGGCCGGGCCGGATACTACACCCCCACTGAGGAACTCACCATGCCATACAAAGGGCGGGAGGTCCTCTACGTGCTGGGAATGGCGCGATTGGAAAGACCCTGCTGCGGCGCAGCCGGAGGTTGGGGGTATATCCAGGTGCCGGGCTTCCTGATTCGGAAGCACACACGAGGCAAAGGAAGCACGTCCATTGTGTCAGAAGTTGAGATCATTGAGAACGAAGACGACCGCAACCGGATCAGACAGGCCTTGATGGAGAAACACCAAGGGGCCCAGGTGGAAGTCTGGGGCCCACAGTATACGCAGGAGAGCAGCCCTCAAGCGAGCGCGAGGCCTGCGGGGTGATCACGGGAGGGATCGCATAGTGGTCTAGTGCGGGCGCCTGCTAAGCGCTTACGGGGGCTTCAACCTCCGTCGTGGGTTCGAATCCCACTCCCTCCGCCAGGATCGGCAACCCCTTCGAAGAGCCATGATACTCCCTGTCAAACCCATCTACTTTGGCAACTTTGATCGAGCGCTACGTCCAGAGTTGGAACAGCTATGAAGCAATATCACGTCTGGACCATCGGCTGCCAGATGAACAAGGCCGATTCCGATTTCGTCGCCAACTACCTGGAGGGCGCCGGGCTCAGGCAAACGGAAACCGCCGAGGAAGCCGATCTTGTCCTCCTCAATAGCTGCGTGGTGAGGGAGCACGCTGAAGTCAAAGTCATCAACAAGCTCAGGTCACTCAAAGGCCTTAAGAAGAGTCGACCTGACGTTACCATCGCCCTTACCGGCTGCATGGTCGATTCCCGGATCGACGACCTGAAGAATCAGTTCCCCTGGGTAGACCTCTTCTTCCGTCCTCAGCAATGGGATGTCTTCTCGAAGTGGGCTGAGAGCCACGGGTTGCCCAGCTTGAGTCAAGGTGAGAATTCGGTTCTACAGAATCCTCCCGTAAGTGCGTACGTCCCCATCATACACGGCTGCAACAGCTTCTGCTCCTTCTGCGTTGTCCCATATCGCCGAGGCAGAGCACGAAGCCGAGACCTCGACGAGATATGCTGTCAGGTGCAGAGTCTAGTTCAGCGCGGGACCAAGGAAGTGATTCTGCTCGGACAGATCGTCGATGCCTACGGGGATGACCTGGCTACTAAGCCGGACCTGGCGGATCTGCTGGCCAGATTGAATAGAATCGAAGGGCTACTCCGCATCCGTTTTCTGACCAGTCATCCCAGCCACATGAGCCCCAAGCTGATTCAGGCCATCGCCGATTTGGACAAGGTCTGCGAGCATATCAGTCTGCCCATCCAGGCCGGCGACAACGATATTCTCAAAGCCATGAAGCGGGGGTATTCGGCGGAAGAGTACTGCCTTTTGGTGGACGACATACGCCGCACTGTTCCAGGGGTCGCTCTCAGCACTGACGTGATTGTCGGCTTCCCCGGAGAGACCGATGAGCAGTTCGCTAGAACGCTGGAGGTGCTATGCCAAACGCGCTTCGACAAGGCGCATATCGCTGCCTACTCTCCCCGTCCGGAAACCATCGCGACCAGGAATCTCAGAGACGACGTTACCCCGGAGACGAAGGAAACCCGCCGCGCCCAGGTCGAAGCCCTGCAGAATACGATAGCCGCTGAGATCAACGATTGTTTCCTGGGCAAGACCGTGGAAGTCCTCGTGGAGGATCAGAAGAAGGGCAAGTGGTGCGGACGCACCAGAGGAGACAAGCTGGTCTTCTTCTCCAGTGAAGCCAGCCTGGTGGGGCACTTGGCAAGCGTGAAGATAGAGAAGACCAGTGCCTTCGCGCTGCAGGGGACACTGGCGTAACGGCTAATCAGTTGCCGGTGGAACCAGGTTCCGGTTCAAGATTTCTTTCCAGCAGTCAAACCACTTGGCCTTGACCTCATCCGACCACTCAGCATTCAGACTCGGGAACTTCTCCATCAAAGCCATGGTGGTCTGCAGTGTTCGATGATGCGCCAGCCACTCGTCTCTGACTTCCTTGGGCCAACCGGGATCGAATGCCGGCAACTTGCTGGCAAGATGGCTCAGCCCAGCTCCCGCACCCTTGCCCTGTGACCTGCTCCGCTGCACATTCGATGCCCCCCGGCCGGATCCAGCCGCACCACTCTCACGCCTCTGCGGCGCCCCAACGCGGGATTTGCTCAGCAAGCTCGGCGAAAGCGTCATCCCCGCGTCCTTGGCCAGAGCCAGGAAGAAGGTGACACACTTGTGACCAACATTGCCCTCGGCACCGAACCGCCTGAAGGAATCCAGGAGTTGCCCCATAGTGGCATGCTCCAAATCAACCCCACCCACAATCGGTCCGTATGCCTCGTCCAGAATCTGCTTGATCACGCGTCTCCGGTCATTTCCCTCTGACCCCACCAATTCCAGCAGATTTTCGGTCGGCATACCTTCCCCTTCTATCAACCCCAGAAACCACAAAGTCGCCTTCACCGTGACGCACGTACTGTCCGAAAGCCCTAAATCGCGGAGATAGCTCCCATCAAGCTGTGTCGGCTTCCGCTCCCTCACATCTTCCAGCACCCGCACCCACGTCGCATACGTCACGTAAGGTGGCCGGGGGCCTCTGTCCCTAGCCTTCATCGTCATTTCGCCTTCTCCTGCTACCGCAATCTCAGTTTCGGGATTATAGCACAGGGCGAAATGACATGTCAACAACTTCCGGGCCGCCGCAACACCGCCATGTGCTGCAATGTGTATCGTAATGACATATACCGCAATCATGCCTTTGAGGGTTGTGCGTGGCTTATGGTCGGTTTTTTGGCATGGCCACTTTTCAATTTCATTAGCCAGACCTATTGACAAACGCATTTTCATTGGCCTAGAATGCTAATTGCTTCCGGAACCGGGCCCCGCCACTGAGTCTGTTCTGGGAGAAAAGAGAGCAGAAGAACAAAAATAGAAGGAGGAGAAGAAAGTGGAGCAAAGAGAACAGAGAGTGCCTGCCCCGCTCAAAGTGATCGGTGTGGGTGGTGGAGGCTGCAACGCGGTCAAGCGCATGCTCAAGAAACCAACCCCCGGCTGCCAGTACATAGTATGTAACACAGATATCAAGTCCCTGGATTCTGTCCCCGGCGAGATCCTGTCAGTACAGATCGGTGAACACCTGACCCGCGGCTTCGGCGCAGGTGGAGACGCCAGGGTTGGAGAGAGAGCTGCTGAGGAAGGCCGCTTTCTGCTAAAGAGGGCTCTCAAGGATGCAGAGTTGGTCTTCATCACCGCCGGCATGGGCGGCGGAACAGGCACCGGTGCCGCTCCCATCGTGGCCCAGATAGCCAAGGAGAGCCATGCTCTGGTTGTCGGCATTGTCACCACTCCATTCTCATTCGAGGGCAAGAAGCGCTTCCAGTTGGCCCTGGGCGGCATCCGCAGGCTGAGATCTGAGGTCGACAACCTTATCATCATTCACAACGACCGTCTCCTCCAGTACACAGATGCCCACACTCCAACGCAGCACGCTTTCGGCGTTGCCGACGAAGCTATTTCAGAGGGCATCCTGGCGGTGTCCAACCTGGTCAATGTTCCCGGTGAGATAAACGTCGACCTGGCTGATGTCAAGGCCGTCATGGGCATCCCCGGTGGTGCGCTCATGGCCATCGGCAAGGCGGACAGCAAGTCACGCTATCCCGCCCAGGAAGCGGCAGAGATGGCTATCGCCAACCCGCTGCTGGATATCGATGTAAAGGGCGCCAAGGGAGTACTGTTCAACTTCAGCGGAGGCCCTGACCTGACTCTCGGAGAAGTCAACGACGCCGCCAATCTGATCGCCAGGGAAGTGGACCCCAGCGCCCTTATGTTCTTTGGCATGTCGTCGCCCACCGAGGAAATGAGAAACGTCGTGAAGCTCACCCTTCTGGCAACCGGCATAGACCCGCCGCTGCCGGCCAACTGGATGTCCGAACTCAAAGAAGACGTCAGGACGTTCTTCAGCGGCAAGAAGTCGACCTGGTAGATAACAACGCACTAGCCAGTGGTCTGGCGAAAGGGGAGTGAGGAAAATGTCAGTGTTTCTATCGATGATGAATGCGGCGTCGGCTTTCATCCTCTTCTTCTCCATGTCTGGTATAACCAATTGGGTCATTTATTCATCACCACAGGCGAAGATCTTCCCCTTCATTCTGGGCATCGTGCTTCTGGTGAACGCGGTATACCTGGGTCTGAGCAAGGGGGAAGCCGGAGCACGCCGCGGTGTGTGACATTCGGCCTGATGCCTGCAGAAATGATGACCACGGCATGAGCTGCAAGGCGCATCAGGTACTACGTTAAGGAGGCCTTCATATGGCACGTTTGTTGAGTATGGCCAATCTAACAGTGGGTGCACTGCTTATGTTCGCACTGTCGGACATAGCCGGTTGGACATGGTTTGAGAACAGTGCATCCAAGATCATAGTGTTCATCCTCTCCATGCTGCTGGTGGGGAATGGAATCATCCTCGCCTTCAGAGAGGAAGAGTCAGGAGTGCGACGAGGTCGAGCGGCCTAGCCTCCTTGATGAGCCATGGCTTTGCTTCTCCTTGGTTGCAGACAGGTCAGGGTTGAAACAGGTAGTAGCTTTCGGGGGAGGAGTCCTTTCCTCCCCCGACCATGAGAAAACTGATACACGCAGGTATAGGTATATGAAAGGAGGGTGAGCGAATGATTGAACCCATGCGGGACGGATACTTCAGATCCTCGGATAGAGGAAAGGCGCCCGCCTTGATCAAAGTAATCGGCGTGGGCGGTGGTGGATGCAACACCGTTCGACGCATGATGCGCGCCCGACAGATTCCGGGCGTGGAATATGTGGCTGCTAATACTGATGTCAAGTCTCTAGATCTGATTCAGAGCGCGATGGCCGTGCAGATCGGCGAGCATATGACCCACGGGTTTGGAGCCGGCGGAGATCCCAGAGTCGGCTCAAGGGCTGCAGAGGAAGGCGAGTTCCTGCTCAAGAGAGCAGTCAAAGACGCCGAGATGGTATTCATCGCGGTGGGGATGGGCGGAGGCACGGGCACCGGCGCTTCTCCGGTAGTGGCCAAAATAGCCAAGGAGTCCGGAGCTATGGTGATCGCAGTGGTGACCACTCCTTTCTCGTTCGAGGGCAAGAAGCGCACTGAGGTGGCTTTTGGAGGCCTCCAACAGCTCAGGACCGTAGTCGACAACATGATCATCATTCATAACGACAAGCTCCTCCAGTACGGAGACCACAACACGAACATATCTGAGGCCTTCAAAATGGCTGACGATGTGGTATGCGAAGGGATAATGAGCGTCTCCCAACTGGTCAATGTCCCCGGCGAGATTAACGTCGACATGGCTGACGTGAAGAGAGTGATGGGCATTCCTGGAGTGACCATTATGGCCATCGGTCTGGGCCAGGGTGCGCATCCGGCCATGGATGCCACCGAACAGGCCATGAGCAATCCTCTGGTGGACGTGAAGATGACTGGGGCCAAAGGGCTTCTGGTCAGCTTCTCCGGCGGGCCTGACCTCACCCTCACAGAAATAACTGAGGCCGGCACTCTTGTCAGCCGCGAGTGCGATCCCGGTTGCCACTTCAAGTTCGGCTTGGCCACCCTCAGCGAGGAACTCAGAGGTAAGTCCAAGGTCACTCTGATTGCCACAGGCATAAGGGGCGCCAACGACCTCTTTGCCACGACGGGGACTGCTTCGTCCAGCTACTCCTCATCACCGCAATCAACGTCAGCACAGTCAGCGGCCTCGTCCGCCGGCAGATGGCTTTCGGGACTCGGGAAGAGGCTCAACGACGCCTCTGGCGGCAACCGCAGATATTAAGGGCAAGCTCACGCGAATCGAATAATCGAATAGATGAAAAGGAGGTAGTCCCAATGGCACGTGTCATAGGTTGGGTCAACGTTCTGGCAGGCTTCTGCCTCTTGTCACTGATACTGTCAGGTGTATTCAGCCATCTACTGAAGAGTATAGCCAGCTGGAACCAATTCGATAGTATCGCCGCGAAGGTGGTTGTCGCCATTGCCGGCATACTGGCCATTTTCAGCTCAGTCTACCTCGTCATTGGACAGACGAGAGAGCGCAGCAAGACCTGATCCCAGTTCTTGGTGTGACATTGACACAGGAGTTGGCGGGGGAACAAGCCAAAGTGTCCAGTTGCTCCGGACTCAAGCCAACTCCTGAGAAGGACTTGAAGAGAAGAATGCGACAGAGGAGAGGTCAAGAATGTTAGAGGGGGGATTTAGACCAAGAGGAGGAGATAGCTCCGACAGCAGAGTAATCGCCCATATCAAGGTCATCGGAGTAGGTGGGGGTGGCTGCAACACGGTCAGACGCATGATGCAGTTCTGCAGTATCGGAGGACTGGATTACATCGTAATCAACACCGATGTCAAATCCCTGGAACTGATTTCCCAGGGCCATTCCATCCAAATCGGCTCGCATCTCACCCAGGGATTCGGTGCCGGTGGCGACGCCAGAGTAGGCGAACTGGCAGCCAGAGAGAACAAGATGGCACTGCAGAAGGCGTGCAGGGGAGCTGATCTGGTATTCATCACTGCCGGCATGGGCGGAGGCACCGGCACGGGATCTGCCCCCGTGGTAGCCGACATCGCCAGAGAGAGCGGTGCACTGGTGATTGCCGTGGTCACCACACCATTCACCTTTGAGGGTTCTAGAAGATCTGAGGTGGCCTTCACCGGCCTGAAGGCCCTCATGGAGAAGGTGAACTCCACCATCATTGTTCCCAACGACCACCTGCTTCGCCTGGGGGACCACGATGTACCGATCTCGAAGGCTTTCGCCGCCGCCGATGCGGTTGTGTCCGAGGGAATCATGTCCATATCTGAACTCATCAATGTCCCCGGAGAGATCAATGTTGACTTGGCTGATGTCAAGAGAGTGATGGGCATACCAGGAATATCCCTCATGGCCACTGGCCGTGGCGAGGGCCCTCATGGGGCTGAGCAGGCTGCTCAGGAAGTCATCTTCGAGCCCTTACTGGAAACCCATGTAACCGGCGCCAAGGGAGTTCTCTTCTGCTTCACCGGTGGTCCGGATCTGACTCTCGGATCGGTCGAGAAGGCAGCCAGTCTAATCTCAAAGAACGTCGATCCCAACGCCGTAATCTTCTTTGGCATGAATCTGCCCAGACCGGAGATGATCGGCAAGGTCAAGATAAACCTGGTGGCCACCGGCATAGACCCGGCGGCAGGCAGCACCTGGTTCGCCCAACTGAAACAGAGCACGAGGACTACTCCGGCTCAGGCTCAGGCGCAGGCTCAAGCTCAGGCACAACCAGGCAAACTCACCAGGCTGAGCATGGCCTATGCCACCAAGTTGTTCCAATGAAGTCCGTGGGCATGACCGGACCTGGTTCACAGTCTGAATATAGAAAAGGCAACTGAAAGCAGCGAAAAAGGGAGGTTGGAAGATGTCGCAGTTACTGTCATGGATGAATATGATGTCAGGGTTGATACTCTTCTTCTCAATGTCTGGCATAAGCTCCTGGATAATATTCACTTCGTCGGAGGCCAAGATATTCCCCTTCTTGCTGGGTGTATTGCTCCTGTCCAATGCGGTCTATCTGGCATTGGCAAAAGGAGAATTCTGGGCTCGCCGCACCTAAGGAGATGAGTTCTAAGCCAGCGCGGGTTGGCTCCGTAAGATCGAGCCACCAGCTCGCAACAAGCAAGCATAGCCTGCGCTGTGATGGAGAACGGGTTGTTTTCGCTGGGTGGTGGGTGTTGAACAATAGGAAGCGAGAAGGGAGGAGCGATGCCAAGCAGGACTGATGTGATGGTATGGGGTATGGTGGTGGTGCTAATGTGCATGATAGCCATCGATATTGTGAGGACTCAACTCTAATCGTCCGTTCACAGGACCAAGTTGGCCGGATGACGGATTGAACTGATCAGGAATAGAAGGATTGGACTCGGGATGACAGTAGAAACACGACACTGTAACACATCGTCAGAGGCTGGGATTCATCGGCCAGCCGTCAACTGGGCTCAAAGAACCATGAGGATAAGCAAATCACCGATGAACCCAACGATAGTACAAGGCAATCGTTATATCGCGATCAGACGGAAGTGGGCAGACTACCGCAGCTCAGGTTCAGCCCGGCAGGCTCACTAGATCGATCACGGGATGTGCTTGGAGATGGGGATGACATATGAAGAAGACTAGTAGGATGAGAGGATTCATGAAGCCTCGGAGCCGTTTGCAGAGAGCATTGAGAGTTGCCGGTCTGGCTTTGGTTCTCCTCCCGGAGCCGGTGACCACACCAATTGGGATAGCCTTGGTGGGCCTGTCCTTTGCCGCTCCACCAGATCGTCGCAGGGCATTGGTCCACTGTGGTGCCAGCATCCGGAGAGGACATCTTGGCAACTATGGGCATTCTTATGCGTGAGCCCCTCTGCCCTCAGGGCTGAGAGACAAGATAGAGGTCAAGTTAAGTGTCCAAAGAGTGCATCAGCAAGCAGGCTAGGAGCAAGGTTGCCCCCCACCCTTGCTTGGCAGCCCCCACATGGCCGTTCAAATGCCAAATTCCACGGCGTCTTCAGGCCTAAAACAGCTAAACTATCTGCACTAGCCTGCTTGCTGGTCACATAAAGAGGGTTGGACACCGAGCAGAAGCAAGCCCCTTCGGGTATCACGAAGCAGAACTGAACAACCTTTTCTCCACCTCTTTGAGCCGCTCCACTCCCTTTATTTCGTAGGGGAACAGGGGCACCCTGGTGGAACCGGTCCCGTAGCTGCCTTCCACTTCAGTAAGGTATTTCTGCTGAAGCTGCGCCTTTCTCCGAAGAAACGGGGAGTCAGCGTCTTCAACCACTTGGTTAATGACTATGTGGTTGACACCCAGTCCATAGCTCTTGAACTCCTCGAAGATGTCGTGGAGCTGCCGCACGGCCAGAGCCTCGGCTATTGTCACCAGATTGAACTGCACCTGCTCCTTGAGGAACGTCATGTCCTTATTGGACAGTTGCTCCCAATCCCTGATCACTCCCAGAACAGAGCGCTTCAGGTTGTGAGTAGACTTGAGTGAGGAGTATATCTTGAAGGCTGGCTTGAGGTGGTGATTCATCAGGGATGGCATGCGCAGCAGGCCGAGAGTCTGTCCGGCAGGAGCGGTATCCCACACCACCCTCTCATACTCCCCGGACTCACTGAGTTCCCGGATGTAGTCCACCATGAACTCATCCCTGATCCCGGGAAGCATAGTGGCAACATAGCCGACGAAGTCCTGATAGTCGATCTCAACAAAGGTAGAGAACAGATCATATACCTGCGGACCGAACTTCTTGTCCCAGAGCACCTTCACGTTGTCGTAGCTGATCTCGTCCAGATAAAGGTTATCGGTGACCCTGGCCGGCTTGGCCGCAGAATCGACCTCAAAGATGTCCCTTAGAGAAGGTGTGAAGTCCGTGGATAAGATGAGGGTCTTTGTGCCGCTCATGGCATGGTGGAGAGCAGTGGCGGCAGCGGAGGTGGTCTTGCCAACCCCGCCCTTGCCGCAGAACATGGTGACTTTCTTGGAACCAAGCTGACTGATGCCCATTGCCACGCACAACGCTAGGTTTCATGTTAGCACACAGACAGCGGCAGCGCCATTTGGCATTCCTATTGGTAGTGTCAACATTCTTGTGTAAATTGGGGCAAGGGGTTCTCCTTCCAGTGTTGGTTCAGATGGCTTATCACGCCGTATATGATGCGATTGACGCTGTCAGTATTGGTAAAGCAGCTCATGGGTCG
>Ga0315291_10001584_pt1 | contig 30324 bp, 31 predicted proteins | sample YL17G12_20_MG_FD_203070 | JGI IMG/M metagenome (GOLD analysis project Ga0315291, IMG submission 203070) | Sediment microbial communities from Yellowstone Lake, YNP, Wyoming, USA - YL17G12_20 | ecosystem: Environmental > Aquatic > Freshwater > Lake > Sediment | place: USA: Wyoming | collected...
GGAGAACCTCCAGCACCGCCGCCGTCGACATGGATGCCCTGGTAGCCCTCAGTGAACAGAAGGGCCAGCTCATCATCTTCATCTCCCACCACAGCCGGAAGTTCGACATCAATGATGTCCATGGTTCCAACCTGATCATCTGGAAACAGCCTACTCTGGCTGATACCATGTGGGAGAGAGATGAGCTTCAGACGTACGTGCTGAGGGCCTGGGAGTTCTTCCAGAAGCTGTACCCCAAGAACTGGAACCCGACGAAGCCCATACCAAAGAAGGTGCTTCAGGCCTGCTTTGTGATGAACCTCCGGCGCATGGAGTTCTTCACCTTCAGGAACACGTTGCCCCAGTTCTGGAGCAGTGACCTGAGCACGGTATTCAAGCTGTTCGAGGACGTGGGGAGCGAGCCGGAATCCAGCAAGCCGAGACTTAAGAAGGGAGTGAAGAAGAGTGAAAAAGGAAGAAGTTCTAGCCGCAATAGCAAACGTAGCCGACGTACAACCGCGAGTCATTGACTCAGCCACACCGAGGGTGACCTTCATCGGAGAAGGGAACACGCAACTTGCCATCAAGCCATCCTCCGGGTCAAGGTCGATTCCCCTCTCGGCAGAGGGTTCCAAGAACCTGCTGCACATGGTGGGCATGACCGACAAGATGCGCACGGATCTCTCCGGGGGGACATTCCAGAAGGCAGCCAGCGAGCTGCTGGCTAAGAAGGGCCAGTTCACAGTGCTAACCAAAGAGGGTGTGGGGGTGGACTTCCTGGGCGGGAAGCACTTCCAGACCGTGGATCCGGAGAGGGCGCTGCGAACCATGGAGCAGGTGGGTGTCACAGACTTCCACCGGGTCTACACGCAAGAACGGGCTGTGGTGGTCCAGGCGCTGGGGGACAGGGTCGAGCCTGTAGTCAAGGGAGACAGGGTTCAAGCCGGAGCATCCGTGACCTTCAGCCCCATCGGGACCATCGCCCCGCTGGTGCAGAGCTTCAGTGTGGTGCTGGCGTGTACCAACGGCATGACCATGCAGGAAGTTGAAGAGTCCTTCACCTTCACTGGTGGGAATGGCGGCAGCCGCGACCCGAATGGGTTCTGGGAATGGTTCCGGAAGGAACTCCGGTCAGCCTATGGCAGCATCGATGTCCAGACCCGGCACTTCCGTGAGATGCGGGAGCACCGCATCGCGCCCAAGGACAGGGCAAGCGCCCTTGAGGGGGTGATTCGTCAGTCCCATCTGCCGGAGGGACTGGCAGAAGCAGTGAGGGCGCGGGCACTGGAGCAACCTCCGCGCAATGCCTGGGACCTGATGAACCTGGTAACCTGGGGCACTACACATGCCACCGATGACTATCAGGTCGTGCGGAGATCCCACAGGGCGATGTCCACGTTCGCGCACAACGTGGCTGTTCACAAGGTATGCCCTATCTGCCGCTCATCGAACTAGGCTCGAACTCATGCAGTCTGCTGCTTCGGCGGCAGACGTATGGGCTGGAGGTGTGGAGATGGACCACAGATTCGGGCTGCCTGAACTCCGGCCACGTGGTAAAATGTGATCTCAAAATAGTGATGCGAGCACATGCCTCCGGGGAACACGGTGAAAGGCGACCATAGGGAATACAGGGTCGGGGCTGTTGTCGAGGCTTGGTTTCGTAGTGGTTACCTGAGCTAAGACGCAGCCCCGACCCTGGGCCCCCTCTGAGGCCCAGGCAGGTCACAGTCAAGGACCAGGAAGGGGGGTGTCTAATGTCTTATCAAATCTGCGGGGCCTGCTTCGGGACATGCAAGATCGATGGCAAGGTCAATGGCAAGCCTTGTCCGCGCTGCGACGGGACGGGCCGGGTGCCCGGGCCGAAGAGAGTTAAGAAGCTCGAAGAGACCAGGGTTCAGAGGAAAAGCGGTTACACGGATCTAGACGACCACCTGGACTGGCTTCGCAAGTCAGTGGACCGGATGGAGAGGGCCAAGAAGCTGCCGGAGCCGGAGCGCCAGAGGTTCCTGATCATAGAGGCAGCAATCGCTCTCAAGAGGGCGCGGGAACTCCTGAACCTGCTGAAACGGAAGGCGAGCCATGACAAGGGGAAGAGGAGTGAAGATCAACCCCAAGGGAACGACCAAGACAGAACAGATCATCTGCATGCTGGATGATGGAGAAACACTGTATCCAAACTGAGGTTGGGGTGATAGAATGTCGCAGTAGAATCTACCTTCGACAGGGGGTTAGTTCTGTGGCACGTAGAACATTGTCCAAGAAGGATAAGATCATTCTACTCCTCAAGCAGGGCGAGACCAGCTCAACCATCATAGCTAACAAGGTCGACTGTGATCCTAACTATGTCGGTGTTGTGAGGAAAGAGTTTCTTCGGTCTCAGAAGACTTGATGGGCTTTCCTTCTTTGCCTGGCAATTCATCCCTCCATCCCCTTGTATAACTTCAGGCTGTACCAAGGGCACAATCCGACGTTCTGTGCAAGACGGCCAGGGAAATCGGCACCAGATCAACCATGTCCGACAACCAACAGACGGCCCACTGCGTAGCCGTCTCCCTCACGGCCCGTAGTTTCTCCGTACCCAGCGTGAGCTTGGCAAAATGGAAACTTCCGTAGAGAATCCAGGGAATGATAGAAGTGGCCGTCTGGAGCCAAAAGGGTGGGCCGGCAAGAGCACTGTGACAGCACTTCTGGGCCTGGCATTGCGTGATATGGGCAAGAAGGTGGGGCTCCTGCATGTAGATCTCTCCGGCAGCTCTTGACTCAAGGCACTGGGTCTTCAGAGCCCACCGCGACTCAGAACTTCAACAGTCAGCCGCAAGCTGATCCCACCCCAGGTTATGGGGATGCGCCTGTTCTCCATTTGCGCTCATTTCGGCGAAGGGAATGCAGTCATGTGGAAGGCTGATACCGGCATAGTTGAGATTCCTGATGAGGTGAGGAAAGGGCTCAGGAAACAGACCTAGTTTCTAACCGGGCAAAGGTAGTCCGTCAGATGTTGTCCACTCAGGTGGAATGGCCCGAAAACACCGAGATCTTGCTGGCCGACATGCCACCATCTACTGCCAGTGAGGTTTTTCCCTTCTTTGACAACATGTTTGCCCTACTAGGTTGTATTGTTGTCACCCAGCCCTCCGAAACATCGGCACTCGGCGTGAGGGACACTGCCTATCTTCTGAAACTGCAGGAGGGTCCCATGCCAGAAACCATGAGGCGGGGCAATAGCCCTTTCATAGTCGCCGGCGGCCCCCGATTGTGCTGGCCGATATGCCGCCATCCACGGCCAATGAGGTTCTTTCCTTCTTTGACAACATGTCCAGCCTACTAGGTTGCCTTATTGTCACCCAGCCCTCGGGGATTTCAGCCCTTGGGATGACCCGCACAGTCAATCGCATGGACGAAGCCACAAATCAAAGGTGTCTGACAAGTAAGGCGAAGACCATATCTCCCTGCGCCAAAAAGAGATGCAACTGCTAAGCGTCTGGAAATCAGATCGCTCCACCTTGAACATGTAGTGGTCCCCGTTCTTGGATACCATATCTTGGACCTGTCGCACCCGTTTCTCAAACTCACGGAGCATGACGTCAGTCTGCCCAAGAACCTCAGTTCGTACCCCGCAATTATATGCCAACCACCTAGCAGTGCCATCGATGTTATGCCTGACAATATCTCTCTTTCGTCCACGCAGCATGACCGCTTTGAACCCTTCGCTTATGCATAATCTGCACAGCGTCTCTGGGCTGTAATGGTAATGATGCTGCCCATCTGGGAAATTCTTGTCGATAGAGCCCTCGGGGAAAAGCAGTGATGCGAGACTGTTGGTATTTGGCACCGTCCCGATGAAAAGCATACCGTCAGGTCTGATCAGCTCGCGAAGCCGTCGTATCACACGACGTGGCTCGGCAAAATGCTCCACAGAGTTCAGGATCGTAACAAGGGCAAAACTCGACGAGGGCATTGGAAGGGCCTCTGCCACAGAATTGTGAATTTCAAGCCCATATTGTTCCCTCGCGTCGCGAGCTGATAACTCAGATGGTTCAACCCCCTGCAGGTGTGAGAGTGGCCAGCCGAGATTCGCATGGAGGACATGCAGGAACTCACCGGAGGCGCACCCAACGTCCAGTAGCACCTCCCCTTTCAGAGCAGGAGAGAGATCATTGACATCGTCCACAAAAATGTTCGCGTTCTGCTCTGCCCTCGTTATGCTTGATTCACTCCCGCGCATTTGGTCGAACCTCGAGGAATACTTATCTAGCTGCTTGGGGCCTATGATCGCCTGTGGATTGTCGAACTCCAATCCGCATTGCGGGCATTGCACAATCCGTGATGATCCAATGATGTGTCTAATCCTAGGTATGGTAGATGCACATAGAATACATCCCTGACCTTTCCACAATGCAGGCACATCATCATTTACACGAAACCAATCGGGCTCTCTCCTCTTGATACCATCCGGCCCGACTTGGTTCATGTCGCTGATGAAACGCAGGTCCGGGTATCTGAAATCTGCCCCCTCGATGAGTGCAACGATTTCCGGTTGCTGCATTACAGAAGTGTGTACTCCTTCCGGGAAGTGAAGACCTGGGCGCAGCATGCCTAATGAAATCCGTGTCCAAGTGCCCCCGATATGCGTTTCACTGAGGAGTTTGGCTAGGTTGAGACTTCTCAGGATGGGCCCATCTTTGGGCAATTCAACGATAGGCCATAGTTGAAGATTCTCCAAATCGCCTCGGGTTCTCAGCCCCAGATCCACAGGCAGGTGCTGGTCATGACCGACAAGCAGCGATGTAGACCTAATGACGGGAGAAGACCTGTGAACGAGACGGAAGACGTTACGCATGAAACCGAGGTCTATCATTACGCCGTTTCTGCTATTGTTCGGTATAAGAGCTACAGCTGAAGCACCTTCCTCTTGTCTTCTCCAATCGCTTGAAGTGCAGAGAATGCCTCTCTCAATGTCAACTGCGTAGGTGGTTTTCATCTTGCTTTAGGTGAAGTCCAAGTTCCTGAGATCATCTATCCTTGCCCCGAGTCACCCGTCTAGCCTGCCCAAACATTGACTCATATTGAGCTTTGAAGAACTCGTACCATGGTGAATTATCCGAAGCTCTAATATGGACGTATGGTCTCTGGCCGGTGAAGCCCGCGTAGACTTGAAAGCCGACAACGATTTCTCCATCGCTGCCGTTTGGGTTTGTTGCAAACATTGTGAAAGGAATGAAACCATCCAAATACCGCACGTCAATCCTATCCGTGGGAAATTTGTCAAACCATTCCTTTGCTCTTCTTGCCTCCTTGTTGACATCCCGCTCAGTATCTCCAGGGCTTTTGTCAGCCTTGGTCTGGCTTCCCCAGACTTCCAGTGCTTGACCCTTTTCCTCCGCACACAAAACTCTTAACTTGCACTTGTCCCGGCACCTTTTCTGAAGAAAAGCGCCATAGTTGTCTACAAAGTCACGCCCCGTAACAAACAACGCCCAGATCTCCCTCGCATTTTCGGCCTGCGTTGGGATGCTCGGTATGCCCACGTCTGTCTTGGATTGGAGAAATGCACGAATGACAAGTCTTCCGTCTTTGGAGTCTATTTTGGAACTCAGGCAACGCGTAAGCTCTCCAAGATGGCTGATCCCCTTGGACATTCTATGTGAGTCGTGCTTGAGAAGCACTGTCTCGAAGGACATGGTGATTAGAAAAGTAAAGATAGCTGCGTTAGCGGCATTTGTGAACGCGAAGTAACCACCTACACCACTACCCACTACCATAATAACCACGGACAAGATGTTCACCGCTAGGGTCCACTTGCCGTTGTTGTCATCCATATTTTGCCTCCACAGTCTCATTGTTCAACCGGCATCGGTGGACGTCTGGATTGTCGCCTATGGTAGAGAAGGTTCTCTGGCATGAGCACCGTTCCTCAACACCCACTAGGTTTTCACGCGAGGTGATTATAACACCATGTATGACTGGACAAAAAGGGCAGGGATTCTCTGCGGAACCAGAGAGACCTAGCAGCCATTGAATCTATCGCATGTCTTCTGGCATCCACACCAGCTTGAGGTTCAAGGGCCGGTCATACCGCTCCAAAAACGGGGAGTCTAGTGCAGAAGTGGGGATGCCGCCACTACTACCTCTTCGGCTGCCACGCAAGGAATTCCGCTTTTGAAGCACCTGGCCGGACGACAGTTTGGCGGAATGGGACCGGTCCAACAGAATGGACTATCGTTGGATTGCATCCGAGTTGGGTCCACCGTGGTGGGCGATGCAGAACAGGAGCCTCGTGCGAACACCCAGCAAGTGATCTGCAGATTCTTGCTACGCTCCTGCAAGCAGTGGCGGGCGGCAATGGACTTGAACCATCGACCCCGTGACCTTCAAGCATGCCATCACCGGAGAACGTGCGGTCGGGTGCTCAAAAAGAGGCCTTCATTGCTCCTAGTATCGTAACCGCAGAATCATGTATGCCAAAGGGCCTTGAGTAGAGGCAACACAGTGCTACAGCTATCTCTGTACGACGTGACGGCGGAACACTTATCCTGTTATTGTCTCCTGTCAGACCTGGTCCATTAGAGTATCGTTCGCACACTTGACATCTCCCACGGTTGCACCATAAGATTTGCGCAACCATTGCGGTAAGACCAAAGGCAACGTTAACTGCCATGGCGGGCAGAATAGGGGTATTGGCAAGCGGGAAAGGAGATGGACATGTCTAGCAAAGAGGAACAACAACTCAAACTGCTCGAAGACACTCATCTGTTGCGGTTGGCTTATGCCGCAAGTTCGGATTACGTCATGCGTCTATCCTTCGAGCGGATCGAGGAACTCAATGCATTCCGTCGCAAGACCGGGTTAGCCCCGGCGATTCTGAAGCAGTACAAGCGACTGGTTGAGACAGTGCGCGACTCGGTGATTCTGGGCGCGCACCTCTATGCTCTCGAACTGACGGGCGCGACAGATGCGGTGCGCCAAGCTGTCGTGATTACGCTGGATCAGAGAGAACTCCGGCAGGACCCCATGGTAGCACAGACAGCAGGCAAGATAGCAGCTCGGCTGATCCGTCGCAGGCTTGTCCGTGGCAAGGACCTTAGTGAGCGACAGATTGACGAGATTCACAGCATGCTCAAGGAGGAGGCCAAACCATGAGTCACCGTACACTTATGACCTCAATGAATCATGCCGTGAACCACCACCATCATGCCACGGACTTGACTTCAGCGCAGAAGGCAAGCATACAAGCTGCCGCCTTGAGTGATCCAGCATATCCGGGCATTCAGCCGGTCGAGTATGTGCACCTTGACGGCACCCATGAGGAACTACTGCCAACCAATCGCTACAACTGCTGGGGCTTTACCTTCAATCCTCGCCAGTGCGCGATCAATACGGGCAGTGATGTCCAAACGATACTAAACGACAATGGCACCCAGGTCTTTCCTCCTAATCTCCGCTTAGGCGATGTGATCTGTTACCGAGATAACGGCGTCATTACACATACTGGGCGCGTTGTGGCGCTGGGTCCTACTAGTGAGCCGATCATGGTTCAGAGCAAATGGGGAGACTGGGGTGAGTATCTCCATGCACCTGACGTGGTGCCTGTGACCTACGGCACTGACCGGACGTATTGGCGCGTAATTCCGTTGAGCGGAAAGGGCGATGCTTGGGTTAAGGACAACTACGCTGATGATCGCCTCCCCAATCCACCCGGAACTCTCTGTTGTAGTCCTGACCTTTGGTTGAACAATCACGGTGGTACTTTCATGGAGGATGCCGTTGGTGGACAGCCGAACAACATCTATGTGCGAGTTCGCAATCCAGATACCCTGCCCATTGCGGGTGCCGAGGTGCGCGTGTACTGGTGTGACCCCACGACAGGAATGCCCTATGACCAATGGCATCTCATCGGTACGACCTTAGTGGACGTACCAACCGGTGGCGATCAAGTGACCACACCGGTAATCTGGACACCTGACACATCGGTACCCAAGCATGCGTGCCTCTTTGCCATCGTTAACACCGGTGACGACCCCTTTTCCGCGGCTACGCTTGATCCAATCACATGGCCCTTTGACTGGGCATTCGACAACAATATCATCTGGCACAACCTCAGCGTACTCTGGGCGAACGCCGGCCACAAACCGCTACTATTTCACTTTGTGGCGCGTAACCCATTCCCCTGGAAGTCTCCTCTCCAAATTGACGCCACACTCGAGCCAATAGGACCCAAAGACGTCCTCATGATGAATCTTGACCCCAGGATCGCCCACCAGGTTCTCGAACCCGTTCGCAGGTTACCAGCGAGAGATCGTTTGAAAATCACCACCCTGATCAAGAAAGAGAACTGGCGTCAGACGGGCGAGTTTGCCCCTTTGAGGAGGTGGCGTTTGGTGACTCCGACCATGGCCCCAGGCAAAGGTGACAGACTTGCTCTCAATTTGGAAGTACCCAAAGATGCCCAGCCAGGAACAGCGTATCGCCTCTGTTTTGAACAACGCGTTGGGGGACGACCGACGGGCGCAGTCACTCTTGTTATCATCGTCCAAAACGCCAGTCTGAAATTGCAGAACCGCAGCAAGAAAGGAGGAAAATGACATGCCGATTGCACTTGATCACGTGAAATACGTCACTACTCGATCCTTTGCCGAGGGTGCTTATAGACGCCTTGAAGGCCTTGAACGGGTCGCGGTCTTCATCCGCCAAGTTCCGCTTGAGGCGGGAACCAAACTGCCCATCGGGCGTAAGAAATACAAGGTCGAGCATAAATCCTATCTGGTTTTCATTGACTTGAAGCACGATGCCAACTTCGCCCACCCAGTACTTTACGAGCTGCATAATGTCGACGATGGTAGCGTCACAGTGATCGAGGAACAATTTCCGATTGCCGATCCAGAGATCGAGCGCAGTCTAGTGCCTCACATCCTGCCTGATAAAGAGGGGGGGAAGTAATGCCTTACGAGAATATGTCACCAAATATCACTCGTCCCACTGCTGAAAACTACTATGCTCTGCTCTTTGTTGGGGTCTGCAACCGTGAGCGATACGTCTTGAGCCTGATCCGCTGGACCAACCTCTTGCACGAGATGTATGGCTATCCACTTGCTAATATCCGAATTCTGGTTGGAGCCTATTCGGATCCAGCCTGGACATCAATGGTTGCAGGCACCGATACAACCTACAACGCTACTCAGACTGACTTGGACAATGCCTTAGCGGCTTATGCCACCGGTAGCGGCGATTCCCATGAGCTTGGTGCCAATGATTCCCTTTTCATCTTTTCCTTCAACCATGGTGGCAACGACAACGACGGTCTAGGTTCCTATCTTTGCTGTGACAACTTCGCGACTAACTACTACGCCAGTGACTTTGCAGCCCGCATCTCTGCAATTCAATGTCGGCAGATTATATTGTTTGCTGCCCAATGTATGTCCGGTGGTTTCCTTGATCCGTTCATCAACGCCATTGCTCCGGGTACCCGCGGCGCTGTGATGACTGGTTGCCGCGCGCACGAGATCACCTTTGAAGCGATCTCTGATAAACTCTTTGCCTCGGCCTTCAATGGACGCATGGTGCAGGACCCTCTGGATGATAATATTGACCTTGGCATCACCGGTGACGGCATGGATGTCTATTTAGTACCCGGGTATCACACCAACCGGATTGACTGGGGACCAACTGGCGTGATCAGCACCCGGGAAGCGTTCAATTGGGTTAATGACCACTATATCAACCATGTTCGACCAGCGTTCCCCTTTGTCAATGAGGTCCCTCTTTATCAGCAGAAACCCTGGATGGAAGCTGGTCAGCCGGTACACATCAGACTTGGCGAGCCTGACTTGGTGATGCAGGATAATGACGCCGACACCGGTGATGAACCAAGTGCTGGTATGCCGTGGTACTCACCAGACCTCTATGTCGACAACATGGATCAGTTCCCGACTGCTGGTCAACACCAGTACGTGCCAGCCCATGATAACCGTTTCTTTGTGCGCACTGGAAATCGCGGGTCAGCTCCGACCGATGATGTATGGCGAGTCATTGAAGTACGTGGGCTCGGCTTCACGGGTGGTCCGGTGGGGCCGCTACGGATTGATCGTGCGGTCGAGACTTCTGGCATCTCCACAGTCTCTGCCCGTCTACGTCCAGGACGTGCACATACCCAATTCCAGCGGATCTTGATCGGTGGCGACTTCGGTCACGGCTGCGTCGCAGCGGCTGCTTGGTGTGGCACGGATCTCATGGACCATGATCTCTGGGACATCCAGGCTGACAATGGCCAGGTCCAGTGCAACCTGGATCCGGCAGTGGTCAGCGGTACTGTTCCGGTTCGCACGGGCGATACCAACACCAACACTGGCAGGATCATGCGCACTATTCCCATCACTGCCGACCGCGAAGGGATGTTTGAACTGCGCCCACGCAAGACTCGCGAACTCCCGATTGAGATCACGATTGACAAACCTGCTCGCAACTTGAAACAAGGAGAGACTACCGAGTTTACGGTGGAGGTCGTTCTCAAGCCCGGTACCAAGGATGGATTGAAAGGCTCCTTGCCTATCTTCCTTCTGCGCAATGGGAAAACGATCGGTGGCTGGACCTTTCTGCTGACTGCCGCAACCGCATTTGCCAACATCGCGGTCTATGATGAGCGCGGTAGGGCGCTGCCCAAGGTTAAGGTGTTTCTCAGGTATCCCAGTGATCCGCGCCGACCCATGGCACCGACCGATAAGCAGGGAATTGCGCATTTTGGTCCTCTCAATCCGGGCTTCTACTTTGTTCAAATCAATGAACACCCCCCCAAACGCATCTTAGTAGTCCCAGGTAAGAAGAACTTTTTCCAACTTATGCTAGAAGACCGAGAAAGGTGGTAGGCAGAGCGAACCAGGAAGAGAAACTAGATGTGTGCCCACCAAGCCGAACAGCAACCGGCTGAAGCTGACGGTCTCGCTCGGCGGGCGTCCGCAGCTTTGCTGGAGCTGACCCACGTCAGAATCAAATAGGTCTCTGTAGGCCTGTGCAGTAATGCCCGCTATGTTGGATTCGAACCCGCCAAGTGCTGAACATTTGTCCAGATTGTTCAATCAGGCTTCGACGCAGAATGTGTCTGCCGTAGACTGCAGCCTACCCTACACCCGAGTTGTTTGGGAGTTCTACAAGTGGATCGTGGGGTGAATTGCCAGGCAAAGAAGAAGGCCCATCCACCTTCAGGATGGGCCTTCTGTTCGGTCAAAGACCTTGTCTACTTCTTGGACTTCTTCGCCTTTGCCTTAATTGCCTTGGCAGCAACCTTCGGCTTGGCTGCTTTCGTTCTGATAGCCATAGACTCAACACCTCCTTCCATTGGCTGAGTCAACCAACGGCTACATTCTGCGCAGCATCATGGGTTCCGCAAAGCCCCAATTGGCTAGAAGTGGTGAGCCAAAGCGCTCAGTATGGCAATGCGACGGCAAAGCTAATGTCTGAATTACTCTGTAGCATTACGGCATTAAAGGACAATTCAGACATCCTCGTCTCGTGTTCCCGCCGGAACACCCCAATTGCATCCAAGTTGAGAGCCTTGTAGAAGCACACCGCGGAAGGATCTGGTTGGAGTCAGAACCTGGCCAAGGTACCACCTTCTACTTCACCCTCCCCATCGAGGCCACAAGGCGGAAGTAAGAAGCCATGACGAGGACTGCCCTCGCCTTCAGACGGTCGGCCCCCACCTCCAGGGGCATCGTGGGGGAAGTCAGGCCGCGACCAGACCTCAAGGTATCGGCCAAGTCCTTCAAGGCTTGACATGGGTCCTGTCACGTGTAGAATCTACAGAGGATATTTCAGCAACATTACATCAAGACACGTATTTATGTAGCTTGGTGCTTGCAATAGCATAACAAAATAGTGACATGGAGGATGGCGATGAATGGACCTGTGGGACTGGCGGAGAACCAGAAATCATGGATGCAACTGGGGACGACGGTAGCTGTTCTGGAACGGGCCAGAAACCTGGAACTTGCCCAGGTCGGCCTTAACATGCCTCAGACCGAGGTTCTGTACTGTCTGAGTATTTCAAAGGAGCCGATGACGCCTATGAAGCTCTCGCGAATGATGCACAAGCAACCTCATACCGTATCTGCTTTGGTGCACCGCATGGAGAGGCAGGGACTCTTGACGACGAAACGCGACCTTAAAAGGAAGAACTGGGTTAGAGTATCGCTGACAAAGAGAGGTGAAGAAGCTCTGAAGCGCTGGGCAAGCGCAAACATGGTTCCTGATATCTTCTCCAGCCTATCAAGAAAAGAAACAGACGCACTAAGCGCGATTACCAAGAAACTCCACAACAGAGGTCTCGAACTACTCCGACAGATGAAGCCCGACCCATATGCCGAACCGCTTTTCTGGTAGGAACTAGCAGCCCAATTCTGCTCAAGCGGTGCTTTCTGGAACTTCAGGCTCTTTCAGTCTGTATCCAGGCTGAGATTGGGGCGAGTTATGGGCACTTGTCCAACTGAAGGCTATGTGGTATATCTAGCGCCTAGTAGTCTGGAAGTAGTCTGTAGACAGTCAGTAGGAGGGCCTAGTGAACGCTACTCGTGACAAGTTGAATGAGGCTCGCTACTTTCTCGAACTCATGGCAGCCAACCAGAACCAACGAGAACCATTCAAGTATTGCCTAGGTGCCTTTCTTACCGCCGCTCAGAGCGTCACATGGTTCCTTCAGAAAGAATACGACAAGACTGCTGGCTTCAAATCTTGGTATGAGCAGCAACGTGAGCGGCTGAAGTCCGATGAGACTATGAAGGTGCTACATGACAAGAGAGTTGTCACGACCCATCGTGAACCTCTTGCCCCTCATGCTCATGTCAATGCAACCATATCTGATACCATCACCATTTCTGACAGTGCAGTGGTCGTTATGCGTGACTCAAGAGGCAACGAGGTTTCCCCCATCGAAGCAGAGAGACCTTCTAGACAAGCGTCTGAGCCCAAGCCATCTATTGCCGAATGGAAGTGGTACTTTGACGAGATCCCGGGCAGGGATCTTCTGACTGTGTGCACCGAGTACCTCGGGAAGATGGATACACTGGTTACTCAATGTGAGACAATATTCGGCAACCCAACGAAGTAGTGAGCTGGCTGTGTTGCTCCACAGGCAGGGCGTTTGTCATCGTCTAGCAGAACTGCTGTATGTCGAGGGAGTATTGGGGACAAACCAGAAGGAGGCGCGGGGATGGATGATTCCGTCAATTCGAACGAGAACGAGAAGGCATGGCAGGAACTGGCCATAACGTCTACCGTACTGAGAAGAGCATGGGAGATCGAGTTGGCCACGGTCGGCCTTACGGCACCTCAGGCACTGGTTCTGGGCTTCCTTAATGTCTCCTCGAAGCCATTGACCCCCATGGGTCTGGCACGCCTGTTAGGCAGAGAACCACACACTGTTTCTGCCCTGGTGACTCGCATGGAGGCTGAGGGTCTTGTAAGAAGATCACACGATCTGCAAAGGAAGAACTGGGTCAGAGTGTCACTAACAAAGAAGGGGCAGGACGCCTTTGAACGTCAGCTAACTCAAAGGAAAGTCAGGAATATCACTGAATGCCTCCCGAAGAAAGAGCTTGACGCCTTGAACGTTACAAACGGAAAACTGCGTGCCAGAGCCATTGAACTAATCCGGGAGATGCAGCCAAACCCTTACGACGTTTTGCCTGAATGGCAGGAGTCCCTTCACACACACTCAGCACCAGACATAGTCGGAGGCGTATAAGATGGTCACAAGACTCGGGAAAACGGGGATCGGAATCGTCGACAGTCTTCCCTGGGGCACACATCTCTGCCAATTCTACGAGACGAAACAGGATCTGCTGGATGTGTTGGTGCCCTATTTCAAAGCTGGACTGGAGAACAACGAACTGTGCGTCTGGGTCACCTCAGCGCCTCTCGAGGAATCGGCAGCCCGCGAAGCCATGAGGGAGGTAGTACCTCACTTCGACAGCTATGTCCAGAGGGAGCAATTGGAAATAATCCCCAGCACCCATTGGTACCTCCAGGATGGTTCGTTCAGTCAGCAAAAAGTACTGGACGCCGCCAGCAACAGAATCGCGGCGATCGCAGACAAGGGTTACAGCGGGCTCAGAGCCTCGGGCAACGTTGGATGGCTGCAGAAGCAGGGCTGGGAGGACTTTACCCGCTTCGAAGGGGAGGTGGACAGTCTCATTAGCGATCACCATATGATGATCATCTGTAGCTATCCTGTCGCGATGTGCGGAGTTTGGGAATCCCTGGACGTGGTCAGAAACCACCGACTTGCTCTCATTAAGCACCAAGGTGTGTGGCAGGTAATCCAGAACTCGGGACAGATAAAGACAGAGGCAGCTCTCAGGCAGACTGAGGACAAGTACAGGAATCTGTTTGAGAGCACCCAAGATGGGATGGAAGTGATCGATGGCAGCACCGGCCGGATAGTTCTGGCCAATCAGGCAGCCGCACGGATGTTCGGTTTCAACACTCCCGGGGATATGGTAGGGGTAGATCCGCTGGATTACATCGCCCTGGACGTCAGAGAGCATGTTGCCAGCATGGTGTCTGAGTATATGTTTGAAAAGGACATGCACAAGGTCATCGAACTCAGGGCCTTAAGGAAGGACGGGACCTCGATATGGCTCAGTGCCATAGGTGTGAAGACTGAATACCAGGGGAGAATGGCTGGCCTGGTGTCGCTAAGAGATGTCTCTGAGCAAAGGCAGGCGGAGCAGGCTTTGAGGGACAGTGAGCGACGTTATCGTTTGCTCGCTGAGAACGTTTCCGATGTCATCTGGGTTACTGATATGAACCTTAGGCCTATCTATTTCAGCCCTTCCGTCACTCGCCTGCTGGGCTATAGCGTTGAGGAGGCAATGGCCGGCGCCATCGAGACAAGCCTGACCGGCGCTTCTCAGGAGGCGGCTACGGATACCTTTGCCAGAGTGCTTGCTCTGGAGGAAAGAGAGCCCGCGAGGCTATCAGGGGCGGGAACGCTGGAATTGGAGTTCAAGCGCAAGGACGGCTCCATGGTCTGGGCTGATACGACAGCAAGTTTCTTGCGCGATTCCAGTGGTCGTCCGGTTGAGATTATGGGGACGCTGCGTGACATCTCGGAACGGAAGAAGGCAGAAGAACGGCTGCACCACAGTCTGGAGGTGCTTGAGAGAACTATGGAAGGCACCATCCAGGCCATAGCGTCAACCTTTGAGACGAAGGATCCCTACACTGCTGGCCACCAGAGACGGGTCACCCAGCTTGCCTGTGCCGTAGCGCGGGAAATGGGCCTATCTGACGATCGCCTCCGGGCCGTTCGCACCGCCGGACTTCTCCACGACTTGGGCAAGATATCTCTGCCTGCTGATATTCTCTCCAAACCGGGCAACCTCACGGAACTCGAATTCGCTGTGATAAGGACTCACCCTCAAGCTGCCTACGACGTATTGAAGAACATAGAGTCCTTCGGGCAAATTGCTCAAATAGTGCTTCAGCACCATGAAAGGATGAATGGGTCTGGATATCCATCTGGTCTCCATGGCGGAGAGATTCTTCTGGAAGCACGCATCCTGGCGGTATCCGATGTGATTGAGGCCATGTCCTCCCATCGTCCCTACCGACCCGCCCTCGGTCTCGAGAAAGCTCTGGAGGAGATCGCGCGAAATAACGGTAGTCTGTATGACCCCGATGTTGTCAGTGCTTGCCTGAGGGTCTTCCACCAAACGGGATTTGAGTTCGGTGAGTAGGAGATTGAGCCAGATTCACTCTGCGGCGGGTCCATCTGGCAATAATCGATCCATTGACAAAGAAGTGCCAACTCCTTTCTTCCAAGTCCGGCTCTGGGACCAGGACGACTTGATTGACGCACTCCTTGCCAACTACGAGAAGCTGGGTGAGGATCTGCGCACGGACATCCCATTGAAGCATATCTGGACGGTTGCTGAAGTGGACGATGAAGTCTAAGACTTGGTGAGGGAGAACAGCGTCTTGGCACGGGCGGGCTCTTATATGACGTTGATCTGGACGGCAATGCCACCCAGGATTCGTCCGCCTCTCACGTCGCGCTGAATCACATCGAAATGAAGTACGTCCCCTTTGCGTGCATCCGGCGGAAGTCTCAGCTTCAAGCCGAAGGTCAACTGCTCCTGCGGCCGTGCCGAGATCAATACTCTCGCCGTGGCACCGCGAGCAAACTTGACTTCCGCACGCTGCGGAAACCGTCTGTCCAGCAACTCTGGCTGATCAGAAGTGAGCATTTGTGTCACTCCCTCCTCATGATCGAGCTGTGATAGAACATGACCGGCACAGTCCAGACCTTCGGTTGTGTTGTGGCCCGGTGTAGAGCGGCGGACTTCAAACTGAGTGAGTTGCACATTAGGTACACGTCTAAACGCCACTTGCGAACTATGTATTAGACTTGCTTCGAACTTGATATTGTCCCTAGGCCTAATCAGCTCCAAATGGAAACTTCTGCTTGCCAATGAATGCAGGTTCGACACGACGAAGGGCAACACAAACCAAGTGTTAGGTTTCAGGTCAACGATTGTGAGATTCTTTTGAGCCAGATTGTTGTGTTCCCATACGCGACGACCAGCAGTGGGTTGATCTCCCTTTGTTAGTACGGTAGCCAGTAGGCAGCAGGCGTCCACACCTGGAGGAGGAACCAGGTTTCGAGGCCATCGAGCCTCGAATTGACTCATAATAACTGTTACCGAAGTTGGTATCGTTGCCTCAGAACAAGTTTTACCGAAATTGGAGGTGGCGATGACCAGAGTGGGTATCAAGGAGTACGTGGATGCCGTGAGAGGGAGATATTTGAGGGGTTCGAAGAAGGAGAATTGTGACCCGCCCCCGGAAATGGTACCACTTAGAGAGTTAGAGTCACGAGCATTTGCACCTGGTTCCGTTTCTAGGGGGCAGGTCACAATTCCGGTCGTTGCTTGCACCAGCGTCACTTGTGAAGCTACAATGAACGATGGCCAATCGAACGACTGTCGAACGGATGACGAAATACCCTCAGAGGGGTAGATCGATAGCTGACTGACGGTGGAGCGCAGTATGCCATCTGGTAGGAAGCAGGTTCGAAGCAGAGGACGTAGAATCGCTCCAGAACTATGGCCAACACTTGTGCGCGATTACATGGAAAGTGGCCAGTCCCAACGAGAATTTGCAGACTCTCACTCGCTAAATGTATGGACATTCAGACACTGGGTATGCATGGAAGTGGCGCAACCCTGAAGTGAAGCCCGAATAACATGGCGCTCGATCAAGCCGCGTTGCATGGATTGCTAGAGAAAGTGCGTGATTTGGGCATGCCCTTGGTCTCGGTTAATTCCGTTGAGCCAGATACCGAGGAGGTTGGCGAGACGTAAATCCTCAGCCTATTTTGACCCTCAAAACGCGGGGTCAGACTTCAGGATTGCCGTCTGATGACTCCGGAGCGGGACGCAAACGTAGGCTTGCCCGCCTATGGATTCCTTAACTTCAATAGACGAGTTATCGTCTAGCAGATCAATCATCTTCCTTCCCGGTGGAGTGAGATTCCTGTCAACAATCAGGCAATCTCCACGTTCGAGCTGATCCAGATTCATGGCAACGAGCACCTCATCTGAATCCAGAATACGAGAGAAAGCCAACGTGCAGTTGCCATCCGAAGGAAAGGCAAATGCGTTGCCATCGACGGATATCTCTCGGAAGTATTGCCGCCCGTACCGGAGAGCTGGCTCTTGCGCTCTTATGCCAGCTATGCGCTTGATCCTCTGGTAGATTGGATGATTCGTGTTGAAGAAGTGGACTCCCGTTGTGTCGAAGGCCCCCCAATCACCCCCAAACATACACTCTCTGACGTACGAGTCGTTGTCCCCACCGCCGTCAAAACCCTGCTCCGCTCCATAGTACACACAGGGAATCCCCTGGCTAGTCAGGAGATATCCAATTGCCAGGATTGCCTGCTCCGGGTAGCGGTTATTGTGCATGAAACGCCTATAGGGTCTTGCCATCTGGTCATGATTTTGCTCAAACGTGACGAAATAGCGGCCGGCTTCTCCGTGATCCGCGTACAGAGTCTTGAACCTTTCGTAGCGGTCACGCAGGCAGTATGGGCTGGCAAATCCTTTGATGACTGGTTCTAGAATGAAGTAAAGAGGAAAGTCGAGACAGGCATCGAGGGAAGGGAAACGCTCATTGGTCCCTTCGATGCGGCTGTTGCGCCCAATGTAGCGCTGGAGCGTCAAATCATCTGCCACCACTTCGCCAAATATGAAGAAGTTCTGTTTACCTATCCTCTTGGCGTATTCGCGAACTGCGTTGCAGAATATGGCGGTGGCACCCTCTTCGACGTGTTTCACCGTATCCAAGCGGAAACCATCTATGTCAGCCGTCGCTATCCAGTACTTGAACACCCTGATCAGCGTATCAAGCACTGGTGGCTTCCGGGTGTCCAGTTCCTTCAAGGAGAGAAAATCACCGTTTACCGCTTCCTCAGTATCGCTCCAGTTCCTGATCTGTCCTCTCCGCTTGTAATATTCCTGCTGCTGAAGCTCTATAGGCCAGACAGCGTCATCCTTCTGAATACCCTTGGCCGGATCGGCTTCGCGCCAGAACCCAAAATCGAATGGCCCGGGCGCATCCTTCCAGTAGTAATAGGGGTAGTCATGAGGATAGGCCCAGTTGTCGCCTGTGTGGTTGATTATGATGTCGAGGATGACATACATGCCCCTGGCATGAGCCTCTCGTACCAAATTCTGAAGGTCCTGCAAAGTCCCAAATCTCTCGTCCACCTCCAGAAAGTCCTGAATGCCATACCCGTGATAGGAGTCATTTCTCTCCTGGCGATTCCTAAATATGGGACTGACCCATACGGCAGTGCATCCGAGACTCTGGATGTAGTTCAGGCGACGTAGAACCCCTTTGAGGTTGCCTCCCTGGAATGTCGTGCCCTGCGTTGGGTCGCGTCCCTTTGGCGCAGTTGCTGGGTCGTAGGCAGGCACGTTGTGCTTATTGTTGTCAAAACGGTCAACAAGAAGAAAGTATATGAACTGGTCTCTCCAATCTCGGGGTGATGGGAAGACCTCGCCCTTAGGTGCGAAATCTAGTTCACTTACAGATTCAACTCTCTGTGCCATCTCCGCTTCTCCTAGTGCCAATCAGTGACCGGCCCAAATATATATCGCGTCACATATGATACCGTACGATACCACGTTGTCGTTCCTGCCTGTCAAGAGGCACACCAGACAATGGTACTTGCTCATCCGACCCGACGTGCCCAGCCAGTCCAGCTGATCCAATAGAACCCATCGATACCACTGGCCCTTGGCGTCGGAGCTAAGTGCACAATCTGGACTATCGTTCGACGTTCCAGCACTCCGAAACGGTAGCTCATCTCTGGAACTTGGCGATGACAGACGCAGAATTGGCCAGTGCCAAAGAGACTTGGTTTTGGAGAGATACGGGAACCGGATTGCTGAGGAAACAGAGTACCCTTAGCTCCTGCAAGTGGCTGCTACAGTGGGTTCGCCCAGTAGACGGTCATTGATTCCATTTGCACAGGAAAGACGAAGGGCTCATCGCTACCCAGAACACAAGGAAGAATACAGGGACAGGCAATGTGTGAGGCGCTCTGGAATGTTGATCGAGGCATCTATACGGCCTCACAAGGCGTCTATACAGCATCACAAATGGCTCGGCCCTGAGTATAATTCCGCAATGGAGGCTACTAGCCGCGTGTTCAGGCGATTTGTGTCGAAGTTGCGACACGAACTGTCTAGCTGACAGCATTCTAGCGCCACGTTCCTCTCATGCGGCCGGGAACGGCATTGGCCAAATCATGAAGACGCGCCTCTGTTAAGTAAAACTTCGAAGCGGCTTTGTCCCCAAGACTCTTGCCGGTCTTATATTTCATCGCAGAATCGACTATAGGTTTAATCGGTAGACCTGCCCAACCTGGAATGGCTGACCATTGGGAAAGAACAAAATAGAGGAATCCGCCGACGAGCGTTGATGACAAGACATCAAAAGCAGCAACGGTCCGGCGTGAATAACAACAAACGTCGATCTTCTTTGCAGCACTTTTCGCCAGTCCTTCAGCCAGAGTGTCGCTACTCTTCTCAACCAGTTCTATCTCACCTGTTCGAATCGCTTTTCGCGCCTTAATCACGTTGTCGGCCCACAGTGTCAATCTGTTTTCGACATTTCTCTCGGCCAAAGCACTGGCTAACAGAAGGCTGGTGAAGTACTTTTCCGTATTCGTTGGCGCGAAAGCCGCTCTTGTTTTCTTGGCGGGCAAAATAATGTCGCGAACAGGATGGTGCATTATGGTTTGGTCCGCCGCCTCAGCCACATGATATCTTCCTCTAAGAAGATTTGAGATGACGTAAGCGTCGGTTGCCAATCTGAAATCGTCGCTATCGGGCCGTTTTCTGGACCAATACTCCACTCGCTTTGGGTCACGGCTAATTGTCCAAATATCCTGCAACTCGGCCTGGGAGCAGTTCAAGATAGCAGATAATTCAGGGATGAATTCATGATCAAACAACCCATGAAGCGTGGTAGAATGGTCGACGTAAGCGTTCGCTATGCACCAATTCAACCAGGGGTGGAAACTATCGTCTTTCTGCAGCTTTTTGTAGGCCTTCTTAACGGCGATAGAATGCTCTTTTGCCCATCCTTCTACCTCGTTCCGGGCTTTGACCTTGTTCGCCCTACTCAGTTTCGGCTGCGAGACGACCGAAGCCAAAACACGCATTGTGTGGTCGTATAGCCCCAGCGAATTGGTGGGGCTGCCCATACCTCGGACGACTCCAATCGAATTGTCGTTGACCAGTAAGCAAGTGACCTCCGCAGCGCTCACCAGTGTCCATTTGGGCCACTGTTCGGGTTCTTGATATGTCATTGCAGCCATCACCCCAAAGACGGATGAGGCATCGATATACCCTTCGGCCATTTCGTGAGACTCCCTGCCAAGACACCTTCCAGTTTACTCCAGATCTAGTTGGGGTGACGATTCCTCAGATATGCAGTCATTCCTACTACCTGCATATTCGCCTCATTCGTCTCCTCTCTCCATGGCTCAGCTCCCACCCCGAAGCCAGGACAACGTCCTGGAACCATCCATTGCCTCCTATCTCTCAAGTGTCCACAGTACTGACTGCTCTCGGGCTCTTGTTTTGGGTGGGCTGGTGGCTCGCGAGGAAGGCCACCAAGAACATGAGAAGTAGCATCAGGGCCTAGCGGGGCTGGCACCATCTGGCAATGGGCCATTTGGTCTGTTCCACCATGTCGCCCTGCAGGCCAGAAGCTCGCCACGGCTGTTTGTAGGTGATAGCGATACTGGGCACATGTGGCCTTCGGGTGCCTGCCCATAGTTGCCACGCCGGTGTTAATGCAGGCCGGTGGAGACCAGCGCAAATCAATGACTAGACCACATCTGACAACGCGGGGTGCTTCTCTCACGGTAGCTGTAGTTCGGGTCTGGGGCCCGGGTTTCGACTCAATCAGGCTGGTAGACGCCGTCCAGAATGTCGAAGTCAAGGCAGATCTAAGCGGTGCCTAAGCTGCGCTCGTGAGAAGGTAGCCAGATAGGACTCAGACTACCAAGACGCCTTGTACTCTTGAGCAGCCTCAGTGTTACAGGGAATGTCAACCAGAGTCGCCCCGCTCCTTCCTAGAAGAAGCGTGCTGTCACTTGCCCATGAAAATACCAGCCAAGCCGCCAATAGCCGCGCCAAGGGCAGTCCATAGGGCCTCAGGGGCCGTCTTGTCCAGTGCGACTAGGGCAATAGCTCCGGCAGCTAGAACAAGTGCTGCCAAACCAAGGAAGATCACTGCCAAGTTGAGTGTCCATGGTGGCAATTTGCTTGCTATCGTATCTTTGACCTTCTGTATGTCAGCATCTGCCAAGCCCTTCTGCCTCAGGTCTCTGCCTACTTCTTCAACATCCAATTGAGCCATCTCATCCTCCTTTCACCTACTTCGATCCTCTCCAAGATGCCAACGACTGCCCCGCAAGGGTACATGCTATAGGCTGCCGCGTCCTTCTTGAGTGGGTTACGAGACAGCATACATCCCGCGGTTGTCTCCTTTGCCTTCACCACAGTGGGCTTGGCCAAATGGGCCGTCTCAATTGGCAGCGCATGCGACAAGGCTTTCTGCAATGAAACCGCAAAGAAACACCTTCACATCACAGTAGCATAACGGAGTATGTCCAAGACACATGTCTCCCCGATGATAGCACAGTGTCCCCCCATGCCGTCAATGGGGGTGGCCAACGAAAGATGCAAAACGCATCAATGCTGGGGCATTACTCCAAAGTCAGGCCATATACAGAGGACCGGAAGGCATTTCGGAGGGAGTTCGACTCTCCCCTGTCTCCAGCAGAGACACCGGCAAACCTCCGGGCGCGGAACTCATATTCTGATCTCAAACGGTATTGATGCAGGTGTAGGCCTATTGCGGGCCTGCAATCCTGATAAATCGTTCCATTTTAGAGACCGAGGTTGTGGCTCAAATCCGTGCTGCGAAACGTCCCTATTCTGAGCGATCGTTTTTGCGCGACCGGCCGTACACAACATTAGCTTGTTATGTGCAACGACAGATCAGCAGATGGCCTGCGTTGTTCCCACTGCACCACTTGAGTGGGCTCATTCCCGCCCTTCCGAGGTCAGGGGTGAGGATTTCCCCCCAGCTTCGCTCGATACCCAGTGTTAGAACAGTGGTAGAACCCCGCAGCGCGCCACTCTGGAGGCAGATCAGGCTGACCAGCTTGCCTCTTGAGGACTGGGCAAGGATTCACCTAACATGAACTTGGCAGCAGCAGTTCTTACTCCCAATTCGCCAGCCTTTCCCTGAACTCTCCGCAACAGGCTTTGTTTTCGGAGTGTAATGGGGCGGCATTTCAAGACCATTTTCGCCAGTCTGTCGAAGTAAGGCTTCAATAGCCCCACATCCGGAGTTTGCGGAATGGATATCAAGAACGGTATTCCGCAGTCATTGGCCACCTTTTCCATAGCGAGCTTGGGGGAGAGAAACTGGTGCGTCACTAGGCCGCAGGAGGGACATAAGTACCCGTTCATCATACTCACGAGTCCTATTGATAGGAATTCCCTTATGGCGGAGAAAGTCGATGGTTCGGGTCATCCCAAGGGCTGAAATTTCGGAGGGCTGGGTGACAATAGTACAGCCTAGTAGAGATTCCATGTTGTCAAAGAACTAAAAGACCTCACTGGCCGTGACTGGCCGTGGATGGTGGCATATCGGCCAGCACAATCGGTCGCCGCCGCGGGGCTGAAAAAGGGCTATTGCCCCGCCTCATTGTTTTTGTTATGGGACCCTCCTGCAGTTTCAGAAAACAGACAGTGTGCCTCATGCCGAGTGGCGATATTTCTGACGGTTGGGTGACAGAAAGGCAGCCTAGTAGTCCCGACACGTTGTCAAAGAACGAAAGAACCTCACTGGCAGCCCATGGAAATAAGCACGTTATCAGTATGTTGCTGTCCCCAAGGCTACCCACCGAGCAAGTTGTCCAGTGGTTTCGACAACCGAGGTCGGTTCTGACTGGGGATTATCACCGATTGTTCGGCCATCGGGTTAGCCAATTTGTCACCGCTTCAGCATCCCTGTTTTGAAGTGCCATTTCCCATGCGTATCCCTACGGGTTGTGAGGAAACCCGCTACGTAGTGGACCGTCTGTTGGTTGTCGGACATGGCTGGTCTGGTGCCGATTTCTCTGTCCATCTTACACATCACGTCGGATTGTGCCCTTGGTACAGCCTGAAGTTATGCAACGCACTGATGGAGGTGAGGGGCGAAGTCCAACATTTCGCCTGAATCAGTTGACGTGGAAGACTAGGTCCGAGGCCACCCAGCTCCCACTGGGCTGCTCAGCATGCTACCGAGCTGACGATATACTCAACATCTACCACTTCGAGATCGGGGTTAGCTACCGCCCATCTCCCGGCAATGCCAGTCTCTTTCGCTGCAAGCTCGAAGTGGCACATCGCAATCCCCATATCTACACGCTGAAGGTCTATCCTCGCATTGAACTTGTCATATCCCCACGTGCGCTTTAGATAGAAGTGGAAAGCACTCTGGGTACTCTGCCTCACAATGCGCCATGGCTGGTTGTTTGATGCGGAAGGCCCAAGCCTCACGCAATCAAGCACTGCGGCGTACTTCCCCGCTGAACCTCTTGCTAGAGGCGTGTTCATACCCCCGTCAAAGAACAGCTCCTCCCATGGCTTTCGCTGGTCAGATTTGGCAAGGCGCCTCAAGAACCTCTCTCTGACGGTCCTCTTGTCACGTGCATATCCAATCGGGCTAATCGCTGGAACAACTTCGTCATCTGAAACGTTTATCCTTCTGGCAAAATTCGCTCGGTTGAAGGTGCCACCCAACCAGCAAGTACCCAGGCCAAGACCGGTCGCTGCAAGTATCACCTTCTCAAAACAATACCCCAGGTCTTCCATTGCACCTGGACTGCCTTTGACAGCACCCACAACATATCGCTTTGCGCCACTGATAAACCCATAAGTACCAAGGGACTTGGTCTCGTTCCTCTCCGCTTCCGTGAGGTCAATCATGGCAAATCTCACTTCATTCCCGAACGGCCCTTTGTTCTCTGAGTTGAGCAGATCGAGGATCTTCTGCTCCTTCTCCTTTTCAATAATCTGATCTGAATACGCCCTCACTGAGACTCGCCTATTGATCGCCTCAATCATCGAACCCTCCTTGTCTGCTCTGAAACCTCTGCCTGATCTCATATTATCGCTGCTCAATGGGGCTTCTTCAGCGACTTTGGTTGCTTAGACGGGCGAAAAGATGTGACAACACAATAGTCCCGCGTCAGAGTCTAGAGTACCCCAACCTCAGCTCGGGGGAAAAGGACAGTTTGAATTTCCAGAGTGACTTCCCGCTTAGGAATACCGTGACGACACTATCTGCTCGCTTCCCATGCCCTTATGCCGATGCCCATGGCGCGCGGCCCTCCATAGGCACCTATCGCTGGGCCGACCCTGGTGATTGAGATAGGAACCTCCGGGAAGGTCGTCTGTAGGCGCTCGGCAAGATCCTTTGCGTCACCATATTCAGTCGTGTACCCCAACGCCATCTCTCTCACGCCGGGAATGCCTCTTGCGAATTCGTAGAGACTTTCCAAAGCCTTAGCCCTGGTACGAGCTAGGCCAGCCAAGAAAGCATCGCCCTGTCGCATGCCAAGGATAGGCCTTACGCCCAGAGCTGTCCCCATCAGACCATATGCTCTGTTGAGCCGTCCGCTCCTGATCGCATATTTGAGGGTATCTGCCATACTCCGATTATGAATGTGATGAACGGTACGGCGCGCGAATTGAGTCACCTCCTTCAGACTCCTTCCAGCCTGAGCTTCTTTTGCAGCGGCAATTACGGAAAGCCCTAGCCCTACTGACATTGACATGGAGTCCACTATTTCGACGTAGCATTTCCCGCCAACCAGCTGTGCGCCTAATCGGGCAGAGTTGCAGACACCGCTCAGTTTGGCCGTGATATGAATCGAGATGATTTCACCGGTTTCGTTGGCAAGCTTATGGTAAGCGTCGGCGAAATCTCTGGGAGAGGGTGCGGAGGTAGTGGGGCAGACTGGTTCGCTAGTTAGCCTTCGATAGAATTCGTCCTGACTGATGTCTACGCTGTCACGGTAGACTTCTTGCCCGAATATCACGTAATTGGGCACTACTGTAATGCCCAACTCTCGTGCAACGTGGAGTGGAATATCGGAAGCACTATCAGTGACGACCCTAACTGCCATACGTGACCAGCGCTTTTTCTCTTGCCAAACCCGGTCTGCGATATTCTACCTTGGCACGTCATCAAGGACAAGAGAACGTGAACGACTCGAGCGCGAAGAGGCCCGCAGGAAAGAATAGAGGATATAGTTATGGCTAGCACGAGCAGATGGTTCAATCGCCAGGGTGCCCGTTGACTTCCCCTTTTGGCCCTGGAACGCAGAAGATCAGCGTTCAGAATGGTCTACACTCTCATCTTGGGACTACGCACATGCGATGCCTTGAACCTGGAATGCGACTCCTCAAAAGGGAAGCTATCAAATCTGGATGTGTTCCGCGATTCTGTGGACCATCCGTCTTGACAGCAACCATATTCAAAACTATGCTGCAGCGAAAGGGGATTCTCCGATGCTGTTCGGTCAGTCAACCGCCGTCAGTGTACTTCTTTGGATAGTCATTGTGCTGTGCGGCGGCATCTTCTACTGGGTTGTAATACATCGAGCATTCAAGCATTTTGTTCATTATCCTGTTCCGGCGTTCGCTACTCCTCTCCTGGATAATCCAATCCGGAGGATGTTCCAGCCGCCGGAGAAGATGGTCGACCGGATAGACATAAGGGAAGGCATGCGGGTTCTGGAGGTCGGACCGGGTCCCGGGACTTTCACCATTGAGGCGGCCAGACGGGTCGGAGGCCAGGGGAGGGTCTCCGTCATAGACATCCAGCCAGCGGTAATCTCCAGACTCGTCCGCAGGCTTCAGCGGGAAAGGATATCAAACGCGACCACCAAGGTGGCCTCTGCCGGTAAGCTTCCGTTCGCGGATAAGACTTTCGACCGGGTCTTCATGGTGGCGGTACTGGGCGAAATCCCGGACAAGCACCAGGCACTGGTCGAAGCGCAGCGGGTCCTCAAGGACAGCGGCCTGGTGGCCATAGGAGAAGTGTTCATAGACCCGGACTATCCCCGGCAGAAATCTGTCACCAGATGGTGCCGGGAGGCCGGTCTGCAACTGGCCGGTGCTCATAACGGCTTCATGCAGTACGTATTGACCTTCAAGAAAGCGTGATCCCCGGCGGGAACCAAGCGGTAGAAGCAGCGGCCGGCAGATTCGACAGTGTCCACGCTCATCTAGCCGGAGCATCAGTGAGCACCGCGGGACAGCAACATCAGGGAGAACTGCCGGCGGACGTCCTCTGGCTTCTCTAATCCCCCGCAACTGCGGGGGCCAAGGCGCCCTTTCAGCCACTGCCTGAGGCGGCGGTACAGGCAAAGCAGTGCGAGGCGACCTTGATTGTGCGCTGCATAAGGACGCCGCAATCCAGGTTGAACACCGTCATGGGCTCCTTGCCGGCGATCTGCATATCGAGCACCTGGTTGATGTCACAGTCATACAGTCTTCCGGAGTAGTCGACGCTGACTAGGGAGCGGCACATCACCGCGGCGGCGATAGCGGGGTTGAAGGCCTTGACCAGCGTTCCCATATACTGATCGTAGGTTCCTGCCCGTTTGAGCTGTTCTTTGAATCGTTTCAGCGGCACATTGGTCATCGTGTACAGACTGTTGAACTCGACGCCGTACCTTGACCGCAGTTGCCACCTGAAATCGGCCTCGAGGACTGCCTGCTCCGCCGGGAGCGACGCGCCGGCGGGATTGTGCACCAGATTCAGAGCCAGTCCCGTTCCTTCTCTCCCGTACCCCTGGGCGTTCAGAAGCCGGAGGCTTCCGATGCTTTTGTCAAAGACATGGGCGCCTCTTTGCTCCTCTACCACGTCTTTCTCGTAGTACGGCATGGAGGCGATGACCTCCACCTGCTGCCTGGCGAAGAACTCCGGGAGGTAGGCTTTCTCTTCACCGGTCTGCGGATGTCCATCCAGCGTAACGGTCAGGTTGTGCCGCACCGCCACTTTCTTCCCCAGTTTCCGGGATTGGACCACGAAATAGTCGAAGTGCGGATTGAGTTCGGGTGCGCCTCCGGTGATATCGAGGCTCTTGATGCTGTCATGGAGTGAGAGCATCTCCAGGCAGCGGTCAATGGTGCGGCGGTCCATTTGCTCGGTCCGCTGCGGGGAGGCGTCCACGCGGCAATGGTGGCAGGCCTGGTTGCACAACTTGGTGACATTCACCTGGAGCGTTTCCATGGAGAGGGGCGTCAGCGGTACCCGGTGCTCTTCCAGCTTGGCGCGGAAGTTGTACCCGGTCCGGTGCGAGGTTTTCGGCGCCTGATTCAATTCAGGATTCTTCACCGGGAGCTCCTTCCGGACAGGTCCAGGCTGCGAACGAGGTCGTGCAGGGGATGATGGGCCGGTGTCGATACCTCCTCATGCCAGCGCCGCAGGTCCTCCCCAGTGTCAATATCCGCCAGGGCCGGAAGCCGGCGGACAGTGAGCCCGAGCTTTCTCATTGCCTCCGCTGTCTCATTCAGAACCTGGTCGGTGCTCCAGGAGATATTGGCGAACAGCTCCTTGTAGAGCTTTTTCATTCCCAGCAGGTAGTAACCGCCATCGGGACAGGGCCCCAGGACTACATCAGAGGAATCCAGGGCCCGGAAAGCTTCATCAACAACTTCCGCAGAAAGGCCGGGCACATCCGTGGCCAGCACGATGGCTTTCTGTGCGCCATGCTCGAAAACCGTACCGAAGGCATTTTCCAGCCGCCTGCCGAGATCGCTCCCCGCCTGAGCCACGTAGTTGAAGCGCGGGCCTCCCCAATGCTGCATCTCTTCAGCATCCTCCGGATCGGAGTAGAACAGGTAGCGTTGCACTCTCGCGGACAACCTGTCGCTCTCCCGGAAAACATGTTCAGCACACAGCTTGTAGAACTCCGAGGCCGGTCCGTCACCGATGTCTCCGGCCAGGCGTGTCTTGACCTTGCCGGGCAACGGGAAGCGCGCGAAGATGATCAGGGACATCTCCGGATGCTTGTGCCATCCATCATACTTCGCCGCCAGCTCCTCCGGCGGCACCCCCCGCAGGTATTGGATGATGTACCACACATCGCGGGCCAGCTGTCTCAGGACCCCGTTCTGCTGAAGCCGGCGTGACGAGGTGGTTACCGTGGCTGGAAACTTATAGATACGCGTCTTCCCCCGCGCTATCCGCAGGAAATGGACGTCTTCGAACAGCGGCCAATCCGGGAAACCGCCCAGTGAGGTGAGGAACTGCTTGCGCACCACCAGGCACTGGTCGCCAAAGCTGGAAAAGACCGTATCGTGCCGGGCCAGCAGGGAATAGAGGGCCATGGCGGGATGATTCGGCGCGTAGGTCACCCGGAAGGTGCCCACCTGCACGTGTTCATCCCGGAAGAACCCGGCCAACACAGCGAAAGCATTGGACGGCAGCCTGGTGTCAGCGTGCAGGAACAGGACAATATCTCCGGAAGCGAGAGCGGCCCCGGCGTTCATCTGGGTCCCGCGGCCGCGCCTGGCGCTGCAGGTAACAGCCCCCGCTTCCCGGGCCGCCTGAACGGTTCCATCCGTGCTCCCTCCATCCGCCACAATCACTTCCACCCCGGGATCAAGGTGGCGTACATGGGATACGCATTCCCGGATATTAGTCCCCTCGTTCAGCGCCGGTATGACCACGGAGAAGATCAAGGTCTCACCATCCCGCCCTGACTTACGACCCGCTCTCAGGGACGAAGCTCAGGGCAAAGCCATTCATGCAGTAGCGCTTGCCTGTTGGCGGGGGACCGTCGTCGAACACATGCCCGAGATGGGAGTGACACCGGGCACATACAACTTCCGTCCGAACGGTTCCCAGGCTGCGGTCGGGCTGCGTAACCACATTCAGCGGGGAGACCGGCTCATAGAAGCTGGGCCAGCCCGTCCCCGATTCGAACTTGGCGGAGCTGCGGAAAAGGCCGGTGCCGCAGCGGACGCACTGGAAGATACCCGGTTCGTGGACCTGGTCAAAGGGGCAGGTGCCCGGCAACTCCGTCCCCTTCGTGGTGGTGATCTCATATTGCTTCCCGGTCAGCAGCTTCCGCCATTCCGCATCCGGCTTGTCAATACTCTCTACAGTTACCACCTTGTTCTGCCTGGTATCATAGATCCGGACGGTGGTCATGGCTACGCCTCCTTTCGAGTCTCCCGGATGCGCCATATCACCAGGAGGGCATATCTATCAGGCGAATTCATTAGAGACCTAGTGCACCTGACATGTCAACCGGCTCGCTGTTGTGGGCGGGTCAGCTACACCAGACTGAAGGCCAGTTCGAAGGGTCCAGAACTGTATATCGTCCAGTGCAACCCCACACTTGCCTTTGAGAAGCACTAGCTGGGGTTTCAATAGGCAGGACCTACTCCCTAGACCCTGGACCTACTATCCTGAATATAGGAGGTCACTCCAGACCATACGACACGGCGGAGACAATAACAACGTGCCCGATCCATCTCTTCTTGTATCCAAGCTGAGGTCGGGTGTCATAGTAGGGATGCCAGCCCGGGGTCTGCCTCCGCGATAAGCTCTACCCTTAAGTAGAGTGGCCAAGAGGTTGACATATTGACGAGCAATGACCCTATCGAGTAGCATGGGCTCGACGCAGAAGGAAGATTGCATACTCCCCTGTGATTCTTGAAGAAAGGAGGGACCAGGCCGTGAGCACAGAATCTCGGG